>Ga0247776_10000275_pt1 | contig 11953 bp, 1 predicted proteins | sample UWRJL199509C5_FD_179912 | JGI IMG/M metagenome (GOLD analysis project Ga0247776, IMG submission 179912) | Plant litter microbial communities from Arlington Agricultural Research Station in Wisconsin, United States - UWRJ-L199-509C-5 | ecosystem: Environmental > Terrestrial > Plant litter >...
GCAGAGCTTGAAGATGTGGCACTGGCCCCCACGGAAGTCGCCGTCGAGGAAGAAGCCTTCAGAGTGGATGCCGATTGCGGAGATAGCCGCTAGAATGTTCTCCGATTGCAAGAATTGGCGCTGCTGTGGATCCATCTGGCCAGGTAAGGGCGATGGTGGAGGGGCTGAGGGAGGGAAAAATCAAGGTCGTGGAGGTGGCAGGGCGCACCAAATCCAAGAGGGTACAAAAGAAGGAAAAAGAAAAAGGGCACACACACACATAGAATGACAGAGCCCCGCACGACGTGGCACGTGCGCAGAAGACGGAAACCTTGGCTTTCCGATGGTGAGGGGGCAATGACAGTAATCACACATCACAAAGCAGTTTTCAGAAGTCATGACAGAGTGGCATTGTTCTAACAAAGTGGCTCTACCGAAGTTGGAAAGTGAAAGAGTCGCAATCTTGTATTTCTTCCTATCTCCAACCCTAGCTTACGCCGACACGGTGTAGACATGCGTGCCGTGGGGATGGCCCTTGGCGCTGGCATTACAAGTGCACCGACATCCCCGCTGCCACAGCGGCGCAGAGAACCACCAAACGGTAGGAATAGACTTCAAGTCGGGCGGGTACTACTCACGTCAACTCTCTCTCACGTAGTGGCAGCAGGCAATAGGGAGACGGCTACTTACATCTTCGGGCTTGAGATTAATATTGGCAGTCCCTTCAGTAAACTCGCAGGAGCCGGAAAAGTCGTCTCCGGGGTATCGGGCTAGGCTAAAGAGTTAGGTCAATTCGAGTTCGTTAAGAATCCTCTTGAGCTTGGCGAAAAACGCCAGCTCCTCCCCAGTGAAGGGCTTGTCCTGCTTCGACTAAAGTTAACCTTATTTATTCTAAGGGTAAGATTTAGAAGTAGGAGGCCTATTCTTATGATATAAGCACTGTTGAGGTTAGCTGTCCATAGAAAGGAACCGCTAAAGCTTTACTTATAAAGGGTGAAAAGTATTAGACTTTTAAGGTGAAATAAGGTTATAAGAGTTACTAGAGCTATAAGGTAGAGGACTAGGTGCTTAAGGTGAGGTTTAATAAGGTACAAAAGGATTATATTACTAATTATATTAACTAGCTGGTAATAAAAAGCTAAGAGATTATTTTTAAATTAAGGAAGTAATTCCCTAATATTATGTTTATTTAATGGTAACTTGAGACATACTGCTAGCGCCTCTATAAGGAAGTAATAAAAGGATATTACCCCTTCTTATCTACTATCCTCCTTTTTAATAGTAAAAGCATTCCCTATACGATTAAGTAAGCTTAATCTCTAAATAATAACTATATAAACAATAAAAACAGCTTTAAAAACCTAAAAAGTCTATTTTAAATAACTTTATAAACTAGAAAGTAATAAAGACAGCACTCTTAGATACTGCTATATAATAACACTTATGAGACTAATAATAAGAAATTTACTTCCTTTTAAGTTATTATCTTTAACTATCTTAACTAGGCCTTTAACTATACCTTTAAATTAATTAATAATAAAAGACGAGATAGCTTTAATTAGTTAATAAAGTAAGTTAACACTGTATAGTTAAGAGCTGGAGCGCCGCCTTTAAGTGTAACTATTACTAACTTTAACATGGTTATAAAAGGTATTATTACAGTTAAATACCCTGAGGTAAAGTTCTAGACCTGTATATTTTACCTTAATAAGAATGCTACTCTTTAGATTAAAAAGAAGTGGAATAAGAAGGCTGTAGCTAGAGTTCTCAAGCTTTTAGAATTACCTTTACTATTAAATTAAGCTAACGATAAAAGTAATCTAAATTAAGTGTATAATAAAAGTGTTATAAATCGTAATGAGAGATCTATTAATAGTAGACTTGATAAAGTCCTTAAGATAGTAAAGTATTTAATAGCTGGCATTCATAAGCTTTAAGAAGCTATAATATACTCTTAAATTAAGGATAAGTTTAAGGCTACTTGAAAGAAGTTACAAGCTTACTTTCATTACTAAACAGCCATTTCACAGTACTTTAAAGAGACCTGGATATCTTGTAAAGAGTAGTAAGCTAGTTATTATATTAACTGCAACTTAAACTTTAGTTAAAGGATTACGTCTTTAATCTACTCTATTAACTGTTATCTTAAGTTATTTATTATCACTAATTAAAACTGTACACTTAATTATATTAAGTAATCTCTTAAAATAATTAAGATTATAAAGAGTAATATTACTAAAGCCCTTAAGGATAAGAGGAACTACTTACGTTTTAACTTCTTAAGTACAGATTAACTTAATACTACGCCTTATAACGTCTTAACTAAAGCGTTAGTTTTAGTTATAAAGTAATGTTAAATTATACTAAGTATTATTCTAATAAAGACTAAACTTAACCCTCTGCCTCTAATTAACTGTACTTACAGGGTAAGAGCCTAGTATAGTCTACTTTATAGCTATAAGCTTCTTAAGCGCTATTATAAGAAGCTGCTTCTTACTAGAGATAACTTCTACTGCTTTTTAGTAGCTGAAGTAAAGGTATTACGACCTGCACCCGACACAGGCCTCGAGAGGACTGGCGCGGGTTAAGACAGAACGTATGGCAGGACGCTAACAGGTAGGGGGTGTTCCGAAGACGGTTCGTTGAGCTAGCACTCCTAGACGGGGGGTTTAATGTCACTGTAGGTTATTGTCACTATAATGCACAGAGGTGAGTCTGAACAGTAGGATATAAATGAATAATTAAATATTAGCGTAAGGAACTAGAGTCCCTTACAGTGGTTATGGGTATAACCATAACTATTTATACTAACTGACTGGAAGGTATTTTATACCTTGCTTATAGTGTCGTAAGTGCTTGTTATGCGAGCACTTTACACCACACGAGCGTTCTGCTTATAAGGTTTCTCCTGCTTACGACGTAAGTATTTAGCATATTACAAGCAGCACCTTATTGGTTGTAGGGGCTTTAGGTCTTTACACCCCTGGTTTAGTATACCTGGACAGTATACACTGTCTTTCCACACTGTTCCTTTTACAGGGGATTTATCAGGCCACCCTGGTTTAAGTGACGGCCTGTAAGGTTGTCACATAATTCCCCCTCTTTAACATTCTTTTCTTATAAAGAATTTAAGAGGTAAGTTTCTCCTTTTACTATTTTATTATGTAATAAGTGTCTAGCTCCCAGGTTTTAAAACGGGAATAAGGTAAAAGTACTAACCACTGTTTAAACCTTATAACTTACACATACGTATTTAATAGTGAAATGTCCCCTTATTCTTTTTGTAAGTCTGTTAACCCTTTACTTATTTATTAGGTTTTAAACTAATCTAACAGTTATAACTACTGTTTAAAAAGGTACTGGCCTTTTTAATGTGACGCTTTTAATGTTAGTGAGGTGAAGTTAAAGGCCCTTTTTATTAAAAAACAGAGTTTTAACTTTTAAGTTAAGTTTACTATTTAGCAGTTTTATAAAACTATTATTAAGCTTTAAAAGGCGTTAGTGCGCTTAACGCGCCTTTATAAATAGCAGTCCCGTTTTAAGGACCAGGTTATAAAAGCGTTTAATTATAAAGTGGAGTTATTAGAGTTTTAGGAAAGTAAGGAGGTTAAGTTAAACGCCCCTCTTAACGATATAGAGTCTTTTAATTAGGGGAATTTCCTGGTAGGGTCTCTGTAATGGGTGGTTACTTTATAACTTAGTTTATAACTGCCTTTTTTTTAATAAGAGGTTATAAGTTTAACTTCTTATAAGAGTTTTAACGACTTTTTTCTTTTACTGACTTCTTTCTCTATTAGCACTTATTTTCATGTAGGGCTTATTAGGAGCTTTAGAGGCCCAGCCTCCTTATTAGGTTTAAGGTTTTTATAACCCTAGTTAAGGGTTTTAATAAATGTCCTTCTATACTTATTAAGGAGTTTCTTACTGTTTTTTAGGCTTTAGGTCCTATAATGGTCTTACTCTTTAATATGGTAGTTTAGATATTAGATCTTATCTTATTCCTGGTTTTTATTATTAGTTTTAATCTGTTAGGATTCTTTTAGTGGAACTCTATAATCAAGTTTAGGTATTTAAAGTTTTTAACCAGTTCTTATAAGTTACTTTTAAGGCTGTAGCCTAGCTACTTAATAAGATATTTAAACGTGTTCTTTCCCTTTTGTGAATTTATGACTTTCTTAACGTTATATTTATTTTTATTAATGTTAATCTTAATCTTCTTTTCTAGGGGAACTCCCTTTAGGGTGGGTTTTAAAAGTGAGATGTGAAAAACCTTAATCTGCATCTTTATACTAATAGGTAAGTCTAGTTTATAATTAAAGGTAGTGACCTTTTTCTTAATTTAAAATAGTCCGTACCTTTTAAAGTTAAGTTTCTTATTAGGTTATTTTAAATATAGGTTTTGTGAAAAAAGGTAAACGTAATCCCCCTTTTAAAAAGTCGGTCCCTTAACTTATTTACTATTATAATAAAGTCTTTTTTTAAGTACTGGTTACTTAGTTTAGTATTTATTAGTAAACTTCTTTATTTATTCGTGTGTAAATTTAAGTTTAGCTTACAGGTAGTTATATAATTCCTATATCTAGTTTACGTAAATTATAGCTTAGGGGGTGCTGGTAGGTGGGCCTTAATAGAGCTTAGGCTCCTTACTGTAGTTAGTGAAGAATAGTAACACACCTGTTAACTTAACTAACGTTATATTATAAGTTATTTATACTGTTAGTAACAGCTTAAATTAATTATTTTATTTAAAGTTAATATAAGTTTAGAGATACGTTATAAGTATCTAATTAACTTACTCTATTTAACTATCCGTCTGTGGGTAAAATGCTGTTAAAAGCTTACTTTTCACACCCATTCTTTACATTAGCCCTTATTAGAACTTTAATATAATTAGCTTATCTTAATCTGTAATGATGTTATCCAGTTAAAGGTGTTATAAAACTACTTTTTTCTTAAAGATATAAGTGAGTTACTTTACTATTATATCCTTTAAGGTTAGTAAAAAGTAAGCCTATTTTATTAATCTGTTAATTATTATAAGGATCTAGTTATAAGTAACTCCTATAACAGGGTCCCTAGACTCTAGGATCTTAATGACGAAATTAAGTAAGATTAAACTTTATAACGTCTGTAGTATAGGGAGTGGTTTAAGAAGCTTATAAGGCTTATAACGTTAATTCTACTTCTAGTAATAGATATTACAGTTATTAACTACTTTTTTAATTAACTTCTTTATTCCTAGGAAGGTGTATACTTATTAAGCTTATATAAGAGTTTTAACTTAACTTATATATCCTTTAAGTTAAGATTTATAAACCTATTAGATATACTCCTTTTACTTTCTTAGGTTATAAATGTACAGTTTCTCTTAATATTAAAGCCTTACTTTTAGTTTAAATATGCCATTTATACCTTCTAATAACTATTCCAGCTAATAACTAGTTTTATTGTGGTTTAGATATATTAGGTATTCTTTCCCACAGTCTTATATATACCTTAAGAAGTCTTTTAAAGGGCATTTATACTTACAGGTACCTTTTATTAACCTTTTTACTTAAAAGTCCTGTTATTACTAATAGATATTATATTTTATTTATAAGTTTATATAAACGTTAATAGTTTATTCTAATATTTAATTATCTAATACTTATAATGTATACTTTAATATACCGTTCTTAACTTTATTAAACATAATAACGGGGATTAAGACCGGATTAGTATCCTTATAGTCCTATCTTTAACTAAGAGCGTTAACTTACTTATTATCTTTTCCCTTAATATAGTGGATCTGGAAGTGGAATAGGGTTATTAATTCTGCCTATTATACTTACTGTAGATTAAGTTCCTTTATTAGGAAGTATTAAAGGTTGTTATAGTCTGAGAAGACCTAGACTGGCTTTTTTATACCGCTTAAATACAGTACTTACTTAATAAAGTACTAAATAATTACTATTAGTTCCTTATTATAAATTAGATATTATAAAGCTGGGTTATAGATTCCTTTTAATAAGAAGGTAACTAGGTAGCATTTCTTATTATCCTAAACTTAGCTAAGTTCTTTATTAATTATAAACTTTAAAAAGTTTATCTTAACTTAAAAAGGCTTTAAGAAATTAGGGAGGGCTAAGATTAGCGTTATAATAAAGGTGTGTTTAAGGTCCTTAAACACCTTCTACTGTTTATTAATTTACTTAAACGGCTTTCCTTTACTTATAAGTTTATAAAGTAGTTTTATAACTTTTATAAAATACCTGATAAAATAGTAATAAAAGTTTATAAAGTTAATAAAGGCTTATAACTCTTTTTAATTCTTTAAAGTGGGCTAATCCCTAATTACCTCTATTTTCTCCAGTTACATTTTAAGCTTTTTAGGGGTTACCCTAAACCTTAAATAGTTTAGTTCCTAAATGTGGAAGTGGCTTTTCTTTAGGTTTATTATTAACTTTACCTTTTTAAAAGCTGTTAAAACCTGTCATATGTGTTTTTAATATTCTTTTAAAGTTTCGGAATAAATTAAAACGTCGTTTAAATACATAAAGATAAACTTATTAAAAAAGGGGCGGAGAATACTGTTAATAAGGCTTTAGAAAGTTATAAGGGCGTTTATTAATTCTATTAACATAACATAGTACTGGTAATACCTGTTACAAGTTTAAAAGGCTGTTTTATACTTATCCTCTTCCTTTACTCTGACGTGGTTAAATCCTATAAGGAAGTTAAGACTAAAGAATTAATTTACCTTAATAATCTGCTTTTATATCTCTGTAATAAGTGGTAATGGGTAGCGATTCTTAATTATATCCTTATTTAACATTTAATAGTTAATAATTATATATAGCTTACCGTCTCCCTTTTTTAAGATAAATAATATTAGGTACCTTACCGGGGACTGGGACTTTATAATAAACCCGTTCTTTAAGTTCTTATCAACGTACTCTTATAATACTTTAGCCTGCTAGGGGTTTAAGTGGTACAGCTAGAAGTTATAAAGCTTCACTCCTAGTTTTAACTTAATTTTATAGTTTTATAATCTGTAGTCTAGTAGTTATAGTATCTTTTTTTAAAATAGGGTGAACTTCCTATATTCTGTAGGTACCTTAAATAAGTTAACTTCTTTACTTATTTATAGATTAGCTTCTTACTTCTTTCCACTTTTTAAATTGTTATTTAGGTAATATGGTAGACCTTTTAATCCTTTAACCGTTTTTATAAACCTGACCTAAACTGTATTTAGTTTTAAGGGTTTAATGTGTTTTTAAATGCTTTATACATCTTTAAAACGGTTTAATACCTTCTTAACTTTCTTTAAATAGTAATTATAACTGGGGGACTTATTAAAGGTAAAGTGGCCACTCCTTTAATTAATTATAGGGTTATACTTTTCCAGCCAGGGTAGACTTAGGATTATATTATAACTTATAACTAGTGTAACGTTAAAGTCTACTTATTATTTATCCTTATCTATTTTAATTAGGAGTGGTAAGTAATAGGTGACTTTACTGTTATTATACTAATATAGGCCTTTTTTTTTATTTTATATAGGAATGGCCTTTTTATACTTTTAATTAAGGAGTTTCCTTTAGTTAACTAGTAAGGGGTATATTAGGTTAAAAGCACTCCCGTTATTAATTATTACTTTTACCTTAAATGGCCTCCCTTTTCCGTCTGTTATATTAACACTGATAGAATAATACTTATACTCTTTTAACATTTAAGTTATGGTAATTATCTGTCCTTAAGGTCTTATTTAACTTAACCTTTAAATACCTCTCCTTTTTCTTAAGGTTTTTACTAACTAGTAAACTACTGGTTTTTAGCCCTTCTAAAGGGCCTGTAACCTTTTCCTAATTCCTTTTAGAAAAACAGGCAGCTTTAATAGATTTAACGGTTAACCTTTCTTAGGTTCTCACGCCTTAATGTCCAGTTAGCTTTAAACGGTATAATATTCCTAAAGTCTTTAATAAGTTAATAGTACGCTTTATAGGCTTAGATTATAGTAATGTCTTTTTACTCTTAGATCTGTTAATAATCTTCCCGCTTCTACTATTTTTTAGCTTTTCCGTTAAGGTGTAACGAGTATGTTACAACTAGGCAGTTATTAAGTATTCCTCTTTATTAATATGTGGTGGGAGCCTAGTTAATTATAGTAACCTTCCATTTATTACTAGATTCTCTTATTAGGGAGTAGGAAACTTAATAGTGGGCTGGTTCTAACTCCACTCTTATAACGGCGTAATCCCGTCTTTATATGTTAGGGAAGTGGTTATAAAGGGCCTTAGGTTTATAATACCAGTTAAAAGTATAGTTATTATATACGTAGTTAATCTACAGTACGTCCCTGTGGTTAGGGTAGTTAATATTAACTGTAAGTGCTGTGGTTATAAAGTACGGGACGGGTAAAGTAGCGCCTTCTTTCTTCTCTTCTTCCACTTACCTTCTTATACGTTATTTTTCCTATATCTCTTCTTAAAACTTAGGTAGTAATAACCTAGCTTATTCTTTTATAAAGTGGTCTTCCTTAATAAGTTAATATTTAAGCTAATTAGTAAAGCGAACTTTATTATGGAGTTTTAACCTAATTTCCACTACTTTATCTTTAGATATCATAGTAAGGCCTTTGATTTACAGGTCCTTTATTTTATCTACCACCTTTTAATGTTTCTCCTTTAACTCCTAGACCCTTTATTAATGTGCTTACTTTATACCTTCTTAGGGGACCTTTAAGGTACTGGTTTAAGGCACACTGGCTTTAATACGGGGCAGCTATTTAAGCTGTCCTTTTTTTAAGGAGGTAAGGGTGCTGATCTACTTAATATACTTAAAGTGTTTAAGAGTTTTAAGGGGTACTGTTAAGAAGAATTTCCGTTTTTTTAGTTTGATTCTCTTAGTTTATTCTCTTTCACCTTTTAAGGCTTACTTTACCATTTAGGTGGCCTAGAGGGCTAGTTTTTTAACTCTTTTTACTATTTTAGTAAGGTTTAAGTTAGGGTTTTTTCTAAACTTCCTTAATTCCTGGGTTTACAGGGTAAGGTTTTTAAGGCCTGTTATAACTAGCTGGAATATCTTTTCCTAAAATTGGTCTTTTATAACCTGCACCTCTAGTTATTCTGAGTTTCCACTTTAGAGTTAGTCTGTAATAACCTGTACCTTTATGGCTAACTTTTTTAAGACCCCTTTAAGGACTAGGTATATTATATCCTAAGGTTCTTCTTCTTCTTCCTTATCTCTTAAGTTACATTTATTTATCTAGGTGTAGTTTTTTTTATTACTTATTATCTTAATATAGATATCTCTTAAGTTAAACCTGATGTGCTTTCCTTCTTCTAGAACGGGCTTCTAACTAACTTACTTTAACAACGGGTACTGCTGTGCTATATATCCTTTCTTATCGTAATTAAAGCACTGGATTTAAGACAGGTCTTTAAACTGCTTTTACTGTTACTACTATTAGGGCTTGTTATAATTAGGTTAATTCTAACGGTTTATTATATTAATATCTATTAGCCTGGGGTGGTGGCCTGTTATAGTTAACTGGTTTCCCTTTTTAATCTTACTTAATTAGTAGGGGGTTTATTCCTTTTAAAAGTTCTTTCGATAATGGTAATTATAATACTAATTATTAACCTTAATGGCCATCTTAACTAGTTCTTATAAATGGTCTGGTTAATCTTCCTGGTAAAGGTCTCCAGTAATGTATTTCTTTAAACTATTTTAAAATAGCATTATTAAAGCCTTTTAACTGAGTTTAGTCTTTATTACTTCCAGTTTAAAGTGAGTAAAGAACTTAAGAATTAAAGACGTTTACCTTAAGGTTATAAGGTGTTACTTAGCCTGTTTAAGGGTGTTTAATTCTTTAAACTTAGTTTAAAGTTAGTTAATAAAAACGTTAAAGTTATTAAAGAGAGCCTAAGTTTCAAGGGTTTCCTTCCACACTCTGTTTATAAAGAGGTTATTAATTATCTTTATATAAGGTTTATATTAGTAAGTGGTTACTCTATCTAGTAAGGCCCTAATAAACCTGACCTTTCCTTCTTCTTTAAAGAACTGCTTATTATAGTAAGTGACGTAACTTTAAAGCTGGGTTATTTAAGACTCTAGCTGTGTAAAGTCTCCTTTAAAGTGTAAGGGTAGGGGGAGCTTTACTTATTTCTTCTGTAAGCCCTTAAGGTTATTATTTTCCAGCTTAATAATGTTAAGTCAGGCTTAGAGTTTCTTAATAAGACTGATGTGACTTTTAATGTCTCTGGGGAAGGTTTTATTAAGCTCTTTAACCAGTCCCTATTAGTTAAGGTTCAAGTCTTTAAAGCGTGTAGCTAATTTGTTAATAGTGGGGAGTTAAGGTTAAGCTTACGCCTCTTTAATCTCCTTTCTTTTTCTAAAGGTTAATATGTTAATGGGAGAGAGGTGGTGTCTGGGAATTTAATAAACAGTATTTAGAACTTAACGTTAATATTATATTACAACCTATACCTGATATAGGCTTTAAAAGGACTGGTGCGGGTTAAGATAGAACGTATAACAGGACGTTAACAGGTAGGGGGCGTTCTGAAGATGGTTTGTTAAGCTAGCACTTTTAGACGGGGGGTTTAATGTCACTGTAGGTTATTGTCACTATAATATATAAAGGTGAGTCTAAACAGTAGGATATAAATGAATAATTAAATATTAGTGTGAGGAACTAGAGTCCCTTATAGTGGTTATGGGTATAACTATGATTATTTATACTAATTAACTGGGAGGTACTTTATACCTTACTTATAGTGTTGTAAGTGCTTGTTATGTGAGCACTTTGCACCACGCGAGCGTTCTGCTTGTAAGGTTTCTCCTGCTCGCGACGCGAGCACTCGGCATGTTACAAGCAGCACCTTATTGGTTGTAGGGGCTTCGGGTCTTTGCACCCCTGGCCCAGTGCGCCTGGACGGTGTGCACTGTCTTTCCGCACTGTTCCTTCTGCGGGGGATTCGTCGGGCCGCCCCGGCCCAAGTGACGGCCTGCAGGGTCGTCACAAAAGGCTTGCTATAGAAGACCCTTTACTTTAAATATAGGAGTTTAACGTTATTATTACGTTTAAGGATCTGCTGCGCAGCTTTAATACCTTTACTAGTAATGGTAGGAAGGCTCTTATACTTACGGCACCGCTGTTAAGAGGCAGTTAATTAAATTAGAAAAACAAGATTGTTGTACCAGCTACTTAACTCCCTACTCTGTAGCCCCTTTATAATAGCGCTCTTAAGATAGTTAGACTGAGGAAGAGAGCTGCTAAGAAGTAAACCCCAGGCTGTTAGTTAGGAATAATGCTTAGCATTTACTATAACCCCTTAAGTTAAAAAAGTGTTAACCTTAATAGAAGTTAGACGACGGTCTCCCTTACTCCTAGCGTAAGGCGGGTATTTAATAACCTTATGGTTATCCCCAGTATGCCCTTATTAACGTTTATGGTAACGGCTTTAGCACTAGTGGGAGTTACGAAGAGTAGTGGAGTGGTGGGCACTTGAAAGAGCACCTGTAAGGCACCGGCACCGCGGAGATTCCGAGAGTAAGGGGGTAATTGTGGCTAATCACGTGGTTGCAGGGGCTTAGTTAGCAGAGTAATTGTACGTAGTCAATTGAGTTTTATTGCGGAAATCGCGTTTTCAGCATTATTTTCGCTCTGTGGCCTTGCATCTATTAATGTGGTAGCTTTTTGCTATGAGCGAATGACTTGGATCAATTACGTGGTTGCGACCGTGCATTGGGGGCAAAGTGATGCAGGCTACAGTACGGCGTGAGGTCCTCATTTTTATATGCTTAATTGTATCGGGCGGGCCCCGACTACTGCTATAGGTTAGTGAAAGGCAGACATGCTCCGAGATTAAACTCGCAGTGCCTTGGTAATCCCTTAATTTGTGCTTTAAACGCCTATATCTCCCCAACGATTCCCTTGCCCTTTGGCCGTGTCAGGCTGACGGGGGAGCCTAGAATACCGGAGCTAATG
>Ga0247776_10000276_pt1 | contig 11951 bp, 12 predicted proteins | sample UWRJL199509C5_FD_179912 | JGI IMG/M metagenome (GOLD analysis project Ga0247776, IMG submission 179912) | Plant litter microbial communities from Arlington Agricultural Research Station in Wisconsin, United States - UWRJ-L199-509C-5 | ecosystem: Environmental > Terrestrial > Plant litter >...
TGCCCGCGCCAAACGCGATCTTCAAGCGGTGCACCGGAATGACGGTGGCATCCCCAGCCTGCTGCGCTTGACCGACGATGGTCTCGGTCTTCGAGATGCCATGCACGCCCGAGAGCAAGCTGCTCACGATGTCACCGATTTTGGATTCGCTCATGGCGTCTGAGTCATTCGCTTGCTGGGACGGCTGAACGCCGTGCCAGAGACCTTTGTTTTAGCACGAAACCGAGCACGTCCAGCCCCAGCCGCACGGGCCAAATCCGGAATCGACCGTCTGCCGCTAGTGCCAGGCGATCCTCGGAGTTCCAGCTGGGCGTCTGAGTGATCACGTAGCGTTCGGGCAGCACCCCCGAAAGCAGGTACAGACCAGCTAAGATTTGGCCGGTCAGGGCGACGTCACGAAATGAATATTCGACGTCCAATTCGCACGATCTGACCTCGAAAATGCGCTCCTTTTCCCACCAAGACCAGAGCGCTTCGAGCGGGTCGAGGTTCTGAAAAAAACGCGCCAGCGCGCGTTCGATGCGCGTCAGACGGGCGCCTTTTACGCGCGGCTCGGGCGCTGGTGAGTCCGGTTTCTTTGCCGAGCGCGAGAGCCAGCGCGACAGCGGCAAGCGCACGAGTTGCTTGCCGAACAAATGACAGGTCAGAAACGGCTTCACGCCTTGGGCCGCGATCGCACTGAACGCAACTGGCCCGACACCGATGCCGAGCGCCAGCACCCAGCTCCCCGAAGGCTCCGCGCGCGCTTGCAGATTGCTGCTGAGCGAAACTGGTAGCCAATAGGCAAGCAGCCCGAAGAGCCCCAACAGGAGCGCGCACGCGGCCAGCCAGAGCATGACTCGTGCGCCGAAGCGCTATTTCTTATCGCCTGAGCCGAGCAGCGGGGCCGCAGCAGACGGCAGAGCATTTGGCGCGGCTGCCTTCGACGCGGGCAAAATTTGGACGCCTTTGCGCAACACGGCGGCCTTGCCGCGGTGCAACGCGAGCATGTGGGGCACGCCGTCTTCGCCGACCACGACGAACGCACGGGGCTCGACCACGATTGCGCCGCCGGCTCCGCCCGCTTCGGCGCCGGCGTCCCTTTCTTCATTTCCTCGCTTGGCCGTCCCGCCAACGTCACCAATGGCGGTGCCGAACGCGATACTGATCTTGCTCAACGGCAGGACCTTCGCTTGGCCGGCGTCGCGGACGGTCCCGACCACGCCGTCCGCCTTGGACACGCGACCCAGCTCGCTCAGCAGTTCGCCCATCAAGTCCTTGAGATCCATGCGTGAAACCAACCAATCACGGGCCGCGACGTTCGTCAAAGCCAAACTCGGCCTGGCAATAGCGCCGGACAACGCTCTCGCGCTAAGGTCCGGGCTGATGAGAGAGCTCAAGCTTGGCACGTTGACGGCCCGTGTCACGGGCGGAACCGACCGCGAAGGCGGCGGCACTGGCCCCGTGGTCGTGCTCTTGCACGGCTACGGCGCACCGGGCACCGATCTCGTGCCTTTATGGCGTGAACTCGCGGTTCCGCACGAAGTTCGCTTCGTGTTCCCCGAGGCACCCATCGAGCTCGGCTTTGGCGGGCGAGCGTGGTGGCCGCTCGACATGGCGCGCCTCCAAGACCGCTTCTCGAAAGCCGCGGTCGAGCGCTTGATCACGGAAGTGCCGCCGGGGATCGACGAAGCGCGCGCGGCGCTACTCGAGTTATTGGCCGTTTTGGAGCGTGACTTCGGCGCTTCGCCCGAGCAAACCGTGCTCGGCGGCTTTTCTCAAGGGGCAATGCTCGCGACCGACACGGTTCTCCGCAGCTCCCGCCCCTTCGGCGGACTCGCGCTGCTGAGCGGCACCTTGATCTCCCACGACGAGTGGCTGCCTTTGATGCCCGCGCGCCAAGGCCTGCCCGTCTTGCAGAGCCACGGCCGGGCAGACCCGGTGTTGCCGTTCGAGCTCGCCGAGCGCTTGCGAGCCGAGCTCGTCTCGGCAGGGCTGCCCGTGGAGTTCATTGCGTTCAACGGCGGGCACGGCATTCCCGGGGGCGTATTGGAAGGTTTGACTCGCGCGATTCGACGGTTGACTCCCGAGCCCGCATGAAAATCGCCGCCATCGACATCGGGACCAACTCCATTCACATGGTGGTGGTCGAGGTGAACCCGGATCACGGCTTGAGCGTGATCGATCGTCAAAAAACCATGGTTCGCCTGGGGCAGGGCCTGTTCGAGACCATGCGCTTGAGCGAACGCGCCTTCACGGATGGGCTCGACGTGCTGCGTCGCTACGTGAAGCTGGCAGAGAGTCGCGGCGTCGAAGAGGTGCTCGCAGTCGCCACCAGCGCCACCCGTGAAGCCGAGAACGGCACCGAGTTTCTGGACGCGACATTCCGCGAAACCGGCATCTTGCCGCGCGTGATCTCGGGGACGGAAGAGGCGCGGCTGATCTTCTTGGCCGTGCGCCATGCGCTCGATCTGCAGCAAGAACGCACGCTGGTCTTGGACATCGGCGGCGGCAGCGTCGAGCTCTCTTTGGGCACCCAGAACGCCGTGTATATGAACGAAAGCCTGCGCTTGGGCGTGCAGCGGTTACTCGACCATCACGGCACTTCGGCGCCGCTCAGCATGCGCCAGCTGTACGAGCTGCAAGGCTACGTGCATGGCGCGGCCGCCGAGGTGATGTCGCAGGCACACAAGCTCGGTTTCGATCGCGTGGTCGGCACCTCCGGCACGATTCGCACCCTGGGCGAGGCCGCGCACCTGGCCGTCAACGGTGCGCCATTTCGCTCGTTGAACGCTCAAACCGTGCGCCGACGCGACTTGCGTGAGCTCACCCGGCGCCTGGTCGAATTGGACCCGGCCAAGCGCGCCAAGCTCGAGGGCATCGGTGAAGGACGCGCCGACACGATCCACCTGGGCGGCGTGTTGCTCACTGAATTGCTGGAGATGGCCGAGGTCGAGGAGCTCACCCTGTGCGACGCTTCGCTGCGCGAAGGAGTGATTTGGGATCACCTGGAACGCCACGGCCGCGCGCCCACGACGCACGCGCCGATCCCAGATCCGCGCCGCCGAAGCATCGTCGAGCTGGCCCGTAAATACGAGCGCGACGACCCGCGTGAGCATCACATCGCTCGGCTCGCGCTCGAGCTGTTCGATCAAACCACGGAACTCCACGCGTTTGGGCCCTACGAGCGGGAGCTTTTGGAGTTCGCGGCCCTGGTGCACGGCGTGGGCCGGCAGATCGGTTATGCCGATCGCCACCGCCACTCGCGCTACATCGTGCGCAACTCGCCGCTGCGCGGCTTCACCGACGACGAGATCGAGTTGCTCGGGTTGATCGTTTTTTATCACCGCCAAGAGCGGCCGAAGAAGAGCCACGACCGCTTGGTTCAGCTGACGAACGAGCAGCAACGCCTGATCAAGGTGCTATCCGGCATGCTCAGGCTGGCCGTGGCGCTCGACCGCGGGCACAGCCAGCTGGTCAAGCGCCTGCGCTGCTACGTGTTCCCAACGCGCGTCGAAATCGTGGTCGACGGCCCAGGCGATCTCGAGCTCGAGCTGCTCGCAGCACGTGACAAGCTCGAGCCGCTCACGCGCGCCTTGAGGCGCGAGCTTTCGATCGAGCGCACCGCGCCCGCTTATGGCCCGGGTGAGCTTTCGCTCCGAGACTAAATCGTGAGCACGAGCGCGCCGCTGACCGAGCCAGCGCGCAGATCGTCGAGCGCGCGGTTGGCATCGCGGAGGGCGTACGACTGCACTTCGGTTTGGATCGGAATGCGCGGTGCGAGCTCCAAAAATTCCAAGCCATCGCGACGCGTCAGGTTGGCGACCGAGCGCAGCGTACGCTCGCCCCACAGCAGCTCATACGGGAACGACGGAATGTCGCTCATGTGGATCCCAGCGCAGACCACGTGGCCGCCCTTACCCACCGCACGCAGCGCGCGCGGCACGAGCGCTCCCGCGGGCGCAAAGATGATCGCCGCATCCAGCATTTCGGGCGGGGTCTCGTCCGAGCCCCCTGCCCAAACAGCCCCCAACTTCCGGGCAAATTCTTGATTTTTTAGATCTCCGGGGCGCGTAAACGCAAACACCTTGCGACGCTGGAAGGCGGCCACCTGGGCCACGATGTGCGCGGCCGAGCCGAAACCATAAAGGCCCACGCGCTCCGCGTCGTACGTCAGACTGAGCGCGCGATAACCGATCAAGCCAGCGCACAACAGCGGCGCCGCTTGCAGATCCGAAAATGAGCCCGGCAGTGGCAACGCGAAGCGCGGGTTGGCAACAGTATACTCCGCGTAGCCACCATCCAATTGGTAGCCGGTGAATTCCGCGCGGTCACACAAGTTCTCGCGATCGGTCAGGCAGTAGCGGCAATCCCCACAGGCCCGACCGAGCCACGGCACGCCCACGCGCTGCCCCTCGGTGAAGCCCTCGACGCCTTCTCCGATCACAGCCACGGTGCCCACGATCTGGTGGCCCAAGATCAGAGGCTGTTTGGCCGGACTCAGCTCCCCGTCGCACACGTGCAGATCGGTGCGGCATACGCCGCAGGCGCGCACACGGATCAATAGCTGGCCGAAGCCGAGACGAGGACTCGGGACTCGCTGTTCTAGCAAGGGCTCGCGTGGTGCCTGAAGCACCATGGCGCGCATTGAGTTTTCCAAACGTGCTCCCTCTGACGCTTTGGCGGAACGTCAACGGCCAGCATGACACCGGCCGCCGGGTGGGAAAAGCAATGCGCTTGTTGCGTCCTGCCACAGCCCTGTAACCACTGGATATTACAACTACAATTCCACCGATTCTGGGCTCGATTTTGTAGCCCCTCGCATGTCTCTAGGGCTGGTTCGGGCGTCGACTCCACCGGCTGCGCGTGGTACGCGCCGAGGCCCGTTTTTTTGTTTTGCGACGTCCCGAGCCCGATGGCAGACCTATCCCCCCTCGCTGAAACCGACCCGGAACTCGATCGCATCACTGGCGAAGAGGAGCGCACGCTGGCAAAGGTCAGCGAGCACCTCAGCCAGCGGGTGCCAGAACAGCCACGCCCGACCACGGACTACGACGCGCAGCTGCTCGATCTCCGCGATCAGATCGCGACCGCGCGCATGGAGGACGTGCCGCCACTGCTGGAGCAGATGGAGCGACTGCACATTTTGTCCACGCGTAAGCGCGAAGCCACCGAAGTGCTCGTCGACGCGAAGTCGCCTTACTTCGGCCATTTGGCTTTGGAGGAAAATGGCAAGCGCCGGGATGTGCTGATCGGTCGCGGAACCTACCTCAACAGCACTGCCGGAATTCGGATCGTGGATTGGCGCGACGCGCCCGTCAGCCGCTTGTTCTATCGCTATGAAGAAGGCGACGGCTACGACGAGGTGTTCGGCGACCGTGAAGTGTCCGGGACAGTCGTCACACGACGCAGTCTCACGATCGTGGATTCGACGTTGCGCCGTGTGAGCGCACCGCAAGGCTCGTTCGCGCGCCGCAGCACGGGTGAGTGGCGGCGGCTCGAGAACAACAGCACCAAGCTGTCTGGCGGCGCGGGGACTGCTACGCGCGCGGCCCAACATCACCGTCCGGGCAAGCTCGGGGTCGGGCAAGAGGGCGGCGACGACAAGCACCTGAAGGAGATCACTCCGCTGATCGACCGCCGCCAATTCGAGCTGATCACCAGCCCGGATTCTGGCTTGGTCGTGATCCAAGGCGGCGCAGGCAGCGGCAAAACGACGATCGGGCTGCATCGCCTAGCGTACTTGGCCTTCCACGACGCGCGCCGCTTCCGTCCCGACCGCATGCTGGTCGTGGTCTTCAACGACGCCCTCGCGCGCTACATCTCGGAGGTGCTGCCGGCCCTCGGCGTGGGCGGCGTGGCCATCCGCACCTACGAGAATTGGGTGCAGAAGCTGCGGCAGAGCCTGTTCCCTCGCCTGCCGTCTCGCTACCACGACGACACACCCGGCGTCGTTACGCGGCTGAAGAAGCACCCGGCGATGCTGCGCGCGATCGACGCTCACGTGGCGGCGCTGGCAGCGCAATTCGAAGCCGAGATCGTCGCCGCGCTGGGCGAAGATCCCGAAAAAGCCGCGCTGCTGGCCGCGTGGCAAGCGTCCAATGAGCGCCCGCTAGGTCATCGCTTGCACGCGCTGATCGCGCTCACCGAGCCCAATTCGAGCTTGAAATTGGGACGCGATGCGCGCGTTGGCGTCGAGCGCGTCGCGCGCGCCGCGCTGCGCGACGCACGCGATGTGACCGCGAACTGGGCCGAGCTGCTCTCGGATCGCGCAATGTTGGGCGAATATTTCGACAAGTTCGCGCCCGGCGCGTTCAGCGTGGGCGAGCACGACCGCGTGCATGGCTGGTGCGTCGCGCGCACGGCCGAGGCCATCGCCGATATCGAAAACCGCAACGACGAGCGCGCTGCCCGTCGTGAGCAGCGCAAAGACGAAGCGCCGAAGTCACTGCGTGATCTAGACGAACAGCGCGAGTCCGCAGACGAGAGCGAGAACGAGGACGACGAGCACAGCGGTCGTCGGCGTGGAGTCGACGGCGCGGAGCTGAACGAAAACGCCAAGCTCGACCTCGAAGACGACACGCTGATCTTGCGCCTCAGCCAGCGCTTGCGCGGGCCGCTCACGCGCGCCGCGACCAACAAAGACCCGTTGGTCTACGAACACATCTTGGTCGATGAAGCCCAGGATCTGAGCCCAGTCGAACTGGCCGTCGTACTCGATTGTTCCAGCAAAGCGCGCAGCATTACCCTGTCTGGGGACGTGCAGCAGCGGCTACTGATGGACAACGGCTTTTCCGATTGGAAGACCGTGCTCGGTGAGCTTGGCATGAACCACGTGGAGATCGAGCCGCTCAAGCTGAGCTACCGATCGACCTCGGAGATCATCGAGTTTTCTCGGCACGTGCTAGGCCCGCTGGCCAGCAAGGACGAACCGGTCGCGGTGCGCGTGGGCGCCCCCGTCGAGCTGTTCAGCTTCGGACACAGCGGCGACGCACTCGCGTTTCTGGCCGAGGCTCTCCGTGAGTTGATCCAGGGCGAGCCGTCGGCCTCGGTAGCCGTAGTCAGCCGTTATCCCGAGCAGGCCGACGTGTACTACGAAGGTTTGAAGCGCGGTGAAGTGCCGTACTTGCGTCGTATTGCTGAGCAAGATTTCCCGTTCAAGCCCGGCATCGACGTGACCGACGTGCGCCAAGTCAAAGGCCTCGAGTTCGACTACGTGATCGCGGTCGAAGTCTCGGACGCTGCGTACCCGGCCGAGGACGAAGCGCGCCACTTGTTACATATCTGCGCGACGCGCGCGGCCCATCAGCTCTGGATCCTGACCACGGCGCGGCCGAGTCCGCTCTTGCCTGCGGACCTGCGCGATCGCGGGTATTGAGCCGAATCATGCGTGTTTCAAGGCTCTGTGCGCTGGCGCTCACTGCGCTGGTTCCGCTACTCACTGCCTGCGGCGCGGCGCCCGCGGGCCCACTCGGCTCGACGCTTTACCCAGCCACCCCGGACCGCGTGTCCGAGGGGCCGGCCAGCAAACCCGCGGAGGTCCCGGACGACATCGTGGCTCGCTCGGCGCAGCCGTTCCGCGCGCAGCGCAACGCGGATGGCCAAGCCCTCGACCAAGCGCAGTTGTTCGACGAGCTGTCGAGGTTCGACGTCGTGTGCCTGGGTGAAGCGCACGATGCGCCGCGTGATCACTTCGCCGAGCTCGCCATCAGCGAAGGCCTGGAGCGCCGCGCACGCGTTTCCGGTCGAGCGCTCGGGGTCGGGTTCGAGATGTTCCAGGCGCCCTTTGGAGCCGCGCTGCACGCCTACAGTGTGGGGCGGTTGGACGACGCCGGTCTACGCAAGCGCACCCAGTACGACGACCTCTGGGGCTACCCGTACGCCTACTACCGCCCCGTGCTCTCGCTCGGTCGCGCCTATGGCCTGCCGCTGAAGGCGCTCAACGCTTCGCGCGAATTGACCCGCTCCGTTGCGGAAAAAGGCCTTGCTGAGCTCAGCCCGCGGCTACGCCGCCAACTCCCGGCCGATCTGGATCTGAACGACCGCGAGCATCGCGCAGCGTTCGATCGCCTGATGGCCGATCACCCCCACGGCCCGGGCATGGATCTGAACAACTTCTACGCCGCGCAGGTGGTGTGGGACGAGACCATGGCCGACAACGCGGCACGCTGGGTGAGCACGCGCGCGCCGCTGCGCCAGCTGCTGGTCTTGGCCGGTAGTGCCCATTGCCAGCACCCGGCGATCCCCGCGCGCATCGAGCGCCGACAACCGCTCCGCGTCGCCAGTGTTCGGCTCAGCGCCGAGACCAGCGCCGACAGCGAGCACTTCAACTACACGCTCGTCTTCGACGGCAAATAGCTCGAGGGCCCTAGGCGACGACTGGCAGCGCCACGTGGTCGAGCCGCGCGCGGCGCACGAACATGCGCGCGTCGACGCCGATCACGTCGCCCGCGGCCAGCGGTTCCCAAACATTTTCACCCTGCAGCGGTTCGCTCGAAACGATGAAGTGGTTCACGCGCCCAGTAACCGAAGGCGCTTCGCAAGCCGCGGACAAGCTCGCGCACGTCGCGCGGTCCGCGCAGCGAGTTTTGTAGGTAGAAAAGTACAGTTCTTTGCCGCCCTGAGCGGCCACCAAGCAATCGCCATTGGTAGCCACGACGGTCAACAAGGCGCGTGTGCCGTCCGTGTCGCACAGCTCACGAGCGCGGTTCACGGCATCCTTGAGCGCGTAGTTGATCGAGTCGATGTCGTGGTCGTCGCCCAGTGGACCGAACCGTTCGAGCGCGGTCAGGAAGACGAAGAACAAAACTTCGCTGTCGGTCTCGCCCAAGATGAAGCGCCGAAAGCGCGGTGCGACCTGAGTCAACAACGCCTCACGCTTGGCTTCGAAATTCGGGATATCGCCGTTGTGCGCGAATACCCAGCGCCCATACTGAAACGGGTGACAGTTGAAGATCGTGCCCGCACCCTGAGTGGCCTTGCGCACATGTGCGAGCACGGTCTCGGAAGACACCACGCCGCTCAAGCGCTGAAACAGCGCGTCGCCCAAAGCAGTGGTGGGGCTGCGCGTGACGTGCGGCGAGCCATCGACGTAGAAGGCAACACCCCAGCCGTCCGGATGCTGATTGCTCTGCACGCCGAGCGCATTTTCGGCGGCCAGCAGGGAACGGTGGACTTGGCTGGGAATAACGCTGCGAAAGCCGAATAGGCGGCACATGCTCGACCCTTAGTTTAATAGCATTCCCGTCACGCCTTGGCGTCAGGCATGCGTCCGGAAAGAGAACGGATTCTCGTCTGCTTGGAATAGGCCCCGTAACCCTTCCGGGTGCCTGCACGTATAACGGACAGGAGTTGCCCCTCGTGAACCATCTCAGGCCTGAATTCGAGCAAGCCCTCGCCCGCCGTCGATTCATTCAAGCCGCCGCCAGCGGCACGGTCGTGCTCGCCCTCGGCGGCGTGTACGTCCTGTCGGACGAGCTGACACGGGAAGCCAAGGCCCAAACGCGCGGCGACGGCCGACCGCGCTTACCGCCCGGGCAGCGCGTGATTCAGGCACTGCGGCCGATGGGCGGTGAACCGGGGGACGCGAGCCCCAGCGCCTATCGGCTACGCGTGTACGGGGAGGTAGAAGCGCCCTTCGAGCTCGGGTTCGCCGAGCTGCTCACGCTAGCGCAGAGCGAGCAAGCGCTGGATGTACACTGCGTGACCACCTGGTCGGTGTTGGGCGCCAAATGGAAGGGCGTGCGCGTCGTCGATTTGGCGGAACGAGCCAAGCTGAAGAAATCTGCGCGCTACGTGATCTTCGAGGCGGCCCACGGCTACACCTCGAACCTCGCGCTGCGCGACGCGCTCAAGCCCACGGTGATGGTCGCGCATCAACTGAACGGCGCGCCCCTGCCCCGCGCGCACGGCGCGCCGGTGCGCGCGGTCGCCCCCGAGTTTTACTTCTGGAAGAGCGCCAAATGGTTGACCGGGATCCGCTTCTCGAACCACGACGAGCCCGGCTATTGGGAAACGCGCGGCTACAACAACCACGCCGATCCGTGGCGGGAAGAGCGTTATGCCTGACGGCACGGCCGAGGCACGCCCCGCCGCCGCGCCCGCGCGTGCTCGCCGCAAACCGACGCTGCGGCCCTGGCTACGCGCACTGCACCGCGACGTCGGCTACTTCGCGGTCGGGCTGACGATCGTGTATGCGACTTCGGGTCTCGCGGTGAATCACTTGAAAGATTGGGATCCCAACTTCAAGCAAATCAATCGCACGCATCAACTCGCGTTGCCTCTGCCGAGCGACGACGCAGCAGCGGCCAAAGCCGCGCTGCAAGCGCTAGCCGTGCACGAAGAACCGCGCGAGGTGTATCGCGCCAGCGACACCCAGCTGGACGTCGTGTTCGATAAACGCACCTTCCACGTCGACACCAAAACCGGCATCGTCCAGGAAGAGGGTCAAGCCGCGCGCCCATTGCTGCGCATCGCCAACTGGCTGCACCTCAATCGCGGCAAAAAAGCCTGGACTTATATTGCCGATTTCTACGCTGCTTTCCTGCTATTTTTGGCAATTTCTGGGTTATTCATGATCCCCGGCAGGAAGGGCCTGCTCGGCCGCGGCGCAATCGTCGCCTTACTCGGCGCCGCCGTCCCCATCGCCTACGTCGTCCTCTCCGGCGGCCCTTAGCACTCACGCCGGGAGTTTGTGTGGAGTTCCCTCAGTTTCGTTGACACTGTCAGGCTGCTTGCGCGGCAGCGTATTGGGTTTCAGTTTCGAGGGGGGTCTTGTAGCCGAGCGTAGAGTGAAGTCGTTGGCGATTGTAGAAAATCTCGATGTATTCGAAGACGGCGGCGCGTACTTCGAGTCGGGTCTGCCAGATGCGGTCGTAGATCAGCTCGGTCTTCAACGTTGCGAAGAAGGATTCGGCGACCGCATTGTCCCAGCAGTTGCCTCTCCGGCTCATGCTGATCGCGATGCCGTGGCTGTGGAGGGTCGCGACGTAATCGGTGCTGGTGTACTGACAACCACGGTCCGAGTGGTGCATCAGACCAGGCTCAGGGCGACGACGCAGTAGAGCCATATCGAGGGCCCTGAGCGGCAAGCTGGTCGTGAGATTCGCATCTATCGACCAGCCCACCACAGCGCGCGAGAAAAGGTCCAGGACCACAGCGAGGTAGCACCAGCCTTCGTTGGTCCAAAGGTACGTGATGTCCGTCACCCAGCACTGATTTGGACCGGGTGGGTTGAATTGACGGGCCAGCGAATTTTCGACCACTCCGTGAGTTGGGTTTGCCTTGGTAGTTACGCGGAAGCGACGCCGAGTACAGCCTCTCAGCCCCATGCTACGCATGGCCCGCTCGACACGGCGCTTCGCGACTCGTTGCCCTTCCTTCCGCAAAGCACCGTGCAAGCGAGGGCTGCCATACGTGCCGCGGCTCTCGGCGTGCAATGTCTTCAATCGCTCCCGTAGGGCTTGTTCTTTTGCCTCTCGCGGCCCCGGCTTTCGCTTCGAGTAGGCATAGTAGCCCTGGCGGCTCACACCCAGATTTCGACACAACGCTGAGACCTCGAAGTAGGCCTTCTCCATGTGAATGAAAGCGAACTTCACTCGCTTTCCTTCGCGAAGAAGGCCGCCGCTTTTTTTAGGATTTCTCGATCCACTCGCAACGAGTCGACCTCCTTCCTGCTCGCGGCCAACTCGCGCTCCAATCTCGCGATCTTTTCAGTCGGCGTCTCGCCCTGGGGAGGAGGCTTAGGCGATGCCTTGGTTTTCTTCGAAGTTCGCGCCATCTCCGACAATTTGTACCATGTGCGGAGCGTCCAATCCGATACGCCCAAGGCCAACGATACCTCTCGGATCGTTCGGTCGCTGTTCCGAAGCATGTTCAATGCCTCGTTGCGAAATTCTTCTGTGTAAACGGGTTTTGCTTTTATGCGGGCCATGAAGCTCCGGTTTCCGTGTCAACGAAACCGGGGGAACTCC
>Ga0247776_10000278_pt1 | contig 11918 bp, 8 predicted proteins | sample UWRJL199509C5_FD_179912 | JGI IMG/M metagenome (GOLD analysis project Ga0247776, IMG submission 179912) | Plant litter microbial communities from Arlington Agricultural Research Station in Wisconsin, United States - UWRJ-L199-509C-5 | ecosystem: Environmental > Terrestrial > Plant litter >...
ATTCGTGATCCTCGAAGCGGCCGACGCGGAGAAGGGCTTGCAGATCGCCCGCGCCGAGAAGCCCGACCTGATCTTCCTCGACATTGTAATGCCCGGCATGAACGGCTTTGCCGCGCTGCGTGCATTGCGCCACGATGCGCGCACGGCCGACATTCCGGTCATCATGATCAGCGGCAACGCGCAGGCGACCGAGCTGTTCTACGCGCACCGCATCGGCGCCGATGATTTCATGCGCAAGCCATTCACGCGCGAGGATGTCTTCATGCGGATCGAGCGTCGGCTCGACGCGAATTTCGTGTTGAAACGGCGCGCGGGTACGTTGCGCGTGGCGGGCTGAGCGGGTATCCCACGGTACGGATTGCTTCGTGTTCCGCGAACACGGGAAGCCGAGCTTTCCTCACATTCCAACCGACGTAACTCGCGCGCACGTGGGAACCATGTTTTCCTCACAGCGCAATCGACGTCATTCCCGCGGACGCGCAAATCCATTGGGTCTTGCGCCCTTGAAGAACGACGTGAATGACCCGCGACTATCCCGCGTCACGGAATAACCCGGCTAGGACTGAAGCGCAACGCGGAATCCCGCGTTCGGGGGAATGACGCCTTTCATCGTGGTGCGACTGACGGACGTGCAGATGTCGAACGCCGACGTGCGGCTCGCATGAGGGACGTGCGGATGTCGAACGCCGACGTGCGGCTCGCGCCGCGCGACGCGCAATCATGAAATCCCTCGCTTCAAGGCATTCATCGCCGCAAAATCGCGGTCGCCTGCTGCAGCCGCTGGCTGTAGCCATCGAGCACTTTCGCCGTGAGCGTCGCGTACTGGTTCGCCTGGTCCCAGTTGCGCGCTTCGATCGCCTCGCGCACGCCGGGCAAGGTCTTTACGCCGTAGCCGGTCAGCAGGCCGGGCGCATAGACGAAGTGCTTGAACCACGCCCGGCCGGGCAGGCCGGCTTCGCTGGTGAGGGCTTGCTCCATCGACTGCAGGATCGCGTTGACCTCGCCCTGCTGCGATGCGCTCGGCGACCTGCCGTCGGCGGTCGCGGCGGCGTAGGCCTGTTCGTAGGCCTTCGCACTCGCTTTCAATGTCACGATCGCGTTCTGCAATTCGGCCAGATGCAGATAGGGCACGCTGGATTCGCGCGCCGGAGCGAGCAGCGGCCGCGTCGGATCGGTGGCGAGTTTGAATGCGTCGCCGTCGAGCAGGCGATGCAGCGTGTCGGTGCGTTCGCGCTCGCGCTCGCTCATTTTCATCAGTTCGTCGACGTAGCGCGCGACCGTGTCGGCAAAGTCGGTGAAACGCAGCGGCAGGATCTCGGCGTCGGCGATACGCAGCACGATGTGGCCGGCCGTCTTGGCGAGCGCCACGCCATATTCGAAACTCGGATCGCCGAAGCGTACATAGTGATCGAACGAATCATAGGTGGAATGGTAGACGCCGCCGTTGTCGTCTTCGCCGCTGAATCCGAGATCCAGCGAGGCGATGCCGAGATGCTGCAGGTAGGCGGAGTAGTCCGAGCCGGAACCGAGCGCGGCGATCGGCAGGTCCTCATTGCCGGCGGCGATCTTGGCGAGCGTGCGCTTCTCCTCGCTGGCGGTCTGGTCGAGCGCGTCGACCTGCAGCTTCGCGCGCAGACGCTTCTGCACGCTGACATGGGTTTCGGGATCTTCGACGCCATCACTGACTTCGTTGACCAGATGCTGCAGCGAATGGCTGCCTTCCGCGCCGAGGAAGCCGCGGCCGTTGGTGTCGGAGTTGACGTAGACGACGGCTTTCTTCTTCAGTTCCTCGGCATGCGTCTCGGCCCATTCGGTGGAGCCGAGCAGGCCCGGTTCCTCGGCGTCCCAGCTCGCATAGACAAGAGTGCGCTGCGGACGCCAGCCGCTTTTGGCCAGCGCACCGATCGACTTCGCTTCGGCCATCAGTGCGACGTTGCCGGCGAGCGGGTCCCAGGCGCCGAACACCCAGCCGTCGTGATGATTGCCGCGCAGCACCCATTGGTCCGGATAGCGGCTGCCCTTCATCACGGCGATGACGTCGTAGACGGGCTTTTGCGTCCACTCGGATTGGATCGCGAGACGCACCTTCGCCGCGCCGGGCCCGAGGTGATAGGTGATCGGCAAGCCGCCGCGCCATTCCGGCGGCGCCACCGGACCGTCGAGCGCTGCCAGCAGCGGCTGCGCGTCGGCATACGAAATCGGCAGCACCGGAATCTTCAGGATGGTTTTGGCATCGGCGATCGAGAGGCGTTTGGCGTCCTTGGTGGCGCCGACATTCGGCGTCAGCGGATCGCCCGGATACTGCTGCATGTCCTGCACCGAACCGCGTTGCAGACCGTCGGCGGGACGCCAGCCGCCCTTCGGATAGACGTCGCCGCGCGCGTAGCCGTCGTCCTTCGGATCGGAATAGATCAGGCAGCCGACGGCGCCGTGCTCGTAGGCGAGCTTCGGTTTCAAGCCGCGCCAGCCGCCGCCGTAGCGCGTGATGACGATCCTGCCTTTGACATCGATGCCGCGCTGCGCCAGCGCCTTGTAGTCGTCCGGCATGCCGTAGTTGGCGTAGACCAGATCGCCGCTGACGTCACCGTCGGCGCCGTAGACGTTGTAGGGCGGCAAGCCGCCGGGCTTGCCCGAGCTCGCGTCGCCGTCGATCGCAGGCTCCTGCAGCTTCGCGGTGAACGCGTTCGGCGCGAGCATCTGCAGCGAGACGCTCTTCGGCGTCGGGTAGAGCACATAGAACGTCTCGATATGCGCGTCCCAGCCCCAGCCGGTGAACTGCGCCAGCATGAAATCGGCGTTCGCCTTGTCGTGCGGCGAACCGACCTGATTCGGCTCCGACGACATCTGCTGCAGCCAGGCGCGCAGGTCCTTCGCATCGAGCTGTGCGTCGAAGCGCTGTTCGAGCTGTCGCTGCGCGCTCGCGCTGTCGGCACCGAAGCCGCGCATGGCCGGAACGGCAGGCGCGGCCGCGAGACTTGTGGCGGCGCCGGCAAGCATCGTCAGCGTGAGCGAGGACAACAGGGCTTTCGCCGCCGCATGTTTCATCGAGACTCCCATGGTCGGCGCGAAGGATGGGCGGCGCCGCCTGGGAGTTTCGCACGGCCTGCGCGGGGTGCGGCCAAGCCGAAGGTCATCCCTCCATGTAAAGAAATGAAATGAGTCTTCGGAGGCCTCAGCACTGCCTCCGAAGACTGCCGAGGCGTGTGTCAGACCGGCCCGTCGAAGCCGTCGACGAAGATCGTGTCGTCGACCACTGCGCACGCGGTGAACTGCTCGTTGACCGAGAGCAGCCCGCCCGTGTCGTAGCCGCCGGTGGCCCAGACGTTGCCGGTCGCCGGGTCGACATCGGCGGCGAAATTGCGCCGCGGGGTCGGGAATGCAGGACCCGTAGTCCAGCTATCCGTATCGGGCGTATAGACGTCGACTTCGTTGGATGGATTCGGATCCGTGCGGCCGCCGCCGAGTACCCAGATGGTGCCATCCGGCTGCGTGACCGCGCGGGTTTCGCCAGTCGCACGCGGAATCTGCGTAATCGTGGTAATCGCGTCGCCGATCGGATCGTAGACGAAGGAATCAGAGGTATCGAGAACGACGGGCGTCGATCCGCTCGTGTCGAAGTCCGAGCCACCGAGCAGATAGATGAAGTCGCCGGACGCCGCGGTCGGAATGTAGCCACGCGTCACCGGCAAGGTCGCAGCGGATTGTGTCCAGCGGCTGCCTGCGGCCGCACTCGGGTCGAAGGTATAAATCGTGTCGACCATGCCGACATTGACCTGGAAGCCGCCGAACACGTACAGCTTGTTGTCGTGAACCGCCGCACCGCCGGGCAGTGTGATGCCGTCTGCGGCGCCGGGCCAGGGATCATCGGCCAGCGTGGTGACGACGTCGGCGACCGGGTCGTACTGGCGCACTTCGTCGGTCGTGGTCGTCGCGCCGGCGGCCGAGCCGCCCAGCACGACGATATAGGAGGTACCTCCGAAATCCAGCACGCCGCCGACCATGTTGTTGACTTGGCCGTCGGCGAACGTGCCGTCCTTCGTCGTCCAGGTGCCGAGCGCAGGATCGTATTCGCTCACCTGTTGCAAGTCGGAACCGGCGTCGTCCGAATCGCGTCCGCCGAGCACATAGAATTTGCCGGTAGGTGGGAAGAAGGCGCCCCAGGAACGCACGAGGGCATCCGGGAAATCGGCAGCTGCGGCCCAGGCGCCCGGTGGGCTACACGTGCCATTCGGCGCGGCGCTGGCCGCGCCGCTGGCAAACACGGCCACTGTGGTCATAAGGACAAGGAACGATGTACGAAACTCTCGCATGGCAGGTCTCCAGTGGAAGATCCAAAGCTTGAGTTGCCGGCGACCCTCTCAGGCGCCGCCGTATCGGTGGTCATGTCCCTATGCAGAAGACTCGGCGCCGGACGCATGAATGCGCATCCCATGTCGCTGGACGATTCCTGGAACTTTGTCCAGCGTAGCCTTGAATTTCGGCGGCGCGCAAGGGCGCATATCGGATTCTGCCGGAATGAGCACATGCGGCGACTGCGCGACGACGCGCGCGGCGCCTGTCCATCAACCGCAAACGAGCAGGGTGTCCGTTGACGCGACGGCGTCGAGGCGTACCCGCCAAGCGCAATCCGCGGCGGCCGGTCAGCTGGGCAACGCTGCGTTGTGATACACATCCTGCACGTCATCCAGCTCATCGAGCCAGTCGAGCAGATCGCGCAGGGTTTCCTCGACCTCGCCGCTGACCGCCACGCGGTTTTCCGGGCGCATCACGACGTCCGCGCTGAGCGGTTCCAGCCCGGCTTCGGTCAGCGCCTTCTTGACCTGTTCGAAGTTCTCTGCCGCGCACAGCACGGTGCTGCGGCCGTCCGCACTCTGCACGTCGTCGGCGCCGGCATCGAGGGCGACTTCGAGCAGTGTGTCCTCGGCGCCCGCGGCGCTGGTGTCGAACACGAGTTCGCCGAGACGATGGAACTGGAACGCGACCGAGCCGGACGTGCCGAGGTTGCCGCCGTGCTTGGACAGCGCGTGGCGTACGTCCGACACGGTGCGCACCGGGTTGTCGGTCATCGCATCGATGATCAGGGCGACGCCCGAGGGGCCGTAGCCTTCGTAGCGCAGTTCCTGCATGTTGTCGGCGCCGTCGGCACCGGAACCGCGTTTGATCGCGCGCTCGATCGTGTCCTTGGTCATGTTGGCCGACAGCGCCTTGTCCACGCCCATGCGCAGGCGCGCATTGGTCGCCGGGTCGCCGCCGTTGCGAGCTGCGATCGTGATCTCGCGGATCAGCTTGGTGAAAATCTTGCCGCGGCGGGCGTCTTCGGCGTTCTTGCGGTTTTCGATGCTCGGGCCTCTGCCCATACGGATTCCTGCGTGATTCGGGTACGCCGCAACGGCGCGGGAATGCGAAGGATACTTCGGGCGCGTCGCGTCGGCACGCCGCCGAAGTAAGCGTGTTGTCGTTGCCGCGTCGTCACGCCGGCGATATCCGTTCCCCATCCCGCACTCCCGGCAGGCCGCGGCCTGCCGGGAGCTAAGAGAGGCAGATCAGTACGTGCAGCCCCCCGGTGGCGTGTCGAGGCGGCTCAGGTGCAGTGTGCCGCTCTGCCCGGCATTGTCGCCCGCGTCGAACGCGTAGACGAAGGTGGCGCTGCTGCAGCTGTTGAGCGTCAGCGTGCCGCTGCCGACCGCATCGTTCTGCGTCGTCGCGTCCGTGTCGAAGACGCCGCCGCTGGTCGCGTAAATGGTGATCGGCAATTGATGCGCGTGCGTGGTCCACGGCGCCTGCAGCGTGAACCAGCGCTGGTCGATCGCGCCTCCGTGCAGGGTGCCGGCGGTGTAGGTATACCAGCCGCCGAAGAACGCGTTCTGCGAAGGGCTCACCTCGAAGGTCAGGCCCTGGCCGCTGTCGCCGTCGGCGCTCCAGATGCCGGACAGCAGATAATCCGTCGCGGTCGTGCTGGTGCTGCCTTGCGGAGTGCAGTTGACGTTCGGAAAGGTACGGCTCAAGGCCAGCGATCCAGCCGCCGGAGTGCCGCTGCTGAAGCGGAAATCGAGCGTGCCGTGGTCGCAGTCGCTGAGCTGCAGCGTGGCGCTTCCGACCGCGGTCGTGGTCGTCCCGCGCGACGAATCGAAACTGCCGCCCTGGGTCGTGTAGATCGGGATCGTTGCGCTCGGCGCGCTCGCGCTGACGGGGCCTTGCAGCGTGTACCAGCGCTGGCCGCCGGCAGCGGTCACGTCGTAGGTGAACCAGCCGGTGAACAACTGGCCGGAACCGACGCCGAAATAGTCGGGCAGGATGCTGATCGACAAGCCCTGGCTGGAAGCACCGTCGATCGACCACGCACCGGTGAGTCCGTACTGATCGAGGTTCACCCCGGTGGCGGCCGCCCCCCACTGTGCGAGGAGGTTGGCGACGTCGAGCGAACCGAGGCCGGTGGCGAGGTCGTAACCGGTGCCGATCGCGTAGCCTTGCAGACCGCCGCCGAGGCCGGTCGTGCCCGGCGTGCTGTTGTTGCAGATGCTCGGCACCGACAGCGAACAACTGGCGACGCCGCTGTTGACGCCGGTCACGCTGGCAACGCTGGCGTCGTGAAACACGCCGTTGGTCGTATTCGCCGCGAGCGCGTACAGACGCGGATTCAGATTCGCTTGCGCGCTGCCGGTCTTCTGGTTCAGCAGCGCGGCGATGCCGGCCATGCTCGGCGCCGAGGCCGACGTGCCGCCGGTCGGCAGGAACGAGAACGAGCCGCCACTGACGGCGCAGCCGCCGCCCTGTGCCGCGAGACAGGTGAAATAGCCCTCGCGTGGCGAGGCTGCGAACGAGACGTCCGGCGTGTAGCGTCCGGCGCTTCCGGGCACGCCGGTGCCCACCTGCCACGACGGCTTGGCGATGTAGGCGCTGACGCCGCCACCGGTCGCCGAGAATTGCGGCTTGTCGCTGCTGTCGAGCGGATCGTTCCAAGCGCCTTCGGGGATGTAGCCGAGCGCGGAAAGATAGTCGGCTTCGGTGCTGGAACTCCAATAGGCCGACGGATGCGCCGCATCGGCGAACTCGGTGCCGCCGACACAGGTGACATGACTCGACGAGCACAGCGCATTGGTGCTGGCGGTTTCGGTGCCGGTCGGCGTCGCGTCCAGGCTGGCGCAGCCGGCAACGCCGCCGTCACCGGACGCGACGAAGACGGAAATGCCTTCCATCTCGGCTTGGGCGAACAGGCCGTCGAGATAGTCCACCACCGACTCGCCATTGTCGTGTTCGCAGCTGGTGTAGCTGATGCTGAGGATTTTCGCCGGCACCGGATCGTGGTCGATCGCATATTCGGTCGACAGTTGCACGCCGTCGGGTGAATTATCGTCCGTGCTGTTGCTGACGATCAGATTGATCGTCGCGCCCGGTGCCACGCTGCCCGCGCGCTGCACGTCGAGCGTCGCTTCGCCCTGATCGGCCACCGCGTCGCTCGGATGGCTGCAGCTTGGCGTACCGGTGTCGCTGCAGGTGGACGCCGGCGGGCCGGGGTCGGTGCCGCCCGTGGGAATCGTCACGGTCGGCGTGCTGCTCGGCAGGCCGGCGAGGGACTGGAAGTTCTGCATGTCCGGCGCATAGACGCGCGCTCGACCGACCACCGCGATGGTCTGGCCGCTGCCGACGATGCCTTGCTGGTGCACCGCGTCGACGTCGTAGATCTTGGCGAAATCCGCCGGGAAGATCGCGTAGTCGCAGACGGCGCCGTGGCAGCTCGTCGCGGCCGCATGCGACGAAGGCTGCGCGAGACGCGTGCGCAGGAGCGGTTCGAAGCGTGTGGTCTGCAAGCCGTCGACGGAAGCGATCGCAGCGGCCAGCGCGCGCGGAACCTGCGCGCTGCTCATATTCGACATGCGCGTCCTGGCGCCGACCTGGAAGGTGCGCAGTTCGGTCCCGAATGCGCTGGCGACGGCGCCCGCCGAACCGCTGAAGCGGATGCGCAGGCGGCTGTTGGCGACGCCGTCGACGGCGAGGCCCTGGCTGCGCAGCCATCCGGATACCGCATCGATATCGCTCTGCGAGGCGCCGAAACGCTCGCCGATTTCGCTCGGCGACAGCCAATGCTGGTAGTTTGGCGATGCCGGATCCTTTTGCTCGCGCAGGAACTGATCGAATGCCTGCTGGCGCTCCGGCGTGCGCTTCAGCGTGATCCCGAGATTGACCAGCGCAGCGTCCGCGGCGACGGCGCCGGCGTCGCGCTGGGATACGGCCCAGGCGGCGCGATGAGCGGGCAGGGCGGCGCGTTCGGCAGTGTCGACCGAGCGCGTGATCAGGTCAGGCGATGCCGCGTGTAGGGCGTCGACGGGCAGGATCGCGCCGGCAACGCCCGCGAGCACGGCAACCAGGGCGAACCTACGCAGGGATGTTGCGACGGTGCGGCGAACATGTATCGGTTGGGCGTACATCAACGAATTTCTCCTCGCGACTCCCCAAGCCGCTTCGATGTGACGGGTCGTATCGCGTATCCGCTCAAGCAACGCTCTCGGACGCGCGGAATCTTAGCGCGGAAGCGCCACGGCTTTGTGTAAAGATCGAGGAATCGTCGACGCCTGCTTGAACGCGTTCGACGCTCGCGCCTGAGCGGCTACCATGCGTCGGTCAACCTGGAATGTCCTCATGACCGAAGCCGCCGCCCCGCCGATCCGTGGGTTTCGCTACTACGACCTGCTCGTCGGCGGCATGGTCGCCGTGCTGCTGTGTTCGAACCTGATCGGGCCGGCCAAGGTGTGCACGTTCACGCTGCCGCTGCTCGGCGCCCTGAGTTTCGGCGCCGGCAATCTGTTCTTTCCGATCAGCTACATCTTCGGCGACGTACTCACCGAGGTGTACGGCTACGCGCGTGCGCGCCGCGCGATCTGGGCCGGCTTCGGCGGCCTGCTGTTCGCAAGCTTCATGACCTGGGTGATCCTGCGCATGCCGCCGAGTCCGAGCGAGCCGTACAACGCGAGCTTGCAGCCGGCGCTCGAAGTCGTGTTCGGCAGCACTTGGCGCATCGTCGCGGCGTCGATGGCCGCGTACTGGCTCGGCGATTTCGCCAACTCGTTCGTGATGGCGAAAATGAAACTGCTGACGCGCGGACGCTGGCTGTGGACGCGCACGATCGGATCGACCGTGGTCGGGCAGGGCATCGACAGCCTGACTTTCTACCCGATCGCGTTCGCCGGCATCTGGGAGGGCCAGACGATCCTCAAGGTGATCGCGTTCAACTGGACGATGAAGGTGCTGGTCGAAGTCGTGTTCACGCCGGTGACGTACGCCGTGGTGGGTTTTCTCAAGCGCCGCGAAGGTGTCGATGTCTACGACAGCACGACGCGCTTCACGCCGTTCAGTCTGCGCGACGAAGGCGATCTGCAGCGCGTGCGTTGATGCGGCGATCGTGCTAGATAGCAGGCATCGGCCGCGCCCAACGAAGAGGACAGCGTCATGGCCCGTTTCCCGAAGATCGACCAACCCTGTCCGCTCGGTATCGACGAGCAGCGCCGCATCGACGGCTATTGCGGGCATTGTGAAAAGCCGGTGCACGATCTGACGGTGTTCGATGACGACGAGCGCATCGCGTTCATGCGCGCGAAGCAGGGTCCGCTCTGCGTTTCCTACCGTGTGCCGCGCGTGGCGCCGGCCCGTCACCTCGGCGCAGGTTTCGGTGCGGCGTTGGCGATCGGTGTGCTGACGGCGCATCCGGCGATCGGCGCAGCCGTCGAAGCCGATGCGGTCGCGACCGAAGCGCTACCCGTGTCGGCAGGCGTCGACCGTCGCTCGCAGTCCGCTGTCGAACAAGCGCCTCCGATCGAAACGGCGGCAACGCCAGCGAAGCCGAAATGCCGCGAAGGTGACGCCGATACGTCCTCCGCGGTCGCGGCCGACGCCGATGGAAAATTGATGGAGATGACCATCACGGTCGGGGGCGTAAACGATCCGGCCGAGGCGCATTTCGTCGACGTCAGCGAATTGCCCGACTTGCCGATGATCCACGAAGGCGTTGCCATGCCCATGCAGCCGGTGTCCGCGCAGCGCTCGGGTTCGGTACTCAAGGGATCGCGTTAGAGGTCGTCTGCGCGGGCAACAGACCCGCGGCATCGACGACATGCAGGCGCGCGATCCGTTGCATCAAACCGCGCTGACTATCGACACTGCCGTCGCCGACCGCGATGGCGATATGTCCGGCATCGAAGTGACCGAGCGCGGCGTCGTAACTGACCCAGCGCCCGCCGTCCCAGGCTTGCACCCACATGTGCGGACCGAAGGCGTGACTGCGGCCGACGAAGCGGCTCGCATAGGCGAGACCGGTCACGACCCGCGTCGGGATGCCGCGCGCGCGCGCCGCGGCAGCGAGCAGGACCGCATATTCGGTGCAGTCGCCGCTGCGCGATTCGAGTGCTTCGCGTGCGCTCTTGTAGCCGCGAAAATCGATGGCGCCGTTCATGCGTTTCTGCACGGCCAGCACCAGGGCGCTCATGCGCCGGTCGACGCGCCTGCCGGCAGGCACGCTGTGCGCGAACGCCGCGACGTGCGCATCGCTGCTCTGCACCGAGGCATTGGCGGCGCGATAAGCGGCCAGTTCGGCAGCGGTCGGCGAAGACTCATGACCGCAGTCGGCGCAGATCGTCAGCACGATGTCGTCGCCGGCGCGTTCGACGTGCTGTTCGCCGGTCTCCGGCCAGGCCCACGCGTCGCCGTCGACATGCAGGCGGTAGCGGATCGTGCCGGCGCGCGCCGTCTCGGAAATGCGATTAGGCGACGCCACCGCGAGCGCGCGAATCTGTTCCTGCACGTGGTAGTTCGTGCGCTCGTCGGCTGCTGCTGCCGCAGACCACCGCGTTGCGAGCAAAGCGCCCAGCACCGCCAACGGCAGCGTCGGCCGAGTGAGCAGGAAGGCAAAAGCGCCACAATGTGCTTGATTCATGGCGCTGGCGGCAGTTCCTGGCACTCCATGCGGCAAGGATACGACGCCGCCGCGATGCAAGGGCGTCCGCTGCAGCGGACGCCGCGCCGAGGCGCGACGCCCGCATCACTCGGCGAAACGCGTAGCGGCTCAGTCGACCGCGACGCCTCGTGCACCGGCGGCTGCGTCGAAACCGTCGGCGAAGATGGCGTCGTCCGTGTTCGTGCCGATCTCGAGCTGGACGCTGCCTGCGTCGTAGACGAGGTGGCCGGACACGCCGTCCGGCAACGCTACCGCGGCGAACGTGCCGCTGATCGTCGCCGCGCTGAGGATCGGATAGCGGCTGCCTGCGGCGGGGACGGCATTGCCGAAATCGACGACGACAGCGCCAGCCAGGCTGGCGGCTCCTGCCACGGCCAGGCTGGATGCGGCGCTCGAGGACGCGTCGGCGTGCACGATGAGCCGCACGGCGCTCTGCAGGGTGGCGTCGCCCCTGACCGCAAGGCTCGCGTACGGCTGCGCCGGATTGCCCGGCGCGATCGCGCCGCCGGCGGCAAGCAGCGCGGCCACGCTGCCGCTGCCGCTCAACGTGCCGCCGGTGAGATCGACCGTGCTGGCCATGAGGCTGCCATCGATTTCGAGCGTCGCGGCACTGACTTCGGTCGTGCCGCTGTAGCTGTGGCTGCCTTCGATCACCACGCTGCCGGCGCCGGCGACGGAAAGGCCGCGTGCGTTGCTGCTTGCGGCCGCGTCACTGCCGGCCTCGTCGGCGATGTCGTCGGACAGGGTGATGGTGGCGCCGGCAGCCGGTGCGAAGCGCAACGCGCCGCTGCCGCCTTGCAGGAAGATGCCGGCGCCGAACGCCTGACCCGCGGTCGGCGCGCCACCGCCGGAAAGCGATCCCGGTGGACCGCCGGCGACGGCGCTGCCGCTCACCTCGGCGGAGCCTGCGACCGTCAGCGTGCCGCCGTCGACGACGAAGACCGCGCCGCCCATGCCGGCTCCACCGCCTCCG
>Ga0247776_10000281_pt1 | contig 11878 bp, 11 predicted proteins | sample UWRJL199509C5_FD_179912 | JGI IMG/M metagenome (GOLD analysis project Ga0247776, IMG submission 179912) | Plant litter microbial communities from Arlington Agricultural Research Station in Wisconsin, United States - UWRJ-L199-509C-5 | ecosystem: Environmental > Terrestrial > Plant litter >...
CTCGAGCGCTTCGACGCCGACCCCGAGGTCCGCTGCATCGTGCTCGCCGGCTCCGAGAAGATCTTCGCCTCGGGCGCCGACATCAGGGCGATGGCCGCCCACGCCCCGGGCGAGCCCTCCGACGCGAGGGGGGCTGAATTCTGGCGCCGGATCGCCGCTGTCGAGACCCCGATCGTCGCCGCCGTCGCCGGCTATGCGCTGGGCGGCGGCTGCGAGCTGGCGCTCGCCTGCGACATGGTCGTCGCCGACGAAACCGTCCGCTTCGGCCAGCCCGAGATAACGCTGGGGATCATCCCCGGCGGCGGCGGCACCCAACGCCTGACCCGGGCGATCGGCAAGCAGCGGGCGATGGAGTACGTGCTGACCGGCCGCCACTTCGACGTCGGCATGGCCGCCGCCTGGGGGCTGGTCAACAAAGTCGTCAAGACCGGCGATTCCACCCTCGAGGCGGTCGAGCTGGCGCGGACGATCGCCGAGCGCCCGCCGATCGCCACCCGTCTCGCCAAGCAGGCGATACTCACCGCCGAGCAGACGGCGCTCAGCGAAGGGCTCGCCGCCGAGCGCCGGTTGTTCGACGAGGCGATGGCGACCGAGGACCGGGTCGAGGGCATGACCGCCTTCATCGAGAAGCGCGAGCCGGACTTCAAAGGCCGATGACCGTCGGCCGGGTCGGCGTCGTCGGCGCCGGCACGATGGGCCGCGGGATCGCCCAGCTGGCGGCGCTGGGCGGCTACGAGACCGTCCTCTACGACGTCGCCCCGGCCGCCGCCGAGGCCGGCGCGGCGGGGCTGGGCGAGGCGCTCGACAAGGGCGCAAGCCGCGGGCGTTGGAGCGTCGACGAGGCGAAGGCCGCCGCCGCGCGGGTCGAGACCGCGACCGAGCCGGAACAGCTGCGCGGCTGCGATCTGCTGATCGAGGCGGCGCCGGAGAAGCTGGAGCTGAAGCGGGAGATCTTCATCGGCCTGGCGCAGGCGCTGGGGCCCGATCCCGTCTTCGCCACCAACACCTCCTCCCTGCGCGTCGCCGAGATCGCCGCCGGCGTGCCGAGGCCCGAGCGCGTCGTCGGCATGCACTTCTTCAACCCGCCGGCGCTGATGAAGCTGGTGGAGGTGGTCGCGGCCGAGGGCTCCTCCGAGGGAGCGCTGGCGGAGGCGACCGAGGTCGCCGAGCGGATGGGCCGGACCCCGATCCGGGCCAAGGACAGCCCCGGCTTCGTCGCCAACCGCCTCGCCCGCCCCTTCTCGCTGGAGTCACTGCGGATGCTCGGCGACGGCGTCGCCGACGTCGCCACGATCGACCGCGTCGTCCGCCTCGGCGGCGGCTTCCGCATGGGCCCGTTCGAGCTGCTCGACCTGATCGGCCTCGACGTCAACCTCGAGATCGCCCGCTCCTTCTTCCGCCAGGGCGGCGAGCCGGAGCGCTGGCGGCCGAGCCCGATCCAGGAAGAGCTGGTCGCCGAAGGCCGCTTCGGCCGCAAGAGCGGCCACGGCTACTACGAGTACGGCGAGGGCCACGAGCGCGAGGCCGACCCCGAGCTCGGGATCGAGACGCCCACCCTCGACCCCGACCGGCTGGCGCAGATCGGTCCCGCCGCCGAGCCGGTCCTCACCCGCCTCTTCGCCCAGATCGCCAACGAGGCGGCCTTCGCCCGCGAAGAGGAGATCGCCTCGGACGCGGACATGGAGACGGCGATGCGGCTCGGCTTCAACTGGCCGCTGGGCCCGCTGGCGATCGCCGACCTGATCGGCCCGCGCCGCGCGGTCGAGCTGCTCGACCGGCTCGCCGCCGAGCACGGCGAGGCATACCGGGCGGCGCCACGCCTGCGGGCGGAAGCCGAGGCCGCCGCGTGAGCACCGAGCGCAAGCCCGCCTCCAAAGCGACCGCGCGGCGCAACTGCGAGGCCGCGGCGGCGCTGCCGCCGGAGCGGCCTGAAGACCTGGCCGACGCCGAACGCGGCCTCGTCGCCCGCTTCGAGCCGGCGCGGGTCGAAGGCGAGGGCGGCAGGGTCGTCTGGGACATGGCCTCCTACGACTTCCTCGCCGAGGAGTGCCCGGAGACCGCGCATCCGAGCCTCTGGCGCCAGAGCCGGCTCAACCGCATCGCCGGCCTCTTCGAGATCGCGCCGGGCTTCTACCAGCTGCGCGGCTTCGACCTCTCGAACATGCACGTGATCGAGGGGGACGAGGGGATCGTCGTCATCGACCCGCTGATCTCGGCCGAGACCGCCGCCGCGGCGCTGGCCCTCTACCGCGAGCACCGCGGCGATCGCCCGGTCACCGGGCTCGTCTACACCCACTGCCACATCGACCACTTCGGCGGCGCCGCCGGCATCGTCAGCCCCGAGGAGGTCGCCGAGCGGCAGATCCCGGTGCTGGCGCCGGAAGGCTTCCTCCACCACGCGGTCAGCGAGAACGTCTACGCCGGGACGGCGATGGGCCGCCGCGCCGGCTACATGTACGGGGCGAAGCTGCAGCGCGGCCCCGACGGCCAGATCGGCTCCGGCCTCGGCCAGACGACCTCACTGGGGACGCTGACCCTGATCCCGCCCAACCTCGAGGTGACCAAGACCGGCCAGGGGGAGACCGTCGACGGCGTACGGATGGTCTTCCAGCTCACCCCCGGCACCGAGGCGCCGGCGGAGATGAACTTCCACTTCCCCGAGCACCGCGTCCTCTGCATCGCCGAGAACGCGACCCACACGATGCACAACGTCCTCACCCTGCGCGGCGCCCTGGTCCGCGACCCGCAGGTCTGGGCCGCCTACCTCGACGAGTCGATCGAGCTCTTCGGCGCCGACAGCGACGTCCTCTTCGCCGGCCACCACTGGCCGCGCTGGGGCAGCGAGCGGATCGTCGAGTACCTGCGCAAGCAGCGCGACCTCTACGCCTACATCCACGACCAGACCCTGCGGATGACCAACGCCGGCCTCACCGGCAGGGAGATCGCCGAGCAGCTGAAGCTGCCGCCGGAGCTGGACGAGGAGTGGCACTGCCGCGGCTACTACGGCTCGGTCAGCCACAACGCCAAGGCGGTCTACCAGCGCTACATGGGCTGGTTCGACGGAAACCCGGCTCACATCTGGGAGCACACCCCGGTCGAGTCGGCCCGCCGCTACGTCGAGTTCATGGGCGGCGCCGAACGGGTCCTGGAGCTGGCGCGCAGGTCCTTCGAGGAGGGCGACTACCGCTGGGTCGTCGAGGTCGTCAACCACGTCGTCTTCGCCGAGCCGGAGAACCGGGCGGCGCGGGAGCTGCAGGCCGACGCCCTCGAGCAGCTCGGCTACGGCGCCGAGAACGCGACCTGGCGCAACTTCTACCTGGTCGGCGCCGAGGAGCTGCGCGGCGGCATCTCCGGCACCCCCTCGGACACCAGGGCGCCGGCGATCCTCGCCCAGCTCTCGGTCGCGCAGATCCTCGACGGGATGAAGGTACGGCTGAACGGCCCGCGCGCCTGGGGCAAGCGGCTGACGATCGGCTGGCAGGTGACGAGCCCCGACGAGGCCCACCTGCTGACGGTCGAAAACGGCGTCCTCCACCACCGCCCGCTGCCGCCCGGCGCGGAGCCGGAGGCGACCCTGGTGATCGAGCGCCAGGCGCTGAACGAAATGCTCTCCGGGTCCGCCGACCTCGCAGCCCTGGCCGGGAGCGGCCGACTGCGCGTAGAGGGCGACGGAGAGAAGCTGGGCGAGCTGCTCGGGCTCCTCGACGAGCCCGACCCCGGCTTCGCGATCGTCACCCCCGAGGCGTAAAGAGCCGCGTCAGTCGCTGCCGAGGCGCATCATCACCTCGTCGACGTAGCACCAGCTCCAATCTTCGCCGGGCTCGGCCGAGCGGATGATCGGGTGCCCCGTGTCCTGGTGATGGGCGGTGGCGTGCTTGCCGATCGAGTTGTCGCAGCAGCCGACGTGGCCGCAGGTCTGGCACATCCGCAGATGCACCCAGCTCATCCCCATCGCCAGGCACTCCGCGCAGCCCTCGACCTCGTCGGGGAGGTTGAGGTAAGTGACCGAGTCGAGATGGGAACAGTCGGAACTCACGCGCCCAAGATATACAGCGCGCACATCAACCGTCGATAAGTAAAGAATTCTATTTCAAGAACCGACGAGGTCGCTCAGGAGCCGGTGGCGATCTCGGCCGGCTCGCCGCCCGGCATCCAGTGCGCCTCGACCGGAACGTCGGAGTCGCGCAGGTAGCGCTCGGCGTCGAGCGCGCCCATGCAGCCCGTCCCGGCCGCGGTCACGGCCTGGCGGTAGGTGTGGTCGACGACGTCGCCGACGGCGAAGACCCCGGCCAGGTTGGTGCGGGTCGAACCGGCCTCGGTGGCGATGTAGCCGTCCTCGTCGGTGTCGACCTGGTCTTTGACGATCTCCGATTTGGGGACGTGGCCGATCGCGACGAAGGCGCCGTCGGTCTCGAGCTCCTCCTCCGCCCCGGTCTCGGCGTTGCGCAGGCGGACCTTCGCGAGCTTGCCGCTCTCGCCGGCGACGAACTCCTCCGGCACGAACGGGGTCTTCAAGTCGATGTTGTCCTTTTCGCGCGCCCGCTCGAACATGATCTTCGAGGCGCGGAACTCGTCGCGGCGGTTGACGATCGTCAGCTTCTTGGCGAACTTGGAGATGAAGATCGAGTCCTCCATCGCCGAGTCGCCGCCGCCGACGACGATCACGTTCTGGTCTTTGAAGAAGGCTCCGTCGCAGACGCCGCAGGTGGAGACGCCGCGGCCGCCGAGCTCCATCTCGCCGGGCACGCCGAGCCGTTTCGGCTCCGCCCCCATCGCCAGGATCACGGTCTTGGCGCGGTGCTCCTCGTCGCCGAGGAAGACCTTCTGGACGCCGCCGTCGGAGAGCTCGACCCGGTCGACGTCATCGGTGACGAAGCGGGTCCCGAAGCGCTCGGCCTGGGCGCGGAACTGGGCCATCATCTCCGGCCCCATGATCCCCTCGGGGTAGCCGGGGTAGTTCTCGACGTCGGTCGTGTTCTGCAGCTGGCCGCCCCACTGGAAGCCCTCGAAGACGAGCGGCTCGAGGTTGGCCCGCGCGGTGTAGAGCGCCGCCGTGTAGCCGGCCGGCCCCCCACCGATGATGATCACGTTCTCGACCTTCTTGCTGTCAGTCATTTTCGCCGCCTGGAGTCTATTACTTTACTTTTTATAGTAGCTCTCTCCGCGGTCGAAGGCAATCTCCGCGACCTCGTCCACGGGCGAGTGGGTCTCGCCACCACGGTCGATCGGCTCGCCCTCCTCTTCCCAGCGGTGAACCGTGTGGCGGAGCTGGAAGAAGGCGAAGACCCCGGGGGGGATCGGCATCCAGAAAGCGACCAGGCGGAAGATCAGGATCGCCGGGAAGACGGTCTCCTCGGGGATCCCGAAGAGGACGAAGGCGCCGATCATCCCGGCGTCGACCGCCCCCACCCCCGCCGGCGCCAGCGGGAAGAGGTTGGCGACCATGCCGAGGAAGAAGCCCTGGACGACCACGGCCAGCGGCACGTGGACGCCGAAGGCGTGGAACGAGGCCCAGAGGACGCCGATGCTGGCCGCCCAGAAGCCGGCGGCGCCGAGCACCGCCAGGCCGCCGCGGCGGGGATGAGCGAAGAGGCCGAGGGCGAAGCGGAACCCTTCGCCCAGGGTGGCGGGGACTTTGCCGGCGGTCCGCAGCCAGTTGCGCGAGCGCTCGCTGTGGGCGAAGCGGGCGAGACGCCGGTCGGAGTCGGGCGGGATCAACGCGACCAGCACGCCGAGGATGATCAGCAGCCCGGCGATCCCGGCGGGGATGATCGTCAGCTCGATCGAGCTCTTGCCGTTGAGGACCCCGGTCCGCAGCAGCACCCCGAAGACGATCAGGGCGATCGGATAGAAGGCGTAGTGGAGGGAGACGAAGGCGACCATCCGTCGCGCCACGTCGCGACGGGGCATCCCCGCCTTGCGCAGCGCCCAGTAGGTGACGGCGATTCCGCCGGCGCCGCCGGCCGAGAAGAGCAGCGTCCCGGCCACCCCGGCCATGTTGATCTCGTAGGTCTCTTTCCAGGTCAGGCGCAGAGCGTCGCCGCCGACCACCGCCTTGAAGAGGGCGATGTAGGTCGCGTAGGCGACGACGTTGAAGCCGATCGCGATGCCGATCCAGAGCGGGTCGGCGTCGTCGAGCTTGTCGAGGGCGTTGCCGAGCCCGACCAACTTCGGGAAGAGGAAGTAGATGGCGCCGAGCAGGAGAAAGACGACGACGATGGTCTGAACCAGCCGCCGCGTCGTAAATATCGGCATTTCGGCGAAGCGGTGGTTGCCGTTCGCCGAGTCATCCTGAGACACGCCAGGGAAATTACCCGCTGGCGATCCTCTCCAGACGCTGCAGTACCCCGTTCACTCCGTTAACTAGGGGTTCGGCCAGCGGCTCGCCCTTCCTCACCACCGCCACCAGGGCGGCGCCGGCGATCAGGTCGGTGACGTAATGCTCGCCGAGGTAGACGAGGGCGAAGCCGAGAGTCCCGGCGTAGCCCCAGCCGATCGTGCCCTCGACCTTGCCCGCTTCGGCGAGCGAGAGCGCCGCCGCCAGCGAGGTGGCGAAGTGCAGCGAGGGCATCGCCGCCCAAGGGTTGCCGCCGAGCGCGTCGTAGAGCCGCTCCCAGGCCCGGCCCCAGGTCGGTTCGCCGACCTCGACCATGATCCGCCGCACCTCTTCCCCGGTCAGGCCCTGCTCGGAGGACCACCAGGGCGGCGCGGTCGGGACCGCGAAGTAGACGGCGCAGCCGAGGTCGAAGACGGCCGCCATCTGCCGGGCGGAGCGGGGGAAGCGGTCGTTGCGGCGGACGAGGATCCAGCTCAGCGCCAGGTAGGGCTCGAGGAACCAGAGCCAGTGGGTCCAGGTGAGGAGCTTGTTGACGACGCCGACCTGCGGCAGGCGGCCGAGGGCGCGCTGGAGGCGGACGTTGGGCAGGCGACCGGCGCCGATCGCCCGGTCGACCCGGATCGGGTAGCGGGTGCGGAGCCGTTCACGCAGGCGCTCGGGGTCGTCGTAGGGCAGCTCGTGGGCGACGGTGAAGGCCCACATCTGCAGGGCGTAGAGGGCGACGTCGCGGCGCTTGGAGCGCGGCTGCAGGACCGCCAGGCCGAGCGGGCCCGCCGCGACCGCGGCGACCGTGACCGAGGTCGGGACCCGCAGGCGCTTGCGCAGCAACGGCACCGCGACGGCTGCGCCGATCGCCGAGACGCCGCCGACCCGCACCGCGAGGCGGAGCGCATTCGATGGCCGGGAGCGCCTCCTCATGAGGCTGGCGAGTATAGGTCGGCGACCCGAAAGCGGCCGGAAGCCGCGGCGCCGCCTCGCCTGAATAGAATGGCCGCGCTTTGGCGTCCCATTCCCCTGGCACTGACCAGATCGACACCCTGCTCTGGATCGGCGGAGTCGCCGCCGTGATCCTCATCGTCGCGGTTACCGTCGCGCTTCTCTACGTCGTGCGGCGCTTCCGCTCCGAGCGCGGCGCCGCGCCGCGCCAGCTGCTCTCCGGCCGCCGCCTGCAGTTCAGGGTCGGCGCCGTCCTCACCTTCTTCGCCGCCCTGCTCTTCGTCCTCGGCATCGTCTTCACCGACAAGGCGCGGGAGAAGCCCGCCACCGGCGACGCCGGCCTCGCCTCGGCCGATTCGGAACCGCTGAAGATCAAGGCGACCGGCCAGCAGTGGCTGTGGCGCTACGACTACCCGAACGGCGCCTTCTCCTATTACAAGCTGGTCGTCCCGGTCGACACCGCGGTCGAACTGGAACTGCTCTCGACCGACGTCGCCCACACCTGGAACGTGCCGGAACTGGCGCGCAAAGCCGACGCGGTCCCCGGCAAGACCAACCGCGTCCTCTTCAGCACCGAGGACGAAGGCGCCTTCGAGGGCGACTCCGCGACCCTTTCCGGCCAGGCCTACGCGGCGATGCGGACCGAGGTCGAGGTCGTCTCGCCCGAGGAATACGAAGCCTTCGTCGAAGCCCAGCAGGAAGACATCCAGTCCGCACAGGACCGGGTCGTCGAACTGATCGAAAACGGAGAAACGCCATGAGCCCCAGCCCGCGCCCCGAGCTCGTCGCCGAGGGCTTCACGCCCAGCCGCCCCCGCTGGGCCCAGCTGGCGACCTCCGCCGATCACAAGGACGTCGGCCGGATCCTCGTCTGCGGCGCCCTCGGCTTCCTCTTCATCGCCCTGGTCGAGCTGGCCCTGATGCGAATCCAGCTGCTGGTCCCGGAGAACACCTTCCTCGACCCGGTCACCTTCAACCGCATGCTCTCGCTCTACGGCGCCAGCGCGATCTTCTTCTTCGCCCTGCCGCTGGCGATCGGGCTCTTCTACTACGTGGCCCCGTTGCAGATCGGCGCCCGCGGCACGGCGCTGCCGCGCCTGGGCCAGACCGGCGCCGCCCTCTGGGTCGCAGGCGGGGTCGTCCTCTACGCCGGCTTCCTCTTCACCCCCTCCGAGGCGGGCGTCAACCCGCTGGCGCCGCTGACCGAGAAGGCCTTCCTCAGCAACAACGGCGTCGACGCCTGGGCCACCTCGGTCGGCCTGGCGACGCTCGGCTTCGTCTTCCTCTCGATCAACCTGGTGGCGACGCTGCGGACGATGCGGGCCCCCGGCCTCGCCTGGCGCCGGCTGCCGGTCTTCTCCTGGGCCGCCGTCGTCTCCTCCTGGCTGATGGTCGTGATCGGCCCGGTGCTGCTGGCGGCGCTGACGATGCTGATGATCGACCGCAACTACGACGGCATCTTCTTCGCCGACGGCTCCGGCGGCGCGCCGCTCCTCTGGCAGCACCTGAGCTGGATCTTCTTCACCGGCACCTACATGCTGATCCTGATCTTCGCCTTCGGCGCCATCGCCGAAATCGCCACCGCCTTCTCCCGCAAACCGCTCTTCAACCGCACCGTGGTGATGGTCTCCCTGGCCGCGATCGCGGTCGTCGGGACCCTGGCCTGGATGCAGAACATGCTGACCGCGCCGATCGGGATCGGCTGGATGTACTTCGCGATGCTGATGTCGCTGGCGCTGATCGTCCCCTTCGGCTTCGTCATCTTCAACCTGATCGCCACCATGGCCGGCGGCACGCTGCGGATGCGGGCGCCGCTGCTGTTCGCCCTCGGCGCGATCTTCGCGATCTCGATCGGCCTCGCCTCCGAGCTCTGCCACTCGCTGGTCGCCGCCGCCTGGAAGGTGAAGAACACGACCGACGCCACCGCGGCCACCCACTTCGCGCTGATCGGCGGCTCCGTCTTCGGCGGCTTCGCCGCTCTCCACTACTGGTTCCCGAAGATGACCGGGCGGACGATGGGCGAGAACCTCGCCCGGATCTCCTTCTGGACGATCCTCGTCGGCCTGCTGCTCGGCTTCGTGCCGCTCTTCCTCGCCGGCAGCGAGCAGGGCCAGGTGATCGACGCCTACAAGTACTTCGCCGGCACCGGCGTCACCACGTACAACGTGATCGCCTCGATCGGCGTCTTCATCCTCTTCGTCGGCATCCTGCTGACCATCCTCAACGCGATCTTCAGCCGCGAGGGCGGCGCCGAGGCGGGCCATGACCCGTGGGGCGGCGAGACCCTCGAGTGGTTCGCGCTGTCGCCGCCGGAGCCGCACAACTTCGACATCCTGCCGGACGTCCGCAGCCCCCGACCGCTGCGGGACATCCGCGAGGCGGTCGGCAATCGCACCCGCCGCAGCGAGCAGCGCGCGGCGCGCGAATCCCAGCCGGTAGCCTGACCGCCATGCAATCCGGTGCCGGCGCGCAGACCGCGCCCAACCCGACGACGGCGACCCGCTCCCTCCTCCCCACCGTCGTCCGCGACTACCTGACGCTGACCAAGCCGAAGGTGCAGTCGCTGCTGCTCTTCACCACGGTGACGACGATGTACGTGGCGGGCGACCCCTCGCTCGGCCTGATCCTCCTCACCTGCCTCGGCGGCGCCCTCTCGGCCGGCGGCGCGGGCGCGATCAACCACGCCGTCGACCGCGACATCGACCGCACGATGGCGCGCACCGCGAACCGCCCGGTCGCCTCGGGCCGCATCTCCCCCCGAGCCGCGACGATCTTCGGGGTCACCCTCGCGACGGCATCGTTCGTACTGCTGTCGCTGACGGTCAACCCGCTGGCGGCGACGCTCTCGCTCTCGGGCTTCGTCGGCTACGTCGGCGTCTACACCCTCTGGCTGAAGCGCCGGACGCCGCAGAACATCGTCATCGGCGGCGCCGCCGGCGCCGTGCCCCCGCTGGTCGCCTGGGCGGCGGTCACCGGCGGCCTCGAGGGCATGGCCTTCTACATGTTCGCGATCGTCTTCTTCTGGACGCCGCCGCACTTCTGGGCCCTCTCACTGCTGATGAAGGACGAGTACGCCAAGGCCGGGATCCCGATGCTCCCCGTCGTCCGCGGCGAGGACGAGACCCGCCGCCAGATCCTCCTCTACACCGTCCTCCTCTACGCCGTCACCCAACTCCCCTTCTGCGCCGGCGGCCTAGGCATCGCCTACGTCATCCCCTCGATCCTCCTAGGCGCCACCTTCATAGCCTTCGCCCTAAAGCTCCTCAAAACGGCCGACCGCAAATGGGCCCTCCGCACCTACCTCTTCTCCCTCGCGTACCTGGCCTTGCTGTTCCTCTCAATGGCCATCGCAGCCAACGTCTAGGCGTCGTCCCACATCAGCTCCACCCAAGGAGCTTCTGGGCGGTCCCCACCCGCTGTCGCGGGACCACCATCACCCCTCTCCCAAAGGCTCCAGGAACCGCGCTCCGCAGTTTTCCGGCGCTCCAGCTGCGCGACGGTCTTTGGGAGAGGGGTGATGGTGGTCCTCTCACGGCTGCGCCTCATCCCCGCCTGATAGAACTCCGCATCAATGGATCGTGAGACCGCACGTCGGCAGATGGGCGCAGGGCTGGTAGCCGGTGGCATCGCCGCCGGGATCTTCGCCCTCAGCTTCGTAGCCGCCTTCCTCTACATCGCCGCGTAAGCCATGGCCGAGCACCGACAAGTGCCCGAGCCGGGCGAGACGATCTACGCGCCGCGGCCCTCGTGGGGGCCGGTCTTCTTCGCCATCGGCGCCATCGGCCTGGTCTGCGGCACCTTCGCCTCCGGCTTCATCTTCCAGCCCCTGATCTGGGGCATCATCGGCGCGATCTTCTTCCTCGCCGCCTTCCGCAGCATCGTCCGCGGCTCGGTCCGCGACTACTACCGCCTCCCGCGCCGCCAGGAGACCCGCGGCGCAGCGTTGCCGGTAGAAACCATCAGCGGCCCGCCCCGCTGAGCCTCAGCCCGGCAGCGGCATTTCAGACGTGGCTCCGTCGCTGGTCCAGCAGCGGACGATGTCCCGCATCGAGAGGACGCCGACCGGCTGGCCGTTGTCGAAGACGACGAGGTGGCGGACGTTGCGGCGCGACATCTCGGCCGCGGCCCGCTCCAGGCTCCAGTCCGGCGCCGCGGTCAGAACCCCCTCGCTCATGTGGTCGGAGACCCGCTCGAGGGCGGGATCCTGGCCCCGCGCGACGGAGACCAGCAGATCGCGCTCGGTGACCATCGACGGGGTGGGCGACTCGGCATCGATCACCAGCGCCGCACCCGTCCCTTTCTCGACCATCTTCGCGGCCGCCTCGCGCAACGTGTGGGACGGCCCCACGGTCAACGTGATCTCCGACATCCCGTCCCTCACCTGCATCTACTGCCTCCCGTCGATTCGATTTCAGAGTTCGTGCGGATCGTCTCAAGAATAGTCCACCGCGACGCCTGAACGGAACGCTTTTCAGCAGCCCCGACATATAGACTCCCGCCCGCATTGCGCCCCATGGCTCGCCTTCCGAAACTCATCACCCCGCTGCTCGCCCTCGTGGCCCTGGTCGCCGTCATGGTGGTCGCTTCCGGCTGCGGGACGACCGAC
>Ga0247776_10000282_pt1 | contig 11878 bp, 11 predicted proteins | sample UWRJL199509C5_FD_179912 | JGI IMG/M metagenome (GOLD analysis project Ga0247776, IMG submission 179912) | Plant litter microbial communities from Arlington Agricultural Research Station in Wisconsin, United States - UWRJ-L199-509C-5 | ecosystem: Environmental > Terrestrial > Plant litter >...
TTGAAGCATACGAGCACTTTGAGACGACGCTGCGACAGCACCCGAGCGGAGCATTTAAAGTCATTCCCATAATCCCAGGCCTCATGGCCATCCAGGGGTACCAAATGATCAAGAGAACTACGAAATTAAGCCACGCCAAGATGCCAGATGCCTTGATGGCACGGTTAGACGAAGCCAAAGGCGACGATGAGAAGGTCAAGGCAGTGGGAGTGGAGATTATCAGCGAACTCGTGGAACAGGTCAAGGAAATCAAAAATAGGACGCCGGTAGGGCCGAAGGGCTTTCACTTCTACACATTAAACCTAGAGAAGTCAGTATCGTTCATCCTGGAACGCACGGGCTTGATCCCTCCAAGCACACCCGAACTGGCGGAGGCAACTTTGGCTATTCCGGTCCTGCCGACTCTGCAGGTCAACGGATCCACTCCCCTTCAGTCCATCCAGGATCTCGAGAGACGAAAGTCGTCGGTCGGCTCTGACCCCAGAAACCGCGTCATCGTCTTAGGTAGGCCAGCATCATATCCCGACTACGAAGCAACTGCTCTTGAGGCTAGCGTCCCTGCTGAGCCAGTCAACACCAGAGCCAACACACTCGCCATCTCAGAAGGCGAAGGAGTACTCGGACGCGAGGCAACATGGGATGACTTCCCGAACGGTAGATGGGGAGACGCCAGATCTCCTGCCTACGGACAAATTGACGGGTACGGCGTAAGCCTGCACGTCACGGTAGCTCAGGCTCTTCAACTGTGGGGGACCCCAAAGACGACGGAGGATATTAGCAATATCTTTATCCGTCATCTCAAGGGTGAGCTCACGGCGATCCCGTGGAGCGAGGAGGGCTTCAATGCGGAGACAGATGCGATCAGGGCACCGCTCATCCGGGTCAACTCCAAGGGCTGGTGGTCGCTGGCCTCGCAGCCGGCAGTCAACGGGCTGCGATCCAGTGACGCCACATTTGGATGGGGCCCGCAGAACGGCTTCGTCTTCCAGAAAGCATTTGTCGAGTTCTTCATCCCGTCGGCCGACTGGCGGGTGCTTCTGGAGAAACTGCAGCGGCCGGAGACGCGCGATATCATCTGCTTCTTTGCGACCAACGCCGCGGGCGACTTCATCAGCTCGGACTCGGCAGGAGGGGCCGAAACGGGGTCGTTAGACGCGCAAGGCCGGCCGATGCTCCAAGAGCCCAGCACCAACGCGGTTACGTGGGGCGTGTTCCCCGGGAAGGAGATCGTCACGCCCACCATCATTGAAGAGGTGAGCTTCCGTGCGTGGAGCGAAGAGGCGTTTGGTATATGGGGGGAGTGGGCAAAGGTGTACGGAAAGGGGTCGGATAGCGAGAAGCTCTTGGAGGCGGTGCGGGCGGACGCCTGGTTGGTGAACATCATACACCATGACTTTGTCGAGAAGGATGCGCTGTGGGATTTGCTGCTGAATTAGTAGTGCCAGCGATAGATATGTAGGTAGGCAGGCCCTGGGTGGGAATCAAGAAGAACAAGAAGAACAAGAAGATATTGCGTCTCGATTGGTCGGGTGCGATTCCCCGCAAGGGGGAGAGGCTGACCTGCAGGTTGCTGCATGGAATATAGATGCACGCTAGACAGACATTTGGTGATGGGAATGTGGGGGTTCGAGGACGGGGGACGGGGGTGGTAACAGGCAGCGGGGTTTATGTAATTGAAACGTATCTGCCGTATTCTAAGTATGATGGCGAGGGCTTGCTGATGTAGACGGAGCCATATGGGTGAGTAAGAATTCATGATGAGGAGTTTCCGGAGCGCATGTTGATAGCTATGTTGACTTCTTATCTGTCTGATAAGCATAATAGACTACTAGCTACAAGCAATATTCTTCGAAATGTAACTGATTACAGTTCAGTTATCCACCGCCATCCGATCTCAGCTGTCCAAACCACAGAGGTGCCAGTCCATCCTGCGAGTTGACACCACTGAGTTCCACCGTCTATGGGCGCGCCATTGTCACCGAGTGCCAAGACTCTCGACGTTGTTTCGTCCCCGCCAACGTCTTGTCATCTACCCTTCTCGCGCATATGCACGGGCATCGTCGTTTTCCGTCTTCGAGAAGTTGTGATGTATGTGTAATCCGCGTGTAGTGGTGTTTGCTTGACGATGGGTTGTCGCGTATACCGTTGGATATATCGGGATCGGGATAAGCTAGCGCTGGCGGGCTGGGTTTGGCCCGGCAGGTTAGATTTGGCGATCGTACCGTACTGCTGGGTTGAGTGGGATATGTGTAGGTTTGGTTACCTTCTCCTCTTCTCCCAGCCCTCGCCAAGGCATATGGAGGAGGCACCACAGCCTTAAGCGTGGAACACCGGTTCCGGGACGTAAAGGAGCGTGGGATAGGCCATCCGTTTGTTTCTAAAATATGGTGGCAATCCTCTGGGAGATTTTCCAAACCTTGTGGACGTGAATCGAAACACGGACATCGGCCCCATTGAAACAACCTCAATGGCCATAAACCGAAATACGGGAGAAGAGAGCAGGATTGCCTTGCTGGTTGCGCCGTCGTAGTGGGTGTGTTTTTGATGGATTATTGTTCATGATGCTGTTGTAAATAGGGGTGGTTGTCTTGTTGGTAGTGGTTTCGCGGGTCCGTTGCTGTGACGCTGTACCAAGCCTGCTGTCGCCGGGTTTGAAGCATGGTGCTTTGGGAAATTCAACAGTCCAAACTGGAGCATAGATCCCGGGCTGGTGAAAAACCATGCCGGCGTTGTCTGACGACCTGGCGTTGTTTAACGTGCTGCTGGCAATATCTGACATGCTGGCAATGCATGATGATGGCCGCAGCCAAAGAAGATAAAAGCATGTCATTACTCCAAGAGCGTGGTGGATAGCATGGGGCGTCATGTTGGGAGACAGGGGAGAACTCCACAGAGGAGCGAAGCAGTCACAAGGAGGGATGGGAGCGTGAAATGGCCAGAATCAGACACCCTGGCAATTCTTTTGACACAGTATTGGCCAGCATGAAGGGGGATAACAGCTTGAATGTTGAATCGATGAGTCCAATCAAGCAAGAGAGTAGGTGGTATTGCAACATGAGGCACATCTCACACATCGCACCTATCACCAGCACTCATCACAGCACAGCCTGGCATAGCACAGAGCGCAACACACAATGAACAAGCTTGAGGTCATAAATCGGCATTAGTATATTTAAGTACAATAAAACTACATTTGAAAAAGAAAAAGCCAAAAACTTAAACACCCCCATTCCCAAACTCCTATCCCATTCCCAAACTCCTATCCCATCCCCATCCCCATCCCAAGCTCCCCAACCCCTTCTCCTCCCAGTATCAAATCCTGCCCAGCCAGTTCGCCACCAAAGTGTGGCCGCCGACCAGAAACATCTCAGTGACGTGAGGGTGTGAGCGAAAGCGACAGTATTCCCAACGGGCTAGATATTCCGTGGGTCGAGACGAGGCGGACGGTGCGGGTCATGCAATCGGTGCTGAATATGAGCTCCGTTTTTCCGGAGTCTTTCATGTTGTGGAAAGAATAACTCAAGGCAGACCGGAAACCAAGGCAGTGCTGTGCGGAACTGAACTGAATAAAAAGAAAATTGCCCGAGATTCGGGTATAGACTCTTGAATATGCCACGGCCTGACAGACGACGACGACGAAACCGAGGGGAGGCTAGGAAAGAAGAAGAAATCTAACCCAAACGCGGGGCTGCCTCCCTCGGGGTGGCCCGCTTGTATGTCTCCATTGGTGGTGTGTGAGTCAGGCTGAAAAGAAAGAGGCATTCAAGAGTGTTCGATGGTGTTGAGTAAGAGAGGTACACCTAGATGGCGCCCTCCTCATCCTCAGGCTCGTCGAAGGATTTGGAAGGGTCGACATACGGCATGCTCGGCGTGGTGTTGGTCGACGAGTTGAACGAGTCCCAGGGAATAGTACTAGCTGGGCTGTTTCCCCAGTTGTTGGTATCGTACTGGAACAGCTGGTGAAGGTAGCTTTGCTGAGTTGGACGGTACTGCGGAGCGGGCGGCTGTGGAACACCGTAGTTGGCGAACTGCGGGTTCGCGCGAAGAGTAGCCGAGGCCTGACCATTCTGAGCAGACGATCGAGTGGAACGGTACAAGTTGTTCAGGTCGTCAGAGATGAAGCGGTTCTGCTGAACAGGAGCCACGGCCGGGGCTGAGTAGCCGTTCTGTGGACCTGCTGTGACTGACGTCGCGATAGCAGGCAACACCGCTGCCGAGTAGCCATTCTGCGGAGCCGTGGTAAAGGGGGTCGCCGTGGGAGCCGACGTAGAAGTCGGAAATGCGGTCTCTAGAGCCGACGTGAAGGGGTTGTGGTTGTCGAGAACGGGCGGCCAAACAGGCGAAGACTCGACAGGAGAGCCAGTGGTGGCAGGCTTCCGCGTTGCTTTCTCCTCCTTGACAAAGGTAACCTCGTCGTCATCATCATCGAATTCGTCGACGGCAGACGGGGTTTGGACCTCTGACTCGGTCGGAAGGGTAGAAGCGCGGCTCAGGCCAAGAGTGGTGTTGGCACGGGCACGTCGGGCAGCCGGCGTGGGGCTCGCCTCGCGGTCCAGCTCGTCGTAGTCCTTTTCGGAAGACTCGTCCTTATCCGTCGTCTCCATCTTGATGAGCTTCTTGGGGCGGCCTCCTCTGGCCGAGGAAGCCGCACCGCCAGTGCGGGTGCGAGAACCAGGGGCGCTCTTTGCCGGGGCCGTGGCTGGCGCCTTGCGCTTTCTGTTCGTGCCCGGCGTGGTGGGCGCAGCCTCTCCAGCGAGAGCTTCAGCGGTACTGCCGAGGACAAAGGCTTCTTTGGGGTCACGGCCGGCGTTGGCGGCGGCCTTCATCCGCTCGGAATTGGCCTTGATACCCCTAATCTGATAGGCTACACCACCTGCAGAACTTCCGCCGAACATCTTCGCCAACTCTGTTTTCAGAAGGAATCTCGTTAGCAACCATCTGAAGAGGAGATGAGCGATTCGTGGCTCGAGATGGTTCGTACTGCTTATATCGAGACCCTCTTTCACGAATTTCTTTTCAATAGGGCCCATGTCCGTGTTTCGGTTCACGTCCACAAGGTTTGGGAAATCTCCCAGGGGATCGCCACCGTACTTTAAGAACAAACGGATGGCCTGCCCACGCTTCTTGACGTCCCGGAACCGGTGTTCCACACTAGACGCGGTGGCGCCTCCGCCATATGCCTTGGCGAGGGCTGGGAGAGCGAATAGCCGGATCAGTTACTTGTTCGGACTAGGAGAAAAACAGTTGAAGCCAAGTCCTTCTCAGCCATCCAAGTTTCGTTCTGATCCAGACCCGCCATGACCCCATCGGGAAGTGAGGGTGCGAGAGGAAAAGGAGCGTACGTGTTTTGTGATGTGGACCGATGACTGTAGGGAACACGCGACGCAACTAGACTTACCTTCGAAGTTGATCTTGATGTCGTGCGATGCAAATAGAGCCGCAAGGAGGCGCGCCTGAGCCTCGTACGTTCTGAAATTCTCCTTGGCGACCGGCTGCTTTCTCTCTTTGCCCGGAGTCTTCTCAGCGCCTCCTGCCATTTTGGAGGCTTGGGTCCGAATTTATCGAGGAGATCGACGTTCTGAGCGGACACAGTTGCTTCCTGTCGGTTTTGTAGGTTGTCAGGGCTAGGCAAGACTCGGTCAGCAGGAGAATCAGGTATTCAATGTGATCGAAAAGTCGATTGTTTGATGAGATCCAAGCAAGCGTGAGAGCTGAGGCGGTAAATGGTCACAAAAGAAATAAATGAGTAAGCAAATATCAGTCAAACGATGTGGGCACGTGGTTGGGGGTTTGAAGAAAACTGGCTAAAATTCAAATGAAGCCAGTACCTTGTGAGGTAGTAGAGGATCGGATGATGCTATCAACGCAGGAAACTGATGTTGGGATAAAAGATCAATGTGGTTAAATCCTAACTTCTATTTAGAGTAGGAGAGACCGAAGCGAGAACACCAGCTGAGAGTTGGAAGCTGGCGTTAGGGGTATGTGGAGAAAAAGTAAGGGGGTTTGAAAGCCGGCCTCTGGTTGGAGGCGAGATTCGAAACCAGCGCTCGCTGTAGGGCAGTAAAATAGCAGCGACGGTGAAAACAGCACTGGCAAGGAAGAGGGTTTGTATACTGTGCTATAGCTGCAATGGCAGGCCGTTTGGGACATGGAATATTCCAGGTTCGCTTACCAGGGAGGCTTGGCGAATGGGCACTTCAGTAAAGGGGGGAGAGATTGAGTTGAGTGTCAGAAGAGAGCGGTTAAAACCAAAACTGGAGGAGCGTGGAAAACCAGCGCTTGCTGTAAGGTAGCAAATTGCCGTCAAGAAAACTCGAGAGAAAGTAGAAAGTCGCTTACCAATGGTCCCAAGGGAGAGCAGAGCGGGAGTGGCGGCTGATGACTGTCAATAGTTGTGTTAGTGACGTTGCCCGAACGAGGTTTCCGAAGGTTGAGGTTGCGAGGAAGGAGGGGAAGATGAAAGTGCTCATGACGGATCCGCTCCTGGTGGGAGAAAGCAGTCTAGATGAGTGATGATCGTGAGCAGACCGAGATAAGCGAAGAAGAAGCTGTGTTCTCGGTTGGGGAGTGGCAGAGGCATGCTATGAGCGGTTGACGGAGGAGCATCATGAGGTTGCACGGGCAAGAGGTAAGCAGACAAGCAAGAGCTCACTCAAGCAGTGTGCTTTATTGCTTCCAGAACCCACCTACCGGGACAAACGACGGACGAAAACCCCAGACGTCAAGATGGGACGGAAAGGCGTGAGGTAGTAATGGTGGTGATGGTGGCTTGGGAAGAGGAGGCCAAAGGAGAGGAGGTCAGAGGAGAGAGTGTTGGATAAGAGTGTGGTTTGAGATTGTGGCGGAGTCAAAGCCGCAGACCAAGGAGGGGCGATGGGGCTCATGTTTTGGGATATAGACTCACCGGAATTGGTGGGTGTTTGCTAAGAAGAATTAGCACAACCGCAAGATGAATTCAAGAGGGAACATTGTTGTGATGTTGCTGTAATATATGGGTGAAGGTGGCAACTTACCGGTCAAGGCTTCCAGATGCGAGCTCGCTTTTGACAGCGAAGTTCTGGAATTGGTGACTTTTGTGTTGGATGTAAGAAGGAGGAAGGAAGCGTCACGACAGCTTCAGTAGGAAGAATAAATACCTGGTGAAGAAGCGGGGGCCGCAGTGCGCCTCCCGTGCCCTCAGGTGATGGTTCCCGCTTTTTACCACGAGCAGGCACGCTCTGTGAGCAATGAGGATAATAACAACAAATATCAGACCGAAGAACTGAAACGACCGCAACTACTCGATGGGAATGACCACAACGACGACACAGGCGAGGAAAGCGGTCGAAAGGGGCCACCACTCGCTTGCTCCGAAAGGGGCTCGAAAGGGGGGTTGGGACAGCAACAGAGGGATCCCACCTCCAAAGCTGTGATTACCTGACCAACAGCTGAGCCACAGAGTGTTTATTTGACACTTAAACCCTAATCAGTAACAAAAAGGTACAGAGATAGACCGGACTTGGGGACACCAACCTCATATGAGAGTGCTAACTTGTAGACGCAAGCTGTTTGTCAAGCACAGTTCTGATGGAGAGAGCAAAAACTGCGGTGGGCAAGACTTTGGAAGTCCTCTCTGTACCAGAGTCGTCTCCCAGGGCACCAACCTTGCAAGAGAACACTCACGAGTGCCAAACCTCCAATCCAGAAAAAGAGCGTTGGCGCGAGGCCAGGATAACGACCAGATGCTGAGACGTCAGTTCGAGCAACAGCGTCGATCACACTGAGAGTCCCCAACAAGCTGCCGGAGGTTAGCTTGGAATAAGAGCGTCGAGTAAACACGACTACAGCAACAACTAAGTGTTGAAGTATCGGCTTAGAATATGCGTGCTGACCAGACTCAATAGCCTCAACAGACTACCCAAGTGTCGATCCGGAACAAGAGCGCTGATTGGACCCAGTACCCTCGACTAAGTGCCGAAGGAGTACCAAATTGAAGCAGGAGCACTCGTTAGACTCAGTAACCTCAACAAAGTGTTTGATCCGATGTGCCGGCCATAAACAAGAGCGCTGGTTAGCCTCAATAACTTGAACCAAGTATAGAGGTGCCGATTCGAAACAAGTGTCGGTCAGGCTTATTGAGTCTAAGCGAGCTTGTGTGCAGCCCTCCACGCACAACACTTAGAGAGGTATCGACGGGTGTTCCTCCGAGGTCTCGAAAAAATGGGTATCGCAAAGATTCCAGCACCAGAACTACCAACGTAGGTAGGTAGTCGTCAGATCAGGTTGCACACAGTCCCCAGGACCGTTGACAGCCAAACACAGTCGCTGACAGGGTACAGTTGCCGATAGGGGTGGGGTCAATCAATTGCCCAAGAGAAGCGATAAACAATTCCCGGAGTCGCGCATACACATTGGGACGGAACCCACACAAAGAGGCAAAAATGGGACGGAAGAGGCGATTAGAGTGATGAGAAAAGATGAAAAAAAGGCAATTGTGAGGTTGCGAAGTTTTGCTCGTCTCTGCCCTCCAAACTGTGGTGAGGACTTGTGCGAGGCTGCTAAGGGTGGACTTCTCTGGTGAGGCATTGCTCGACGCTTCTGGCTCGCACACCGGATCTCTAGACATAGAAAGAGAGAAGAAAATATTAGTAATCTATTGGAAGCATCAGATACGGTTCTTGGGCATTTCTTTAGCTTGTTGTGCACCCGCCCTGAAAGCTTGATGTGGTGGCTGGGCGTCGCCATCTAACAGATTTTCATGTTCAACGCACCTCACTCAAGGGCGCCAATCAACCCGCCATCCTTGCACGCAAACCAGACCGCTCTTCGAGCCTCAACCTCGCCCATTGGCGAGTGAGATACGAATTATTTTACTGAGCGACCGGCTGAGCAACCGAATGAGCGAATAGTCAAAATCATAGAACCGAGACTCATCGCAACCCCCGAATCGATATGTACGAAGGCCGTGGTGTTCCATGCAGTTTAAATCCATGTGTGTTATCTATTCCCTCTATGAAGTTGACTCTTAGGTCTTCTTCTCCGTTGACGATGTCCTTCTCCCCAGAGGTGTGTCCCTCCCGCTGGAATGCGGAATCGGGGTCGCGAATGGGTTCTGCGATTCGGGCCATTCAGACAGAGGGTGCTCTTTTATTACAGCCGGGAGGCTAGGACCGCTGCCATACATCAGGTACTGCACTCCCAAGAAGGAGTCGCAACCGGCCTGGAAGATGCCGCAGATCTTGAAGGCCATTGGGATCGTCGTTGACGACGTGAAGAACCACGCCATCTTCATCGCGTCACCTAGCAGCCAACTGACCAAGACCGAGAAGCGGAAGCCCTTGCACGACCTCAATTTCTTGTTCGCGACGATTTGCGGCAGCGGGAGCGTGGCCTCGATCGCTAGGCCGACATATCCGATGAAAGACGAGTAGACGGGGTACACGCCATGCATTGGGGCGAGGATGAGCTCGCAAACCGTCAGACCGATGAAGAGCGACAGGACAAACTGCCAGTAGCTATACACCACAGTTAGCCTAATGCAACTACCAACCAGAGAAATCTTTCCGCTTGGGCTCTACGCACGGTTTGGGCGACCTCCACTGCCAGAACCGATAGGGGCGCGGCCGCTCCCAGAGCCCTTCCTGGGCACGAGCGAAGGGGACGACGCCGTCTCCACCTTTGGAGGCCGGCGCGGGTCGGTTGTCGAGGGCAATTTTCAGCAGGACAACCTGGATGACGACCATGACGAACGACTGAATGAGCAGGGCGATGTCGAATCGTGCGCCGGGGTAGTAGAATATCCTAAGCGCAAGGGTGTAAGCGACTTGTCACGCGGTGGCATATTGGACGGATATGGGAGACCATGTACGGACCTGCACAGTGAAGCCACAAGCATGATGAGAGGGATATCCAACGAGAAGCCGGCGCTCGATCTATTGCGGTGCATCGAGTAGGCCTGGTCGCTGTACGATAGGACGGGCGACAGCACCAAGAAGATGGGCGTCAGGTAGCCCGTGAGGGTCGCGAGGAACGGCATCGCTGCGGTTGTCTAATTCTGTCGTCGGCCGCCGGCGAGGGATCGGTAGATGTCCCGGGGCGTCGGAGCGGTGCCGGGAAAGCGGCGAAGGGCGAGACAGAAGTGGTTCGGACGCGATGCTGCGGCGGTGCGCAGAACAGAACAAATAGGTCGAAAGAGTCGCGTAGCACGTTACTCCATTCCCGGCAGAGCTGTCCACAAATCGATAGCCTTCACTCGTGTTCCGTACACAGCAGAGTAAAACAATACACAGCGAAAGAATGTGTCAATTGCAAAATTTCCCACGGAGACTTGGGGCCGGCAGAATCCAATCAATGCCGGCGCGCCAAAACTTGGTGATCGACGGCCAGGTCCGGCCCTTCCCTGCTTTTGGGCTGAATAAAGTGGATGCAGCTTTGGAGACGTGGTCGCTTTCAACCCTAACCCCTAGCCAGTCTGGCGGAATGTCTGACTCAGCAACCAATCAACTCGACACTTACAATCGTCACAGATTAGAAAGGGGTAGGTAAGTACGACCAAGTGCAACCTTATCTCTTAAAGAGCACGAGACTGCCCTCCTCCAGACTCTGGATGGACGAAAACTCGATGAAGCATTTTGCAACTGACCTTGGTGTCAAAAACTTCCACCAGGAGACAACTTCTACAGTTCATCAATGTACCCTCTTCTCATCTCAAGCAACTCCATAAACGTGCCCACGGGTTCCTGCAGCCGCAGGGAAGGCCCTTGCTTACCTGCCCCCTTTTTTCTTCCAACATCGCAGACGTCCTCACCTGCTCGATTCCCGCTCCCGTGGTAGAAAATGAAGGCGACGGCACCCCATCGTAGCTACCGCAACTGCCAACTTCTACGCTTCCATGGCGGAATGAGGCAGTAGTCTCACTGAAGACCCTCAAGCATCTTCTGGTGTCTTGATGTCGAGCCGCACCGTATTTGGTGCCTCGCCGTGTGGGAAGCTTTGGAAAGCCGGGCCACCCTGCCCTCGATATCGACTTCTTGTCTCCAACGACAATCCAGCAGGAGGTTCCCATCGCCCAAGCCGCCCAGCGTCGACCGTCAAGCCTCATAACCAGCCGATTTCATCCACGCGGAATATCGAGTTCAAAAGTCCCTGTTGAAATACGGTGTTGTTGGCGGTGGAAAGTCGTCGGCTGAGCCGCTCGCTGTAGCGGCAACATCATCACATGTCGCAAACGAACTTCCGCAGGAGGCCTGGCCACTTGACCAGATTGCGATCCGAGAACTCTTGTTTTTGCGCCCTCTTTCAAGAAATCGTCCAGGAACTGGCTTTTGTAACCATCAGACAGGAGAAGTTTGCGCTGTAGCGGCTTGCCTCGGTCGAGCCAGGTTGTTTTGGCCAGAGAGGTTCTAATGGTTTATTGCGCGGAATATCCCCCGTTAGTCACAACGTCTCATTCATATATATTCAAGACTAACCTTCCAATTCAGGACCATAAAATCTTTCATTGTAGGATGCCAAGACATCCAGAACATCCCTTAAGGCGGAAGGTCTCTCTTTCATCTCTTGTCTGCATGTGAAGTCGATGCGATCAAGCCGGCGATCGACGCTTGGTTGTCTACCAGCTCGGTTGCACACGCCAAGGAGTCCCAACTTGTCGCCAAACATCACGAGTACCCAAGACGTTACACTACCCGACTCAAAGGCGGAAAACATCGGCTGATAGATAGTTTGAGCCTCAGGGGATGTACTACCAACCCGCAACCTCTGTGCATGGCCTTTTGTCTGACTAGGCACACCCCGTTACATCAAGAGACGCCGCTGAAGGATTTTTGCTGAGGCTGTCAGAACCCTCTCTGCTCTGTTCTGGAGCTTGCTGCGCTAGCCTGAAAGCAAATGCATGCGG
>Ga0247776_10000283_pt1 | contig 11877 bp, 7 predicted proteins | sample UWRJL199509C5_FD_179912 | JGI IMG/M metagenome (GOLD analysis project Ga0247776, IMG submission 179912) | Plant litter microbial communities from Arlington Agricultural Research Station in Wisconsin, United States - UWRJ-L199-509C-5 | ecosystem: Environmental > Terrestrial > Plant litter >...
CCTCGCCCGCCCCTATCTGAGGATACATCTTCTTCAACCTCTTGATGTCCTCTTTCCTGGACTCGCCCAGATATATCTTCAGCAGCATTTCCGCCGCATCCAGCACCCTCGGGTTATCCGTTGCCAACAGCTTCGTCTCCGCCACCGTCTGCAGGAGCCTTTCGCAATGCTCCCTCGCCCCGTCGAGATCCTCGTCATGCAGTTTCACATACGCCAATCCCCACTCTACATGGATGTGATCTGGATGCTCCTTCGGAACGATCTTCTGAAGCTCAGTCAAAAGCTCCTTCGCCCGCTCCCAGTCGCCGCGCAGCACGCAGACCCTACTCAAGTTACCCTTCGTCATAACCATTCCCACGTGTGCGGAACCTAGAGTCCGATCCAGTACTACCACGACGTCCTCGAGCAGATCTCTCGCTTCGTCGTATCGCTTGAGTTCGACTAGGACTTTGCTTAGGTCGTTTGCGCTCCACAGTGTGTAGGCGTGCTCCTCGCCCAGAACGCGTTTCCTGACCTCCCAGGCCCGCCGCACCAGCTCCTCCGCCTCGGATAGATGTTGGCCCCCGGCGCATAACGCGATGCCCAGCTCGTTCACACTCATCAACGTATCCGGGTGGTCTGGGCCAAAGAAGTGCTGGCGCCGCGCGAGCGCGTGGCGCAGCAGGCGCAGGGTTTCAGCCTCCTGGTTCCCGAGGTGCAGGTATGTGCGAGCTAAGTTGAACATGGCAGAGACGGTGAGGGGGTCGTCTGGCCCCAGGCGCTGAGTCAGAACGGCAACACAGCGCTCGCCGGCTTGGCGCGATAGGTCGCGTTTTCCGGCGAGCCAGAGGCAGCGGGTCAGCTCGTCGAGTGTCTGCATGTGGGAGAGGTAGGTGGGCTTCCAGACGGGCCAGCAGAAGTAGTCGCGGAGAGACGGCCGGAAAATTTTTTGGGTGAGCCAGATGGTGTACTGCACTTCGAGGCATTGCCCGATGAGGAAGAGATTCCAGTATGTGTTTGCGAGATTGCGCTTTGCGCCGATAGTGAAATCGTGGGTACGGCCGAAATGCGCAAGCCGGAATTCGACGACACGGAGCTGCAGTGGTTTTGCCCGCTCCCATCGGCCGGCCTCGGCGTAGACCAAGGCGAATCGCTCAAGATAGGTTGCCTGCTCGGGTGATTGCGGGATCACCCAAGCCTTCGGGGTGTGCACCTTTGATGAGTCGCTTGCGTCGGGGCTGATGTTGGCCTGGCGAGGAGGCCTCGCTCTGGGCACTTATCATGGCTGGCCTGGCCCGCGAAACGGCGGCGATCGTCGTTTCTCTGGAAGTTTGGCATTCGTCCTGACCACTGCAGCGACGTGCAGGCTTGCCGCGATTTGAGCGATGCTCAAAAACTCGAGAAACGTCCTGAAAAGACTGGCAACAGAGAAGCTCGAACCAGTTGACGGACCCGAACATGACAGCGAACCAGCAGCACTGACGGAAATCTACTGCGGCGATGATCCGGTCATTGAGTACGTTGCGTCAGGACTAGACTGAAATAAAAACGTAATTATTATTTTTGCTTCATATGGCTAACAGGCCCCCAGCATTGTTGCAGTCCACGGGCTGAACGGAGATGCATTCCGGACTTTCACATCCAAGACATCGGGACAATGCTGGCTCAGTGATGTCCAAATGCTCCCGAAAGATCTTCCGGCTTGCCGCGTTTTGACATTCAGCTACCCTGCCACCGTCGCCAGCGTTCTCGGCAAGACATCCTCGGATCGGATACTGCAGCATGCGCAGACCCTGGTTGCTGAGCTCGTCGCTGATAGAGAGGTATGTTACCTTGTTACCGATCAGGTTGCCCTTGCGGCAAAGCCCAAGCTGACAATTTGCTCAGATGGCCGACGCAGTTCAACGCCCCATTATCTTTGTATGCCATTCCCTTGGTGGCATAATCGTAAAGAGGGTATATATTTCCCTATCAACCGTTAAAGACCTCATGAAAACAGCTGACTCATGAAATTTCCATCCCTACAGGCTCTCGTCTATTCAGCAAGCCGAACAGGGCAAAAGATTGAACATCTCCGCTCCGTTTTCGTTTCGACATACGGCATACTCTTCTTAGCAACCCCCCATGATGGCAGTGACAAAGCAAGACTGGGGTCATTCGCCCGGAAACTGGTGGACTCCTTCGTACCCGCCAAGGTGGTTGACACCAGCCCGCAACTCATCGACAGCATCGGGACAGGGTCCGAAGTCCTGCAAGAGATTAACGATAACTTCGTTCCTCTGATGAAACGTTTCTGCATATACTTTTTCTGGGAACAGCACAAAACTGATCTAATAACCACATATGACTATGTACGTCATCCTCGGTTAGACCGTTTCTCACAACTTGACAGGCCAAGATACTGACAAGACGCCTTACCCCGTAGGTCGTGGAACAAAATTCAGCGGCACCAATTCTCGACAACACCGACAGGGCTGGCCTTCCATATGATCACAGAAGCATATGCAGGTTTGCCTCGCGGGCCGCGCCGGGCTACCGGATTGTCATTGCAGCAATGCGAAGATATGCACGTGACGCACCACGCATGGTGAACGAGAGGTGGCAGGACGATGGATTCATGATGCAGTCACTCCGAATGACTGAGGCCAGAGAGCTGCAGCACTTCCGGCCACCCGCGTATACCGGGGTGAACGCATGAGACAGACGAGTTCCCAGAAGAAATAGCCCGATCTTTGCAGGCATGTTCAATTTATGTCAAACTGTCGACATTCCAACACCGCGACAGCGCTATACAGTCTTTTCTACAGCTTCACTACATTTGGCTTGCGAAGTGAAGGAACATCAGATAGCCTGTACAGCAATATTACTTCGAAAGAGAGATCAACACCTACCACCCCCACTCAATATTTCCATAGTCAACCCTCCACTCATCTAGGGCATCGCATAGACCCTATCTCGCATGCTCTTTCCATGCCCTAATGTCGCTTTCGGCCTCTGTCGCCGGATCGGGCCAGTTATCGTTAAGCTGGATCCCCATTTCTCCTAGCATGTCTTTGCACAGCTCGGGTGTAGATGAGGTTCGGTGAACGATGAGCTTGATGAATTTGTCTTCCAGCCTCTGCTCTGCAATGTATTTCTTGAGATGCATGACGAGCAGGTACTCGGCACCAGCGAATTCATCCCAGCCGGGTGTGTCCGAGGAGGACAGATCGAAAGCGATGATCTTGTTGACGCCGGGAAGGCCTTTTATTGACTTGGCCATATTATCGAGCTTATCGAGGAGCTTTGAGAAGCTCCGCGGTCTGAATTACTCCAAGACAAGATCTATCTTCACCGTAGCCACCGCCCACTTGCTTACATTATGAAAGGTTATAATTATCTCCATTATCATAAGCCGTTGCACAATGCAAGATTGCCTTTTCCACAAATAAATCGGCCTGTTATAATATTAGGAATGCACTTTGGCATCAAGGGTACCTTCCAAATACACATTTTATTCTCCAATACCACGGATGTGGTCGCCCTCAACTCTCGCCCTCCCTCCCCCTTACCGCTCAAAACCAAAAACATTCCAACTCCTAAATACCCACCCCCGACACCCCCCTTGCTCCCTTTCCCCTTCCTCATGAATCATACTCAAGTACAAACACTCCTCCCGGTCATACAGCCTCGCCGAAAAAGTCTCATTCGTCAACACGTCTGTCGAAGCCGAGAACCGATACGACTGTAGCTGCTGCTGCTGCGGTGTGTCGGTACAGGGGTGTTCGGTGTCGCCTTGGATGTGAAGGGTTTGGTTTTGGCAGTTGGGGTCGCTGTAGGCGGTGAATGACCAGGTTTTGGGTTGGGGCATCGGCGATGCGGTTGCGGTTGAGAGGGCGACGAGGGTCGAGACTTGGAAGAGGATTGTAAGAAGGGTTGAGACGGTGCGGAGTGGACGGCCTGGCGGGCGGGGTTGTTGACGCATGGCTTTGAGAGTTTACGGGAGCTGGTGGGCAGCTGATGGAGGTAGTTTTGGGGGTTATTTGTTGTGCTGAGAGAAGATATGTGGTGTCGTAGCTTTTTGAGCTCAAAATGCACGGCTAAAGTCACGGTGTCATGGACGTAGGATCTCACCATCCCGCCAGATTACCCGGTGCGGGCCACGAAGGGGTAATATAAAGTCAGCCCCTGTTTATATTGTTTTGCTTTACTGCTACACAAAACTAGTTCAAGCACTGCGAATACCACTGCTTCGACGACTTGCAGGTCCCCTGCGAGCAACACGTCGCTCCACTCCATCCCTGCCCGCCGCACTGTCCCCACAATGCCGCGCAGTTAGTATTTCCATCCGTCGGTGTCGAGCTGTGGGGTTACCGCCACTAAAGGATTTGAGCTTGGTCTTGATGAAGGCCAGCGCTTGCTGTCCGTACTTGGTGCCGTAGCCTTGGTGTACCGCCTGGTCGTTGCCCGTGCAGCAGTATGGGTCGGGAGAGTCGCAGTAGTTCTGGATCTTGGCGCCCGAGGCGTATATGTACCCTGATGGGCGTGCGGCGAACTGTGGCATCGTTAGTATGGGTGAGATGTGAGTCAGGGGTAAGGGAGAGGGATGTACCCCTTGCGTAGCGTAGGTGCCGACGTAAGTCCCTGACGTAGCGGGGACTACCTATGAGAATCACCGCTTTGACTATTATGAGCGCGGTCGACGAAATGGGTGGTGTTGTGCTGGTGATGCCGGAGCCTGTGTCGGGACCGCCGCACACAGCGTTTTCCATGATCTGGCCGCCCTGTGAGTAGCCGATAAGCATAATCTGGGTGTTGGGGCACCTTTGATAAAGGCTGTTGACAGCATTTGTCACTGAGGTGGTGCCCTGGCTGGCCGAGTTGCTGTCGGCGATGCCGCTGTACGATGACTGTCCGCCACAAGCCGGGTATGTGATCGCCTCCAAGGTGGAACACGGGTATGAGCTGAGGATCAGGTTGACGACGGTGTTGGATGAACCGTATCCTGGCGAGACAGTCGTCCCCCGGGCGCCGAAGACATGAATCGCCGGACAAGACTGCCTCTTGTTAAGCGCCTTATTGTGCACGCTGTCGACAGGGGATCCGCTGATGAGTAGCGAATGTGCCGACAGCAGCAAAAATGCGATTTTTGGAGTAGGCTACATGATGAATTACTAGATGTTTGTTTGTCTCAGGAGTTGAGGTGGTGCAAGATGAGTGAGATGAGTGAGCGAGCACTGGTGTTATCACTAGATCTAAACCCACAAGCTCTCTCCGAATATATGTACCCGACTGGAACCTCAAATGACGGACAGTGGCAAGGGCTTGTCCGGTGCAACGTCAACCACGTCATCTGTCTGGTTTCCGTGGCCGGATACCTACCTAGTAATTTTGTCAATGAACAAGAAGGTCTCCAGCTGGGTTGCGTTCCGCTGCTCCGTTGCCTTGCTTTCCTACGGTTTGCTGTTCGGGAAATGGGTTGAAGAGCGCGCGTCGACATGCCCCGCTCATTTTGGAGGCTGTTGATGCCTCCGCCTGCAATCATGACCCGTCAGTGCTCCCTCACGTAGGATAGGCAAGTGGTATTGGAATGTCGAGAATTCGCTTCGTCCGGGGTAACGGATCTAGGGTTGGGCAGCAACACACCTGGTTGGGCGAGTGGAAACGGTGCTGTTTTCAGACGGCGGGGGCTGTATTCTTGAAACAGCCCGGTTATCTGAGACGAATCTGGGCACACGAAATTTCCTTTTTCGTTCGTAATCCTGAGCCGGGGTGAGCTGGGGTGAGCTGTAGCTGATTTGTCCTAAGCTCTCCCTGATTCTTCTCTAAGCTGGAGTGATCCCGTACACCGCTGCCGCACAGCCTCAGAGGCTGCTTTTCAGTCTTCCTAGCTAAATTTTCCTATCGATGGAAAGCAGATAATGTATATAGTTCCTAAGTAACAGGTCAATTACGACGTATACGTGTATTAGGTATACGTGTGACTTGGCCTAAAAACCCAATTATTAAAGCTAAACATACTTATACTTCCTAAAAGCTTGAAATAAACTAAAAGAATTTAATTATATTAGTTTAAACCTGTAAAATTACTATACTATACCTTAGAAGGATTTAGTATAGGTAGTATAGATAGAGTTGCTAATAATAATATTAACGTTATCTGTCTATACTTTTATTTAGTTAATAAGCTATTCTTTATAATACTATTAAAGATATATAAGCTGTCTTTAACTTTCGATTCCTATTAGAGAGATATTAAAGAATTTAATAATGTAAACAATTAAATTTATAACAAAATTTCCATCTTTATAAGATAGAATTCCTAGTCTTATTAATACTTAAGTATAGATAGTTTTCTTAGTTATTTTAGTAATAGAAAATTGTATAACGTTTAACTCTTTTTCTTCTATATATTACTCTGTTTCTACCAGCAGAATATAAGACCCAGTTCTCAGCTATAAGCTTATATTTCATCCCTATTAATAAGTTATATACCTTTATACTAGTAAAATTTTATCACTAGTGTTAGTAACTTAGTTCTCAGCTATAAGCTAATATTTAGTTCCTATTGCTATATATTATATACCATTTCTGTTAGTAAAAGTTTACCACTTAACGTAACTGACCCAGTTCTTACCTTAAGCCTAGATTTTGTTTCTGCTACCTTGTGCTTTTATAACTTTTCTACTTTATACCTAACTGATAATTCTAATATTAAAAATTCATTATAACGTTTAAGCTAATCTCTCTTTTTATATATTAAGTTATATTTTAAGAACTATAAAGTCTATTAATAGAAAACCTTATATTACTACTTATAAACAGTCTTAAATGTTATTAATCTATAACTTACTTAATAATTATAAATAACTTTACATTATTCTTAAAGCTAAAAGATAACAATAACTTAAAGCATTTTCATAATTATTTATTAAATCTTTATAGTTCATTAAACTACTATATATAACATGATAACATCCCTTATAATATTTAGATTTAATAATAGATACCTGCGCTTCTTAAAGTACTAAGACTGGTTATATATTACTAGCAATAATCTAATTACTTATATTAAGACCTAGTTTAAAGCTGTCTAGTAGGCTAGCACTGCTAAATAGAGGCTTATATTAAAGGCTCCGACTTACTAAACCCCTTAAAGAAAGCTAAGAAATTACGTTTTATTAAGGCTAAACTGTGACGAACCTGCAGGCTGCTAGTTGGACTAGCGCGGCCCGAAGGATTCCCCACGTCAGGGACAGTAAGAAACGCAGTGCCGCACTGCTATGCGCACTGGGCTAGGAGTGTAAAGACTTAAAGCCCTTACAACTACTTAGGCAAAGCTTAGTAGCTAACCTCTAGAGAATTACTAAGCGAGAGCTGTAATAACGCTTAGAAGAAGTTATAATACATACTACTAAGTAGTACTTACTGAATAGGTGTGACGACCCTGCAGGCCGTCACTTGGGCCGGGGCGGCCCGACAAATCCCCCGCAGAAAGAACAGTACGGGAAGGCGGTGCACACCGTCCAGACGCACTGGGCCAGGGGTGTAAAGACCCGCAGCCCCTACGACTAATGAGGTGCTGCTCGCAGCATGCCGAGTGCTTGCATCGCGAGCAGGAGAAACCTCATAAGCAGAACGCTTACATGATGTAAAGTGCTTGCATAATAAGCACTTTCAGCACTATAAGTAAGGTATAAAGTACCTTCCAGTTAGTTAGTATAAATAGTTATAGTTATACCTATAACCACTGTAAGGGACTTTAATTCCTTACGCTAATATTTAATTATTCATTTATATCCTACTGTTTAGACTTACCTTTATGTATTATAGTGACAGTAACTTATAGTGATATTAAACCCCCCGTTTAAGAGTGTTAGCTTAATAAACCGTCTTCAGAACACCCCCTACCTGTTAGTGTCCTGTTATACGTTTTATCTTAACCTGTACCAGTCCTTTTAAAACCTGTATTAGGTGTAAGTTATAATACGATATTAACATCTCAGTTTTAAACGTTATTTATTAAACTCCCAGATACCACTTCTCTCCCACTAACATGTTAACCTTTAGAAAAGGTAAGGAGATTAAGGAGGTGTAAGCCTAACCTTAGCTCCCTATTATTAATAAGTTAGCTGTACGCCTTAAAGACTTAAACCTTAATTAGTAGGGACTGGTTAAGGAACTTAATAAAGCCTTCCCTAAAGATATTAAAAGCTATATTAGTCTTATTAAGAAACTTTAGGCTTAACTTAACATTATTAAGTTAGAAAATAATAACCTTAAAGGCTTATAGAAGAAACGAGTAAAGCTCCCCTTATTATTGCGCTTTAAGGGAGACTTTACGTAATTAGAGTCCTAAATAGCCTAGCTCCAGAGTTATGTCACTTATTATAATAAGCAGTTCTTTAAAGAAAAAGGAAAGGTTAGGTTTACTAAAGCCTTACTGGATAGAGTAACCGCTTACTAATATAAACCCTATATAAAGATAATTAATAACCTTTTTATAAACAGAGTATAAAAGGAAGCCCTTAAGACTTAGGCTTTTTTTGACGACTTTAACGTTTTTATTAACTAACTCCAGATTAAGTTTAAAGAACTAGACACCCCCAGGCAGGCTAAATAACAGCTTATAACCTTAAGGTAGACGTTTTTAATCCTTAAGTTCTTTATACACTTTAAACTGGAAGTAGTAAAGATTAAACTTAACTAAGAAGCCTTAATAATGCTGTTTTAAAGTGGTTTAAAGGAGCACGTTACTAAAGACCTTTACCAGGAAGATTAACTGGACTGTCTGTAAGAACAAGTCAAGATGGCTATTAAGGCTAATAATTAGTATTATAACCACTATTATTAAAAGAACTTCTGGAAGGAATAGACCCCTTACCAGCTAAGTAAACTTAAAAAGAACCAGTTAACTGTGACAGGTTACTACCCCGGGCTAATAGATATTAGTATAGTAAACTGTCAGAATCGACCTAATTACAATAAGCCTTAACGGCAGTAATAGCAGAAACAGTCTAGGGACCTATCCTAGGTCTAGTACTTTAACTGTGATAAGAAAGGTTATATAGTGTGGTAATACCTGTTATTAAAATAAGTTAGTTAAAAACCTGTTTTAAAAGGAGGAAAGCATATTAGGTTTAATTTAAGAGATGTTTATATTAAGATAGTAGGTAACGAAGAAGATTATACTTAGATAGATAAGTGTAAGTTAAGAGATAAGGGAGAGAAGTAGGAAAAACCTTAAGACGTAGTGTACCTAGTCCTTAAGGGTGTTTTAGAAAAGTTAGTTATAAAGGTGTAAGTTATTATAAACCGACTTTAAGGTAGAAACTTAAAACTGTTAAAGGTGTAGGTTATAAAAGACCGACTTTAAGAAGAAATGTTCCAGTTAGCTGTTACAGGTTTTAAAAACCTCACCTTGTAAGCTTAGGAGTTAAGGAAGTTTAGGAAGGACCCTGATTTAGAAATTACCAGAATGGTAAAGGGAGTTAAAGAATTAGCCCTTTAGGCCACTTAAACGGTAAAGTAAGCCTTAAAAGATGAAAGAGAATAAATTAAGAGAATTAAACTGGAAAAACGAAAGTTCTTCTTAATAATACCCTTTAAGACTTTTAAACACTTTAAGCACGTTAAATGGATTAGCACCCTTACCTCCCTAGAAGAAGGATAATTTAAATAACTACCCTGTATTAAAGCTAGTGTGCCTTAGACTGGTACCTTAAAGGTCCCTTAAGAAGGTATAAAGTAAGTATATTAGTAGAGGATTTAGGAATTAAAGGAAAAGTATTAAAAGTTAATAGATAAAATAAAGGACCTGTAGGTTAAAGGCCTTATTATAACGTTTAAGGATAAAGTAGTGGAGATTAGGTTATAACTTTATAATAAAGTTCACTTTACTAATTAGCTTAAGTACTGATTTGTTAAGGAAGGCTACTTTATGGAAGAATAAGCTGGGCTGTTACTACTTAAGTTTTAGGAAAAGGTTTAGGAGAAATAACGTATATAAAGGTAAGTGGAAGAAGAAAAAGGATAAGGTGCCACTTCCCCTGTTCTGTACTTTATAACTATAACACCCACGGTTAACATTAACCACCTTAATTATAAGGATGTATTATGGATTAACTGTGTATATAATAACTACACTTTTAATCGACATTATAAACCTAAGGCCCTTTATAACCATTTCCCTAATATATAAAGACGGGATTACACTGTTATAAGAGTAAAGTTAGAACTAACTTACTACTAAGTCTCCTATTCCTTAATAAAAGAGTCTAGTAATAAGTGGAAGGTTACTGTGGTTAACTAGGCCCTTATTATGTGCTGGTAAGAAGGGGTACTTAATAACTATCTAGTTATAACGTGTTTATTACACCTTAACGGAAAAGCTAAAGAATGGTAAAAATGGGAAGATTATTAATAGATTTAAAAGTAAAAAGACATTACTGCAATCTAAACCTATAAAGTGTATTATTAATTTATTAAGGACTTTAAAAACATTATACCGTTTAAAGTTAACTGGACACTAAGGCGTAAGAACTTAAGGAAGGTTAATCACCAGGTTTATTAAAGCTGCCTGTTTTTCTAAAAGGAATTGGGAAAAAGTTACAGGCCCTTTAAAAGGGCCGGAAACCAGTAGTTTACTAGTTAGTAAAAACCTTAAAAAAAAGGAGAGGTACTTAAAGGTTAAGTTAAATAAGACCTTAAGGATAAATAGTTATTATAACTTAGATGTTAAAGGAGTATAAGTATTATTCCATTAGTGTTAATATAATAGACGGAAAAGGGAGGCCGTTTAGGGTAAGAGTAGTAATTAATAACAGGAGTGCTTTTAACTTAATACACCCCTTATTAGTTAATTAAAGGAAACTCCTTAATAAAGAGTATAAAAAGACTATTCCTATATAAAATGGAGAAGGAGGCCTGTACTAATATAATAACAGTAAGGTCACCCACTACTTACCACTTCTAATTAAAGTAAACGGGGACAAATAATAAGTAAATTTTAACGTTATATTAATTACAGGTTATAATATAATCTTAAGTTTACCCTAACTGGAAAAGTATAACCCTGTAATTAATTAAAGGAGTGGCCACCTTACCTTTAATAAGTCTCCTAACTGTAATTACTATTTAAAGAAAGTTAAGAAGGTATTAAACCGTTTTAAAGATATATAAAACACTTAAAAGCACACTAAACCCTTAAAACTAAACACAGTTTAGGTTAGGTTTATTAAGACGGTTAAAGGATTAAAAGGCCTACTATATTACCTAAATAATAATTTAGAAGGTGGAAAGAAGTTAAAAGCTAACTTACAGATAAGTAAAGAAATTAACTTATTTAAAGTACCTATGGAATACAGGAAGTTTACCCTATTCTGAAAAAAGATACTATAATTACCAGACTATAAACCGTAGGATTATAAAATTAAGTTAAAGCTAGGAGCGAAGCTTTATAGCTTTTAGCCTTACCACTTAAACCCCTAGCAGGTTAAGGCCCTATGGGAGTATATTAAGGAGAATTTAAAAAACGGGTTTATTATAGAGTCCTAGTCCCTGGCAGGATATTTAATGCTGTTTATCTTAAAAAAGGGAGACGGTAAGTTATATATAATTATTAATTACTAAATATTAAATAAAGATATAATTAAGAATCGCTACCTATTACCACTTATTATAAAGATATAAAAGTGGATTATTAAGGTAAATTAGTTCTCCAACCTTAATTTTCCTATAGGATTTAACTACGTTAAGGTGAAGGAAAAGGATAAGTATAAGACGGCTTTTCAGACTTATAACAGGCATTACCAGTACTATGTTATATTAATAAGATTAATAAACGCCCTTACAACTTTCTAAGGCCTTATTAACAGTGTTTTTTACCCTTTTCTTAATAAGTTTATCTTTATATATTTA
>Ga0247776_10000284_pt1 | contig 11868 bp, 6 predicted proteins | sample UWRJL199509C5_FD_179912 | JGI IMG/M metagenome (GOLD analysis project Ga0247776, IMG submission 179912) | Plant litter microbial communities from Arlington Agricultural Research Station in Wisconsin, United States - UWRJ-L199-509C-5 | ecosystem: Environmental > Terrestrial > Plant litter >...
AGAGCTCTACAACGCTGTATTTCGGCGCATTTTCGCAGGTTGCGCCCACCGCGCCCGCGGTCGCCATGGGCGGCACCACCGAGACTCAGCCCGATGTCAAACTGAACGACCTCTGGAGTCGTGGCACCACGACACTCAGGGATCGAACCAAGATCCTCGGGATCGTTCACACGCCTTCGTTCGGTTCGGGCAGCATCGCGCTGCCTGCAGCGCAGAAGGATCTGACGCCAGTTTTCGATCCCGTCTCGACTCTCTCTTGGACGGTCACCTACCCGAACACGACGCCCACGGTCGTAAAGGTCGACCCGCCCAACAAGCTGGGCATCGATCCTGGCGTGTTCACCAGCGTCGTTCTCAACCCAGTCACCTTGGGTGGTCAAGGTGCCGAGCTGACGCTGAAAAGCGGTACGTATTACATCGGTTCGCTCACGCTCGACTCGTACAGCAAAGTTTGGCTCGATCAAAGCAAGGGCCCAATCATCCTCTACGCGTCGACGATCAACGCTTTCCGCGGGACTTTTGCCGCAATCGACGGAAGTCCGCCCGACCTTTTCGTCGGCTATCTCGGCACCTCTCCGCTTTTCGTCGAGACCCAATTCAAAGGCACGCTCGTCGCGCCCGCCGCGCCGATCACGATTCGCTCCGTCAGCGGTGGGCACACGGGCTTCTTTGCAGCCAAAGGCATCACGCTCGACGCGAATGCCATAATCAACTACCGCGCGCCAAATCTGATCCCGGTCGTCGCCAAAGTCCCGCCGGCGAGCTGTAAAGATCTGATCCAACGGCGCTCGGATCTGTCGGGCGATGCGCAGAATCAGGCTTACCTGAAGGATCTCCAGCGCTATTGTGGAATCTGCGACTCGAAGCGGGACTTCGACTCCGACGGCACTCCCGATTGCCTCGACGGCTGTCCCGAAGATCCGGCGAAGACCGCGCCCGGCCTCGCGGGCTGCAATGCCTCGGATGAGCATCACGATCCCGATGGTATTCCCGATGGGCTCGACCAATGCGACAAGGATGGAACCAACCTCTCACCGGGTAGCTGCGGTTGCGTTGGTGAGAGCAGCCTCAAGCCGGTCGGCACCAAATGCTACGACCCGCAATGTCCCGGGCAAACAGACCCGGTCTGCAACGGACAGGGCCGATGCGGTAATTCTTGTTTGCCGTGCCCCGACGGCATCGCGCTTTCGATCGAAGGCTACTCGTACTTCGTGTGCGGCGGCAGCATCCCGACCGGCACCCCCCCGATCACACCGAAGACGCACCCCAATGCGTACGCCACCTGCGCGTCCAAGGGCCTCATCATGGCCAGGTCGGATACCTACGACCAGAATCAGCGCATTCGTATGCTGCTTCGCTCGTACAAGCTGACGGAAGCATGGCTTGGTGGCAATCAGCTGACTACGGCCGGCAAATGGCGCTGGGCCAAGCTCGGTAGTTACGACGGGGACCAATTCTGGTCGGGCGGCGCGACGGGTACTCCAGTCGATAATTCGTTCGCCTCTTGGTCACTGGGTAGCCCTTCGGGCACCGGCAAGTGCCTCGCCATGCAGTCGGCGGACGGTCGCTGGACTGCGCGTGATTGTGCAACCCCGTTGCCCTATGTTTGCGAAAATCCCCCTCAAGATCAGAGCTCTGGCGGCGGCGGCGGCAGTGGCGGCACCGGCGGCACCGGCGGCAGTGGTGGAGCAAGCGGCAGTGGCGGTCGCGGCGGCAGCGGCGGCATGAGCGGCGGCGGCGGTCGCGGCGGTAGCGGCGGCACGAGCGGCGGCGGCGGTCGCGGTGGCAATAGCGGCGCGGGCGGTGGCGGCGGCAGCGGGAATAGCAACGGAGGGGTGAAGTACGGCCCGATCGGCAGGTTGCCGTTACCCTGGCAGCCGACGCCACTCGATGTCTCGGACTGCGTCCCAGAGGATGGCGGAACTTCCCCGCTCCCCGAAGAGGGCCACTACGACGACCTGCTGGACCAGTACCGAAAGACTGACGCTGGTGTGTTCGAAGGAGCCGCCACGAATCCGCCGCTGGACGGCACGCACTGCGCAGCCAGTGGACAAGCGGAGAATTGCCCGTTGACGGCGGTCCAACCGATGCCGTGCGACGACCCCACTACGTCCACGATTCATGAGTGCGATTGCGCGGGCGAGAACGCGGTTCGCGATCCGAATGGGCCGGACGTTTGCGCTGAACTGTTTGGTGGGGATTACGTGTGCCGGCTCGCGAAGGTCGACCCGGCTTGCCCGTCCACCGATGGCGGGGTGAATTGCGAGATGCTCCCCCAGTGCGGAAGGTTGGACTGCTCCAAGACCGCACCCAAATATACGAATCGATGCGGTGACATCACGATCTGCCCCGTCCCCGGCGATACGTTCAACACCCCGGGTCTGGATACCGGTCACACGCTGACCCCGGCCACGATTACCCCGGATCAGTTCTTCGACACCCCGCCGGTCACCACTCCGAGCTCTTCCTATATGGATGAGCCGGATCCGGCGCACACGGGTAAGGATCACGTCTGGTGTCACCTCAACCCGCAGGATCCCAGCAAGGTCAAACCGGCCGATCAGGCGATGAACAAGGCTGGCGAAAGCACGGCCACGCCAATCAAGCTGAAGTTCGAGCCGGATGTGACGTTCGAGGCGCAGGCGAATCCGGTCGCATTTGGGGAGACCCGCCTTCACCTCAATGCTCACGCAATCTTGAGAGCGACGGTCCACGTCGACGGTTTCCTCGGTCAAAAGTTCGACGCAAATATCTTCGATGCGGGTGTCGGCATCAGCGCCGAGCGTTGCGGCGTCAGCACCAAAGACACGCACCTGGAGGTTCTCGGACAGGGCATCGACATCTCGGCCTACGTCCCCAAGATCGACACTGACTCTGCCGGCGGTCCACTCCAGGATGCTGCTCAGAAGTGCAACCAGACTCTGGGCGACTTCCTGCTCAAAGCCGACCGCTTGAAGAAGGCGTTTCGGGACGCACAACAGCTGCTGGTCCAGTACAACGCACTGAAGGCGGGCAACAAAGTGATGCCCGTCGATTTGTGCTGGCAACTCGGGATCGACAAGATGGTGTCGAACAGCTTCCCCGGCGCTGGCATTTGTGCTGCGGGTGAGCTTCCGGAAAACACCATCAACCGGATGATCAAGTTCTACCAGGATGGTGACGTCGGTGAGGCCGCGCGGTTGGTCCAGTCGATGTCGAGCCTCGGCGGGGCATCAGGCGTGCTGCGCCGAGCCATCGCGAGCAAACTCGGCATCGATGGCAATGGTCTCGAGCTCAAGATCCCGTTCGTCGACTTCAAGCGCTCTGAGTCGCATACTCTCGTCAAAGCCCCTTTCGCGATTGGCCCCGTGCCGATGCTGCTCGAGATCGGCATCGTTGCGGCCTACGGTATTCGCGGCTCGTTCGACGCCAACTTGAGCTTTCCCTCCGGTCTCTACGACACTCGCGGCGATCTGAACAATCCGAATGCGCCAGTGGCGCCCGACATCGCTTCGGTGAGCGCGTCCGTGGAACCCTGGGCTTCGGCCGGCATGTCCATGTTCGTCGGCGCGAACTTCGGCATCGGTAGCATCGGCGTCGAAGGCGCCATCACCTTGGCCAAGATCAGCGTGCCGGCCAATGCGGGCGTTGGTCTCGCCATGGCCACCACGGAGGACAAGCGCGACGCGCCAACCGACATCTCATCCGTTGCTCAGCTCGGAAGCGACGGGAAGCCCTTGCCGTTGTTCGGTACTCAGAAAGCGTACCAGTTCTTCCTCACCTACAATTACGGCGCGGCAGTGGTCGTCAGCGACGTACTCTCGGGCGAGGTGAATGGGCGTCTGACGATTGACTTCTGGCTGTTCAGTCGCACCTGGCGGAAGCGCATCGTAAAGTTCAACGGCTTCCCTCTGACTCGCTTCGATCTCATCCAGAAGACCGGAAGCACCGCACTCGTTACGATCCCCGGCGGTGCTCAAACGCGGGCGGCCGAGGGTCTATTTGGGATGGGCCGATCCGAATCCCCGCTGCCTTTCACCTTCCTCAATTTCCTCACTCCGCCCAAGCCGACTGGTTCGCGAAGTGATGCGAGCGACCTGCCTAGTGGCGGCGGCGGCAGCGGCGGCGGCGGTGGGAGTGGCGGCCGAGCCGGTAGCGGCGGTAGCGGAGGTCGAGCCGGCGGCAGCGGAGCCGGCGGTGCTACCTTCGGGACGCTGAGCAAAGCAAAGACGGAAGAGTTCTCCTACGACACTCTCTGCTGCTCGAGGCAAGGCGAAGCCTGCTCGCTCGCAGGGACACCCAGCTGCTGCGATCCGCTGGGCTGTGTTGGAGCCACTGCAACCACCCAAGGCACGTGCCAACCGAAACCTGGACCGGAATGCGCGGGAGGCGGAAATGCTTGCGGATACAACGCGACAACGGGCCTTACCACCACCTGTTGCTCGGGGGATCCGTGCCCTGCAGACGGATATTGCCCAGCGTCGTGCGCGATGGCCAATGAGGACTGCAGTCCCGATAGCGATTCGACCTCGCATATTCCGCATTGCTGCGGTGACTACAGCCTGACGTGTGCATGCCCGGATGGCGGCGGCAGCAGCGTGACCCCTTGTACGCGGGTGTGCATCTACACCGGCGGCGGCTGAACCTGGAGAGGTCTGAAGATGGGCCGCACCGTCATGACATGCCTGCTCGTGCTCGGATTGAGCAGCATCGCGTGCAGCAAACAATCCAGCGAATCGGGGCGCTCGACTGCGAGCGCCTCGCCAAGCCCGAGTGCTTCCGCAGCTGAGCAGGCGATTCGATCCGTCGAGCGCGGTCCCGTTTGGGAACCGGGTAAGCACTACCGTTACCAGCTGAAGACCAGCAGCCAGGTCTGGCTCAACAAGACGTCGCTTTACGATTTTGATCTGACTGGGACGCTACAAGTCGTGCTGACCAGGCACGAAGATTCGACCGACACGCTGTTCTTGGCGCTAAACGGCGCACAGCTGAAGAGCCGTGTCCCCGGCAGCCAACCGGAATTCGACAAGTTGCTCGGCACGTTGAAAAGCCCGTTCTTCGTCGAGCTGAAAACCGGTCTCATCTCCGCTAGCTACCTGCCGAAGGATCTGCACCCGCTCGCCGCTTCGGTATTCCGCGCGCTCGCCGCTTCTGTGCAGGTCGCACCCGGTCTCGAAGATGGCAAAGCCAGCTTCACCGCGCAGGAGTACGACACGACGGGTCAGTACCAGGCGGAGTATGTGCCGACGGCTGACGGGTCAGGCTGGAGCAAGCGAAAGCAACGCTATCTCGGTATTCTACTTGCCGACAATCATCCGAAGGAAGCCGAGCGCGTGATTCCGCGCGTCGAAAAGTCCGAAGGGCTGATTCGCGTGGGGCCTTCGCGAATCTTAACGAGCGTCGAGCAACTCGATGAGTTGTCGTTCAGTGACGCACAGACGCCCATGCGCTCGCGTGTGCAGCTGTCACTCTCGTTGTTGGGCAACCAGGAACCGACGGGGCCTGACCCGCTCTGGGCGGACCTATTGGGAGCGACGACGCGGCTCGAAGCGCGTCTACCGTATCAATCCGAACTCGGTGAAGCCAACCTAGACACCGCAAAAATCCGAGGCCTGAGCTTCGATGTGATCTTGAAGCAATTCGAGACGCTTGCCGTCAAACCCAAGTCGAATACGGCCCCCTCGAGCGATTCCTCTGCCGCGCCAGACGCTCAGGCTCAGGAGCAGAATCGACTATTCGTGGCTCTCGGCGCCGTGTTGCGCACTCAGCCGCAAAGCGTCGATCGCGCTGTGAGCAGCGTGCGCGCAAAGTCGGCAGCGAGCGATACGCTGATCGATGCCCTGGGCAACGCCGGTAGCCCAAGCGCGCAGGCGGCTTTGGTAAAATTCACTCGAGGTAAGGATTACCCCGACACCTTGCGAAATCGGGCGGCGATCTCGCTCAGCCGTACGGAGCACCCCGAGGTCGAATCGGTCAACGCTTTGCTCAGCCTCGTGGACGATGAAATCGTCGGTACCCAGGCGCTGTACGGGCTCGGCAGCTACTGCAAGGTTTACATTGATTCTGGCCGAAACGAGCAGGCGTCCAAGCTCGGCGAATTCTTGATCAAGCGCTTGGTCGCTGCGCGTTCGGAGCTGCGCGTGATCGAGGCGCTGCGCGCGATCGCCAACTCCGCCTATCTGCCGGCGCTCAAGTCCATCAAACCGTTGTTGCTCGATCCCCGCAAGCAAGTACGAGTGGATGCCGTGCGCAGCTTGCAGTTGATGCCGTCGAAATTGGTCGATGAGTTGCTCGTCGAGCGGCTCGCGTCGGACACCGAGCGAAGCGTGAAACTGGCTGCGATCGAAGCCATCGACGACCGCGCGCCCACTGACACCTTGGTCACCGCTTTGCGCAGCTCGGCTACCGCGGATGATCCGCACGTCCGGTACCGTTCGGTCGAAACGATGATTCGCTGGTTGCCGAAACGCACCGAACTGCGTGAGACAATCCAAGCCGTCGCTAAAAACGAGCAGGAGCCGAAAATTCGCAGTTTGGCCGAGGCCGCTCTATGAGTGCGCTGCGAACCGCCATGCTGGCTGGTCTGCTTTGGGGCTGTGCTCGCTCGCAGCCAGAGCGCTTACAGCCAGAACCGGCCGCCGCCGCGCCCGCAAGCGTCGGCGCGGCCCCCGCTCCCTCTGACCGCGCAGCAGATCCGACAGCGCAACGCAGCGCACCGGCCGCTCCCCCGCACAGCGGCGCGAGCTCGGCTAGGCCTGCGTTGGACGTGGACGACTGCAATCGAATTTGTGCCGCTGCCACGCAGCTCGGGTGCACGAAGTCCGCGTCTTGCGTCCCCAGTTGTGTCGCGATGGAGCGCTCCACTCCGGAGTGCACTGCACAGCTGAGCTCATTTTTCCGCTGTCTGGCTTCGCAATCCGCGGATCATTGGGAATGCCTGGAAGACGGAACCGGCGCAATCCGCGAAGGGTTCTGCGAAGCCGAGCAGGCGGCATTTGCGGCGTGCTTGGAGAGAAATCAACACTGATTGGCTCAGCTAGGGCTGAGCCGTAAAGGTGACGGGGTGTACATATGAAAAGCATCAGCAAGCCTCAATATCGCCGCTTCGTTGGACTCGCCTGGTGGGCGATCTCGTTGATGGTGGTCGGTTGCGGAGGCCAAGGCGCTGACAATGATGATTCGCTGGGCAACCAGCCTCTGAGTGTCGAGCGCAACGTGGGGCCGATCCCTGCCAATGGATACTGCGGTAGCGTTTCCCTCGGGGCCGATGGAAGTGGCCGCGCGTTCGCCGAAGGTGAGTACTACGCCGTTGCCCAGATGAACGAGAACCTCGCAAAGGACGCGGACCTGCGCGCCTTCACCGGTTTGGAGCGAGTGTCGACTTGCGAAGATGCGCGCGCCTATTCAGCTGGGCAACGTGCTTATCGGCCCGCTCGCCTCGATCAGGGCGGGTTGTCCAACTCTTGGCCTGCGGACCTCGCTATCGGAGACCCGGACGAAGAAGCTCTCAAGCGCAAGATTGAGGAAGACGAGGTACCAAAGATCTTGCAAGGCGCAACGGCGACCAAGGTCGAGACCGTTCAAATTCTCTACTTCATGGACGAAAAGGCCAGGGAGAATGACGCCAAGGTGTACAAGAAATGGGGCTCTTGCACGGCGGTGCGCATCGCAGGGCCGCTGTTTTTGACCGCCGCGCATTGTATCAATCCTTACTTCGTCGCAGATCACATCCCGTTTGAGCCGATGTACAAGCTCAATACGTTCGAGATTAGATACAAGTCCTCACCTCCAATGCAGCCCGCCAAAATCAAGAGCATGCCGGGGGCTTGCAATGACGCCGGTGACTGCGAAATCATGTCCGCAACAGCTTACCTTCATCCGAGGTACACCGGACCGGGCGGAGAGATCGGCACGGACATGGCGGTCATCTACGTCGATCCTCAATGGCAATTGTCCCAGGAATTCAGAGAAAGCTGGAATAAGTATTCGTTCTTGGGCTCGCAAGTGCCGATCACTGGCCAATTGCTAAATGTCTACGGTTGGGGCCCATCCAGCAATACCGATCGGGACATGTGGAATTATGAGGAGCGCGCGGTTCCAGGCTTGACCATTCCGATTAGCACCGCCGTCAACAGCAGCAGTGGCAGCCGTCTCACTGATGAAGCCGGCGGGAAGGTCGACCTGCTTTTCAGGTACGGGAACTTCGGTGTGACGACCACAGCGACGAAGCAGTTTTGCCGCGGTGACTCCGGGTCGCCTGCATATAGGGACTCGGTGGTGAGGGGGATCTTGAGCGGGGTCGTCGGGTACATGGCTGAAACAACGTTGTGCCCCGGCGCCAACAGAAACACGTTCTTCGAACGAGTCGACCTCGCGCTCGATTTCATCCCTCGAGCGGTAAGGGTTCTTCAAAGTGGCGCCGGTGCCGCGCAGGCAGGCATGTGTCGCTGTGTTTTTCACGGCTTTGCCGTCGAGGACCCGTCCGCCTACGTTGACTGCGCGGACGGCTGCCTAATTCCGTAACAGATCCGCGAGGGTTTAATCTTGCCGGCTGAGATCGCCCAAGCTATGTCTTCCGCATGATTCGGGCTTGTGCAGTCTTGGGCTTATCGCTCACGTTGGCGGCGTGTAGCAGCAGCGAGAGTTCGGGCAGCGGCGGCGCGAGTTCGGGCGGGAGTGGCAGCGTGCCCGCCGCCGGCAACACCGGCGACTCTGGTGGGGCGCCAGCTGCCGCGGGTGAAGGAGGCTCTCCGGTTGCCATGGGCGGCGCGGGCAAGGGCAGCGCCGATGGCGGCCATTCCAACGCTGGTCACGCTGGCGCGAGCAACACGGGCGGACACACCAGCACGGGAGGCGGCGGTGCGACCAACACCGCAGGCGCAGGCGGCAAAGCCGTGGAGCCGGGCAACGCCTGCACCAGCGATTGCCCCACCGGACAAGTAACCATGTGTGCCGGCGATGGCTGTCCCTACGGCGAGTGTGACAATAGCCACTTTGTCGTCTTCACCGTTTGCGGCGGCGGGTATCCCAACCCCGTCAACGCTAGCTCGGTTTTCTGCGCGGCGGGCTCGAACGCCGGCTATTGCATGCTGACCACGGATAACGATCTCAATTACTGGGTGGTCAACTGCGTTGACGGCACTCCGCACGTTACGCCGTGTTCGGCTAGCTGTTCCTTGAACGCAGAAGGCGTCGCCTCCTGCTGAGCTACGGCCGGGCCCGCTCGTCGCTCGCAGTTACCAGCAGCTGTAGTCGAACTCGAGCTTGGTGCCGTCCGTGCTGGTACGCGCGATCAGGTGCCCGGCATCATCATAGGCGTAGTCGGCAGTTTGCAGCGGGTCTGGCTTGCCATCGCTATAAACGACCTCTTTGTGTGTCAGTCGACAATCAGCGTATCGATAGATCGTAGACCGACGCCGCTCGCCGAGATCAGGATCGGTGACCCAAAGCTCAGTCGGATAGCCCGACTCGTTCAGCATATATTCGCGGACGGTCTCGCCGGTACCGGTGAGGGTTTCAGTTACTGACGTCGCGGACCAAACGTAAGTGATGACGCTGTCTGGCTTGGAAGGGGCCGTGTAGGTAACGCGCGACAGGGCGTCGTCTTGATAGCTATAGCTGCGTAGCGAGGTCGGAAAAGTAACGTTCAGGACCCGGCCCGCGTCGTCGAACGCGTAAGTGCCCACCGTTTGCGATGAACCCATGATGCTAGTCTCGGTGCACGGACCAGGGTCGGGGCCGTAGAACAAGGGCCCGATTGTCGGCATCAGCCGATCTCGCGGCCAGGGCGGGCAGTCACCGACGTCTGGTGAACCGCCGGCGCCCGCATCATCCCGTGCGCCAGCGTCCGCGCTTTGGCCCGCGGTGCCGCCCGTCACGGTGCTGCCCGCGGTCGAGCCGCCTTGACCGGAGCCGCCTTGACCGGAGCCGCCGTGGCCCGAACCGCCTGCAGCTTCGCCCGCGCTCCCACCGGGAGCAGGCATGTCCGAGTTGGTTGCGGGATCACCACAGCCGGCACTGAGCAACAGTAAGCAACCCGCCAGCCGCGCATATCCCATGACGTCACGGTGCAGCTACCACGCGCTTCTGACTCGTGCAACGCTCGCTGCGGGTGGCAAACATGGCCGGTGTGCACACGCGAAGCGGGATGAGCTGGCTGGTGCTCTGTGCGACTCGAGTGAGCGCGCGGCTCGCTGGGGCTGCACTGCTCGGCTCGTTAGCAACGCTTGCTTGCAGCGGTAGCGATCCGAGCGAAGCGACGGCTTGCGTGGTCAATAAGGGCGTGATTGCTCAGGCGATCATCAACGGTGCCGAGCGCGAACAGTTCCTCGGCCTGGGAGACGAGCAAGCGGCGGCGATCGTGGCAATCGATGACGTCCCTTGGCCCAATGGTTCGTTGTGCACGGGGGTATTGCTGCGACGCAATTGGGTTCTCACGGCCGCGCACTGTCTCGTCATCGATAATCCGTTGGTGCACATTCGGCAGACTCCGGCGCGCGTAATGACTTCGCGTGTCTCGCGCGAGATCGCACATCCCGATCTCGATGTGGCGCTGCTCGAAGTCGATCCACCGGCCGATGGTGTGCAGTTCCCGTCGATCCCCGGCCAGCTCAGCGACCGTGATTGGCTCGGTCGGCAGGTGGAAGTCGCGGGTTACGGGCTGACGGAAGCCAATGCGCCCAAGGGTCTGCGCTTCGCGGTCGAGCCAATCGTCGAGCTGACCGATAGCAAGTTGCGCATCGACGGCTCCGGTCGCAGCGGCGCGTGCGAAGGTGATTCCGGCGGGCCGTTGCTCGCTCGGGGGAGTGATGGAAGCGTGCTCGTGCTCGGCACTTTGTCCGCCGGTCAGGCCACCTGTGTGGGGCGTGACAGCTTCGTGCGCGCGGATTCATTGGGGGACTGGCTGGCGGCCAATTTGCCATCCGCCGATCCAGCGGGGGGCGTTCCGTGCGGGCAGATCAGCGCGAGTGGCAGCTGTTCGTATGGATCAGCGCTGCACTGTGTCGATGGCGCCTTGCAGGTTGAGGCTTGCGCCAGCGATCAACGGTGTGGCTGGGACATGGGCGCCAATCGTTTCGGATGTGTCGCGGCAGACGCTGACCCTTGCCAAGGCGCGGGATCGCTGGGCGTTTGCGACGGAGATCAGGCGGTCACTTGTGTGCGCGGCAATCGTGTCACTACCGATTGTGCCGCGTGCGGAACGTGTCAGTACGCAACGGGCACGGGTGCGCCTCAATGTGTTGCGCACGCCCCATGAGGCGAGTGCGTCACTAATGCTTCTTGCGAAGCACGGAGGGGCACGATACCCACGTAGTCATGAGCTCGAACCGACTCGTGCTTGGTGCTGCGCTCTGTTCCCTCGGGCTGAGCATGGGCTGCTCGGCCGCACCCGCCGATTTCGATTCGTCGGACCTCGGCGAAACCAGCCAGGCTCTGACGAATACAGAGACCCTGGTCGCATTTCGCACTGTCGATGGCTCGCACTACCTGACCGCGGAGGGCGATGGCGGCAGCACGATCTCTGCAGATCGCACGCGCATTCAGGCCTGGGAACGGTTCATCATTTTTGACCTCGATGGTGGCTCGTTGCTGAGTGGCGACCGGATCCAGATCCGCCATGTCAGCGCCGCCGGTGAAAGCTTTTGGCTCACGGCGGACAGCAACGGCGGTGGCCCAGGTAGCGTCTTGCGTGCGAATCGTTCGCTGCCGCAGGGGTGGGAAACATTCATCGTTACGCAGGCGGGCGGAGGTGTCGTGACGGGGGGTAGCCGAGTGAGCCTGCGGGCCGTAACACGGCCGTTCTATGTCAGCGCCGAGCGAGGCGGTGGGCTCGCGGGCGACGGCGCGGTGACCGTGAATCGCACGGTCGCCCGCGACTGGGAAATGTTT
>Ga0247776_10000285_pt1 | contig 11862 bp, 1 predicted proteins | sample UWRJL199509C5_FD_179912 | JGI IMG/M metagenome (GOLD analysis project Ga0247776, IMG submission 179912) | Plant litter microbial communities from Arlington Agricultural Research Station in Wisconsin, United States - UWRJ-L199-509C-5 | ecosystem: Environmental > Terrestrial > Plant litter >...
GGTTGATGGAAGAGAACCTGATTATTGTCCGATGTCGTCGGTTTGTTGCTACCGCACTAACCTTGTGCGCAATACTCATCATCGGGGGTGTCTTAGTTGGGCTCCTCCTAGGTGAACGATTGCCCGGTGTCGATCCCTTCAACATCACCACGTTTGCCTGGGTCTTGGCTGGGTTTGGGATGCTGGTCGCGAAAAGCATTTATGTGACTGAGTGGCCATGGAAAGACTTTTTACAGGGTCGGGTCCCTTGCCGGAGTGTCAGCGAGCTCCAAATGGTCACAGGTATCGATGCTCAAGACATTCTTGGATACCTCCTCTCCCGAGAAGCGTACACGATTCTTATCACCAAAGGACCCTTTAACAGGTTGTTTGCTCGAAGAGGTACAGACGGTTTCTCGATTGACGTCAAGGTTCAACTAGAGACACTAGCTGCCAGTGGCATCATAGTGGTCAAGGTGGCAGGAAGAGATGGACCGTCATTAGTGTGCCTTGATCTCAGAAGAGGCTTTTTTTCGGAATCATGCACCTCAATTTCTCATTTCGGCGAGGTAGACAATTGGCAAAGCAGCAAGGGTTGCTTCGATTTTCCAGATGCCTTTAGAGAGGAAAATGACGTTCCAATCCAGATGCTGACTTCCGCGGTAAGCTGGGCCCGAATTTTTGGTATCTATGATTGCCCCAAGAAGAAATTTCGTTAGTTAGCTAGACATAGGCAAGCAATTCTCTCCTGATTTCAGAATAATGCAGCTTAAAAATCTATAGAGTTTCGCATTAAGCTTGAGATATCGCGACCCAACAATGCAACGACCCCACAATGCAATGGATCCACATCGTTTACCCCTGCCCCCTAAATGATCAAAATATCTATTTCTTAATAGATTTTTATTGTTTAAAATACTTAATCCATATCTAGAAGCCTCCTGATGTTGCTCATGTTAACAATAATTATCTTCTACACCTCCTCGGTCACAGATTCTTTCACAGGCTCGCCGGCGGGTCTTCTTTGCTGAGGGCCTTCCTACTAGCCTCCTCAGCCGCAGCGACGTCTTTTATAACGTGCATGTGTGACGACCTGTGGGCCGCATTAACGGGTCGGGCCAACGTGTCCCCGCACGAGCAGCCACAGTAAGAGAAATAGTAGGAACACGGACTTACGCACGTAAGGATCCGTGCCAAGGAGGAGCTCTGTTAACAGAGCTCCGTGGCAGGACAGAACAACAAGGCTCTGCGCCCCAGGGGCTCTGTTAGGACAGAGCCGCTTGGCGACAGAGCCAGTACAAGATACCTTCATAACTAGGCAGCATAGATGTTAGCTGGAAAACGCTAGTATTTTAGCAGATTCCAGAGGCTTTGAAGGCTGGAATATTACGTCATAGAAAAATAAGCCAGCCTAATAATCACTCTGAACTGGCCAAGTATAATAACACGGCTTTCGTTCTCGAAGATTAATTAATTTATCGCCTTTACCACACTCAGTTTTCCAATGCCTTGACCCCTTTTGCATCTTAACATCATCACAATGGCTCAGGCTTACTAGCGTCTTATCAGTGCCAGGCATCCAGTTAGCGGATCTGACTAGATGCTTGGGGTCCTTTGTACCTGTTCTTTTGTTAAGAATAAGTGCTAATAAAATGGATTAGAAGAAGCTAAAAGCTGTTTAAAACGCAGTGCTAAACCACAATTCTCATAAGAGTAAATAATTTTTTAACTTCTAAGCTGCTACCTCTATTTGATGACACTATGTTCTTAATAACGTAATTTACTTAATGACATGCTGTGACGACCTTGCAGGCCGTCACTTGGGCCGGAGCGGCCCGACGGATTCCCTACAGAAGGAACAGTGCAGGGAAACAGTACGCACGGTACTGCGCACTGGGCCAGGGGTGTAAAGACCTAAAGCCCCTACGACCAATCGTTAAGTGATCTATTACGACCTGCACCCGACACAGGCCTTGAGAGGACTGGCGTGGGTTAAGACAGAACGTATGGCAGGACGCTAACAGGTAAGGGGTGTTCCGAAGACGGCTTATTAAGCTAGCACTCCTAGACGGGGGGTTTAATGTCACTATAGGTCGCTATCACTATAATGCACAGAGGTGAGTCTGAACAGTAGGATATAAATGAACAATTGAATACTAGTATAAGGAACTAGAGTCCCTCACAGTGGTTATAGATATAATTATAGTTATTTATACTAACTAATTAGGAGGTATTTTATACCTTACTTATAGTGTTATAAATGTTTGTTACGTAAGCACTTTACACCACGTAAGCGTTCCGCTTATAAGGTTTCTCCTACTTGTGGTATAAGCACTTAGTATGTTATAAGCAGCACCTTACTAGTCGTAAGGGCTTTAAGTCTTTACACCCCTAGCTTAATGCGCCTGGATAGTGTGCACTGTCCTCCTACACTGTTCCTTCTACGGGGGATTTATTAGGCCGCTCCGGCCTAAGTGACGGCTTACAGGGTCGTTATACGATTCTCCCTCTTTAACGTTCTTTTCTTATAAAGAACTTAAAAGGTAAGTCTCCCCTTTTACCACTTTACTATATAATAAATGTCTGGCTCCTGGGTCTTAAAACGGGAATAAGGTAAAAGTATTAACTGCCGTTTAAACCTTATAGCTTACATATATACGTTTAGTGGTAAAATGTCCCCTTACTCTTTTTATAAGTTTACTAACCCTCCGCTTATCTGTTAGGTTTTAAACCAGTCTGACAGTTATAACCACTATTTAAAAAGGCACTGGCCTTCTTAGTGTGACACTTTTAATGTTAATAAGGTGAAGTTAAGGGCTCTTCTTATTAAAAAGTAAAACCTTAACTTATAAGTTAAGTCTATTACCCAGTAGCTTTGTAAGGTTATTACTAAGCTTTAAGAGGCGTTAGTATATTTAGCGCGCCTTTATAAGTAACAGTCCCGTTTTAAGGACTGGGCTGTAAAAGCGTTTAATTGTAAGGTAGAGTTGTTAAAGTTCTAGGAGAGTAAGGAGGCTAAGCTAGCCGTTCCTCTTAAAGACGTGGAGTCTTTTAACTGGGGGAACTTCCTAACAGGGTCTCTGTAGCGGGTAGTTATTTTATGACTTAATTTATAACTTCCTTCTTTTAATAAATGAAAACGGCCCTTTAACGTAGTAATAGCACGCTTACTTTTTAAAGTGAGAGGTTGTGGGTTTAAGTCCCATAAAGGTCTTCTGTCACTTTAAATCCTTGCCCTTTAAGGCTGAAGGGTTTAAGGTGGCTTTTCTTTATTTTTTTCTTTTTACTAACTTCTTTTTCTTAATAGCACTTATTCTTATATAGAGCTTTCTAGGGGCTTTAGAGACCCGGCTTCCTTATTAAGTCTAAGGTCTTTATAACCCTAGTTAAAGGTTTTAATAAATATCCTTCTATACCTATTAAAGAGTTTCTTACTATTTCTTAGGCTTTAAGTCCTATAGTGGTTTTACTCTTTAGTATAGTAGTTTAGATGTTAGATCTTATCTTATTTTTAATTCTTATTATTAGTTTTAATTAATCTGGATTCTTCTAATGGAACTCTATAATTAGGTCTGGGCATTTAAGGTTTTTTACTAGTTCCTATAAGTTACTTTTAGGGCTGTAATCTAACTATTTAATAAGATATTTAAATGCGTTCTTTCCCTTTTATAAATCTATAACTTCCTTAATGTTATATTTATCCTTATCGGCGTTAATTTTAATCTTCTTTTCTAAAGGAACTCCTTTTAAGGCAGGTTTTAAAAGTGAGATATGAAAAACCTTAATCTGCACCTTTATACTGGTGGGTAGGTCTAGTTTGTAATTAAAGGTGGTGACCTTTTTCTTAATTTAGAACAGTTTATGCCTTTTAAAGTTAAGCTTCTTATTAAGTCGTTTTAAATGTAAGTTTTATAAAAAAAGGTAGATATAGTCCCCCTTTTAAAGAGTTAATCCCTTAACTTACTTACTATTATAATAAAGTCCTTTTTTAAATACTGGTTACTTAGTTTAGTATTTATTAGTAAACTTCTTTATTCGTTCGCGTGTAAACTTAAATTTAGCTTATAAGTAATTATACAGCTCTTACATCCAATTTACGTAAACTGCGGCTTAAGGGGCACTAGTAGGTGGGCCTTAACAGAGCTTAGGCTCCTTACTGTAGTTAGTGAAGAACAGTGACATACCTGTTAACTTAATTAGTGTTATATTATAGGCTATTTATACTGTTAGTAACAGTTTAAGCTAATTATCTTATTTAAAGTTAACGTATATTTAAAGATACGTTATAAGTATCTAGTTAACTCGCTTTATTTAGTTATTTATCTGTAAGTGGAAAGCTATTAAAAGCTTACTTTTTACACCTATTCTTTACATTAACCCTTATTAAAACTTTAACACGATTAGCTTATCTCGATCCGTGACGATGTTATCTGGCTAAAGGTATTATAAAACTACCTCTTTCTTAAAGACGTAAATAAGTTATTTTACTATTATATCCTTTAAGGTTAGTAAAAAGTAAGCTTACTTTATTAATCTGTTAACTATTATAAAGACTTAGTTATAAGTGACTTTTATAATAGGGTTTTTAAACTTTAGAATCCTAGTGATAAAGTTAAGTAAAATTAAACTTTATAGCGCCTGTAATATAGGGAGTGGCTTAAAAAGCTTATAAGGCTTATAATATCGATTTTACTTTTAATGGCAGATGTTGTAATTATTAACCACTTCCTTAACCAGCTTCTTTATTCCTAGGAAGGTGTACACTTATTAAGCTTACGTAAGAGTCTTAATCTAGCTTATATGTCCTTTAAGTTAAGATTTATAAACCTATTAAATATACTCCTTCCGTTTATCCAGGTTATAAATGTACGGTTTCTCTTAATATTAAAGCTTTACTCCTAGTTTAAGTATGCTGTTTACACCTTTTAACAGCTATACTAATTAATAACCGGTTTTACTATAGTTTAAATACTTTAAGCACTCTTTATTATAGTCTTACACATACTTTAAAAAGTCTCTTAAGGGCACTTATGCTTATAGGTTCCTTTTATTAACCTTCTTATTTAAAAGTCTTATTATTATTAATAGATATTATACTTTATTTATAAATTTATATAAACGTTAATAGTTTATTCCAGTATTTAATTATTTAACACTTATAATGTATACTCTAATATACTATTCTTAACTTCGTTAAATATAATAACGGGGATTAAGACTGGATTAGTATCCTTATAGTCCTGTCTTTAACTAAGAGCATTAACTTACTTATTATCTTTTCCTTTAACATAATAAATCTGGAAGTGGAACAGGGTTATTAATTTTACCTATTATACTTACTGTAGATTAAGTTCCTTTATTAGGAAGTATTAAAGGTTATTATAGTTTAAAAAGACTTAAACTGGTTCTTCTATACTACTTAAATACAGGGCTTACTTAGTAAAGTATTAAATAACCGTTATTAGTTCCTTATTATAAATTAGATATTATAAGGCTGGGTTATAGATTCCTTTCGATAAAAAGGTAATTAGGTGGCATCTCCTATTATCCTGGACTTAGTTAAGTTCTCTACTAATTATAAACTTTAAGGAGTCTGTTTTAACTTAGAAAGGCTTTAAGAAATTAGGGAGGGTTAAGACTGGTGCTGTGGTAAAGGTGTATTTAAGGTCTTTAAACGCCTTTTACTATCTATTAATCTATTTAAACGGCTTTTCTTTACCTGTAAGTTTATAAAGTGGTTTTATAATTTTTGTAAAATACTTAATAAAATAGTAATAGAAGTTTATAAAGTTAATAAAGGTTTATAACTCTTTTTAGTTCTTTAGAGTAGGCTAATCCCTAATTACCTTTATCTTCTCCAGTTACATTTTAAGCCTTTTAAGGGTTATTTTAAACCTTAAATAGTTTAGTTTTTAAACGTAGAAGTAGCTTTTCTTTAAGTTTACTGTTAGCTTTACTTTTTTAAAAGCTGTTAAAACCTGTCGTATATGTTTTTAGTGTTCTTTTAAAGTTTTAAAATAGATTAAAATGTTATTTAAATATATAAAGATAAATTTATCAAGGAAGGGGTAGAGGATACTGTTAATAAGGCCTTAAAAGGTTGTAAGAGCGTTTATTAATCTTATTAGTATAATATAGTACTGGTAATACCTGTTATAAATCTAAAAGGCTATCTTATACTTATCCTTTTCCTTCACTTTAATATAGTTAAATCCTATAGGAAAATTAAGGTTAAAGAACCAGTTTACCTTAATAATCCGTTCTTACATTTCTGTAATAAGTGGTAATAGGTAGTGATTTTTAATTATATCTTTATTTAACGTTTAGTAATCTATAATTATATATAGTTTACTGTCTCCCTTTTTTAAGATAAACAATACTGGGTACCTTACTAGGGACTGGGACTTTATAATAAATCTATTCTTCAGATTTTCATTAATATACTCCCTTAAGGCCTTAGCCTACTAAGAGTTTAAGTAGTAAGGCTAAAAGCTGTAAAGCTTTACTCCTAGTTTTAACTTAATTTTGTAGTCTTACGGTTTATAATATAGTAGTTATAGAATCTTTTTTTAAAATAGGGTGAACTTTCTATACTTAGTAGGTACTTTAGATAAGTTAACTTCCTTATTTATCTGTGGATTAACTTCTTACTTCTTTTTACTTTTTAAATCGTCATTTAGGTAATACAGTAGACCTTTTAGTCTTTTAACTGTCTTTATAAATCTAACTTAAACTGTATTTAATCCTAAGGGTTTAATGTGCTTTTAAATGCTTTATACATCTTTAAAGCAGTTTATTACCTTTTTAGCTTTCTTTAAACAGTAATTATAGCTGGGGGATTTACTAAAGGTAAGGTGGCCACTCCTTTAATTGATTACAGGGTTATATTTTTCCAGCTAGGGTAGACTTAGGATTATGTTATAACCTGCAACTAGTGTAACGTTAAAATCCACTTATTATTTATCCTTATCTACTTTAATTAAAAGTGGTAAGTGGTAGGTGACTTTACCGTTATTATACTGGTATAAGCCTCCTTCCTTATTTTAAATGGGAATAACCTTTTTATACTTTTTATTAAGGAGTTTCTTTTAGTTAACTAATAAGGGGTGTATTAGGTTAGAAACACTTTTACTATTAATTATTACTTTACCTTAAATAACCTCCCTTTTTTATCTATTATATTAATATTAACAGAATAATATTTATACTCTTTTAACATTTAAGTTATAGTAATTATCTGTCTTTAAGGTCTTATCCAGCCTAACCTTTAAATACCTCTTCTTCTTTTTAGGGTTTTTACTAACTAGTAAACTACTAGTTTCTAGCCTTTTTAAAGGGCTTATAACCTTTTCCTAGTTCTTTTTAGAAAAACAGGTAATTTTAATAGACTTAGTGATTAACCTTTTTTAGGTTTTTACGTTTTAACATCTAGTTAACTTTAAACGGTACGACGTTTTTAAAGTCTTTAATAAGTTAATAATATACCCTATAAGCTTAGATTATAACGATGTCTTTTTACTTTTAGATCTGTTAGTAATCTTCCCACTTCTACCACTCTCTGGCTTTTCCGTTAAGGTGTAATAAGTATATTATAACTAAGTAGTTATTAAGTACCCCTCTTTACTAATATATAATAGGTGTTAGGTTAACCACAGTAACCTTCCACTTATTATTAGATTCCCTTATCGGGAAGTATGAGATTTAATAATAGGCCGGTTTTAATTCTACCCTTATGATAGTATAATCCTGTCTTTATATACTTAAGAAGTGGTTATAAAGAGCTTTAAGTTTATAATAGCGGTTAAGGGTATAGTTATTATATATATAATTAATTTACAGTATATCCCTGTAATTAAGGTGTTTAATATTAACTGTAGGTGTTATAGTTATAGAGTATAGAATGGGGGAAATGGCACTTTATTTCTTCTCTTCTTCTACTTACCTTTAAGTTTATTATTTCTCCTAAACCTTTTTTTAAAACTTAAGTAACAGTAACTTAGCTTATTCTTTTATAAAATAGTCCTTTTTAATAAGTTAATATTTAAGTTAATTAGTAAAGTAAACTTTATTACAAAGTTATAACCTGATCTTTACTACTCTATCCTTAGACATTATAATAAGACCTTTAACTTATAAATCCTTTACTTTATCTAACAACTCTTAATATTTTTCCTTTAGCTCCTAAACCCTTCGTTAATGTGCTTACTTTATACCTTCTTAAGGGACCCTTAAGGTACCAGTTTAAGGTATACTAGCTTTAATATAAGTCAGCGATCTAAGCTGTCCTTCTTTTAGGGAAGTGAGGGTGTTAATCCACTTAACATACTTAAAGTGTTTAAAAGTCTTAAAGGGTACTGTTAAGAAGAACTTCTGTTTCTTTAGTTTAATTCTCTTTACTTATTCTCTTTCACTTTCTAAGGCTTACTTTACCATTTAGGTAGCCTAAAAGGCTAGTTCTTTAACTCCCTTTATTATCTTAGTAATTTTTAAGTTAGGGTCCTTCTTAAACTTTTTTAATTCCTAGGCTTATAAAGTAAGGTTTTTAAAGCTTATAACAGCTAATTAAAACATCTTTTCTTAAAATTAGTCTTTTATAACTTATACTTTTAATAGTTTTAAATTTCCACTTTAAAGTCAGTCTGTTATAACTTACACCTTTATAACTAACTCTTTTAAAATACCCTTAAGGATTAGGTATATTATGTCTTAAGGTTCTTCCTCTTTTTCCTCATCTCTTATATTACACTTATCCATTTAAGTATAATCCTTTTTATTACCTGTTATCCTGATATAGATATCTTTTAAGTTAAACCTAATATGTTTTCCTCCTTTTAAAACAGGTTTTTAACTAACTTACTTTAATAACAGGTACTGCTATACTATATAACCTTTCTTATCATAATTAAAGTATTAGACCTATAATAAGTCTTTAAACTGCTTCTATTACTATTATCGTTAAGGCTTATTACGGTTAGGTCGGTTTTAACAATTTATTATACTAATATCCATTAGCCTAGGGTAATGGCTTATTACGGTTAATTAATTCCCCTTTTTAAGTTTACTTAACTAGTAAGGAGTCTGTTCCTTCTAGTGGTTCTTCTAGTAGTGGTGATCATAATACCGATTATTAGCCTTAATAGCCATCTCAACTAGTTCTTAAAGGTAATCTAGGCGGTCTTCCCAGTACAGATCTTTAATGACGTGCTCTTTTAAACCACTTTAAAACAGTATTATTAAGGCCTTTTAACTAAGCTTAATTTTTACTACTTTTAACTTAAAGCGTGTGGAGAACTTAAGGATTAAGGATATCTGCCTTAAAGTTATAAGGTATTATTTAGCCCACTTAGGGGTGTCTAGTTCTTTAAACTTAGTCTAGAGTTAGTTAATAAAAACGTTAAAATCGTTAAAAAGAGCCTAAGTCTTAAGTGCTTCTTTACACGCTCTGTTTATAAAGAGGTTATTAATTATTTTTACATAGGGTTTATATTAGCGAGTAGTTACTTTATCTAATAAGGCTCTGGTAAACCTAACCTTTCCTTCTTCTTTAAAGAATTACTTATTATAATAGGTGATATAACTTTAGAGTTGGGTTATCTACGACTTTAACTGTATAAAGTCTCCTTTAAAGCGTAATAGTGGAGGGAGCTTTACTTATTTCTTTTATAAGCCCTTAAAGTTATTATTTTCTAGCTTAATAACGTTAAGTCGGGCTTAGAGTTTTTCGATAAGACCGATATGGCTTTTAGTATCTTTAGGGAAGGCTTTATTAAGTTCCTTAACTAGTCCCTGCTGGTTAAGGTTTAAGTCTTTAAGACGTGCGGCTAACTTATTAATAATAGGGAGTTAAGGTTAGGCTTACACCTTCTTAATCTCCTTACCTTTTCTAAAGGTTAATATGTTAATGGGAGAGAGGTAATGTCTGGGAATTTAATAAATAGCGTTTAGAACTGTCACGCTAGTATTATATTATAACCTGTACCTGATATAGGCCTTAAGAGGACTGGTACAGGTTAAGACAGAACGTATAGCAGGATGTTAATAGGTAAGGGGCGTTCCGAAGACGGCTTATTAAGCTAGCACTCCTAGATAGGGGGTTTAATGTCACTATAGGTCGCTGTTATTATAATACATAAAGGTAAGTCTAAATAGTAGGATATAAATGAATAATTAAATATTAGTGTGAGGAACCAGAGTCCCTTACGGTGGTTGTGGATATAAGTATAGTTATTTATACTAATTAACTGGGAGGTATTTTGTACCTTGCTTATAGTGTTGTAAGTGCTTGTTACGTGAGCATTTTACACCGCGTGAGCATTCCGCTTATGAGGTTTCTCCTGCTCACGGTGCGAGCACTCGGCATGCTGCGAGTAGCACCTTACTGGTTGTAGGGGCTTCGGGTCTTTGCACCCCTGGCCTAGTGCGCCTGGACGGTGTGCACAGTCCTCCCGCACTGTTCCTTCTGCGGGGGATTTGTCGGGCCGCTCCGGCCTAAGTGACGGCCTGCAGAGTCGTTATATGATCACTCTGATCTTGCTAAGAACACGGTAATTACAGTGATTAGAGGCATTCTAATCACTCTAATCACTCCTTGTGTTAAGTAAGCACAGTGATTAAAGGTATAAGGTACCACTTAGTAGTTAGTATAGATAGCTATGGTTGTGCCTATAACTACCGTGAGGGACTTTAGTTCCTTACGCTAGTATTTAATTGTTCATTTGTGTCCTACTGTTTAGACTTACCTCTATGTATTATAGTGATAACGACCTACAGTGACATTAAACCCCCGTCTAGGAGTGCTAGCTTAACAAGCCGTCTTTGGAACGCCCCTTACCTGTTGGTGTCCTGTTATACGTTCTGTCTTAACCCGCGCCAGTCCTCTTGAGGCCTGTGTCGGGTGCAGGTCGTAATACATGCTTTATTAAACGGCATTACTTAGTGATGTAGTTATCACATTATATAACTTAACACTTATAAACTCCATTCGTTAATATAATTTCAATGTTAGCACAGCATAATACGCTTTTAGACTTAAGTGTATTAGTAACTTAGCGGGATTATTAGTCTTTGTTAAATTAGTACAGTTATGTGAAGATTTTATTAGAAGCTATTATATAAAACGATTATATAAGGCTATTATATAAAGCTTATTTCTGACTATGGTTGATATAGGTAAGGTGTGTATATATATAAAGTACGTGTAAAACGAGAAGTGTAAGAGAAGTGGTAGGTTACGTAGATTGTAAGCAGTTAAAAGATGCTTTAGTGAAGATGAGTGTAAAGTAATGTTACTGTATTATCGTTACTGTTTTAATAAAGCAAACTATATGGTAAAGTATAGTAGAGCCTGGCCTGACCGGTATGTATATTCTAATAGGCTCGGGTTCTTACTGTTATTTCTTAACGTCTGTTCTTATTAGCCATCACACTTGGAAACCCAGTATCTCTCCCTAATTTACTAAATCTTATCTAATTAGCTGTTCCTGGGATCTCGTTTATACGTAGATGCCTAAGGTTAAGAGTGACCTTTATCTAAGTTATAACTAAATACTAGTAGTTGTTAAAAGAAGGGTAGGATCTACAGAGTAGATCGTGGCTATAGCTGGCAGTTATATACATATAGCGATCATACTACATATACTAGTAATTAACTATAATCTGACAACCTATTTTATACACGTAGAAACACAAAAGATAGCCCTTTAGCTTCTCTAGAGAGCCAGAGAAAAAAATCAATTATAATCTCATTTTTCTAATCACTCTAGTAATTATAAAATAACAGTACAGTATATCAAACGCTAAACAGACTACCTCAGTTTAGCTCCCCTAAATGTAATAACACTATGTAACCCGAACCTGAAATTAAGGCTTTTAAACTATAGCTGA
>Ga0247776_10000286_pt1 | contig 11848 bp, 12 predicted proteins | sample UWRJL199509C5_FD_179912 | JGI IMG/M metagenome (GOLD analysis project Ga0247776, IMG submission 179912) | Plant litter microbial communities from Arlington Agricultural Research Station in Wisconsin, United States - UWRJ-L199-509C-5 | ecosystem: Environmental > Terrestrial > Plant litter >...
TCGTGATCCAGCGCTCCCGCGATGTTCACCAGACCGCCGAACTGACACTGCGCCGCGCCCGTGCGAATTGAATAGTTGGTCGCCCCTTGCGTCTGATTGGAGATATCCAGACCGATCAATGTTGTGATCGTCGATCCAGTGCCCTTAACGGCATCCATCACCGCAATCGCCGTCCCCGTAGCCATCGTAAAGCTCGCGGCAGAGGTGCGTAGCCTGACGGCCACCGCTCTCCCCAACGAAGTCGCCGCGCTGCTGAAGCGTGTATCTGCGTTGATGCCGCTCTGCGACGTGCCGGTTAGGGCGCCGTCCAGAGACAGCAGGAATGCTACGGACGCGGACGGCGCGATCCCCTGCGAGAGCAGCGTGTTGAACCGCTGATCGTGGGTATACGTGTTCGCCTCGTCCTCGTAAGCGACCTGCGTCGGGAGTTGGGCACGGGCAAAGATGCCGGACGTGATTTTGGCTGCGTCCAGCACGGGAATATCCCCCGCTACCAGAGCACGGATTGCCATCGGTCCCGCGCCGCCAGAGCCCGGCGAGGCGAAGACGAGGTTGACCGCATTCGATGCGGAGAACTCCGTGACGGTGGAGAACGCCTGCGTATTCGTGTGGTGAGCGCGATCCAGATAGTAGGAACCGTGCTCCCCGTCCACCTTGTCGGCGTTCAGGTTGGCGACCAGACCGGAGGTGGCAGACACGATCAACGGAGGGTCCCCGCCGCCTACGAAGCCTAGATCAACAGACGAATGTACCGACAACCCTTCGGTGGTGAGGTTGTCGAGCGTTGCCTCTCCGTAAAGCTTGCCGGCCGATAGCGTGCCCGGGATCGCGTCGAGATCCAGCACGGGCGAGCCTGCGTCCCCGTCCACGTCCAACAGGTATTCGTCGCTGTCCGGCAGGGGAACGAGCCGGAAGGCGGAAGAGAGCCGGATATTGCCAGCGAGCGGGGCGATGGTGTCGCCTTGAACCAGTGATCCCATTACGGCAGCCCCACGGTGATAAACGTGCTGGGCGACATGGGGGACCAAGGACCCTCCAACCCCACGCCGGACGTGTACCTGACGTGGCCGCTCCACGTCTCGCCGATCTCCCCCGAAGTGGAGACGGAAGTAGAGCCCGCAGTCTGCCCTTCGATGCCCTGAGACACCCCCTCCAAGAACAACTCGTATTCGATATCGTCGGTGGCATTGGTGTTGACCCAAACGAGGGAGAACTCCCGCGATGTGCCGTCTACGGTTCCGAGGAAGATGCGCGGCGTGCCCGGTACGTCCGTAGGGGGGTCTTCCTCCGTGCCGGGTCCGCCGATGCCCGTTACCTCGATTGTGGATAGCTTCTCCACCCAACGTCCGTTGGCCGCACGTGCGCGCACCAGCACGTATTGGGTGCCGTCGCGAACCGTCCAAGTGACCTGCCGCAGCTCCGGCTTCAGGTCCGTGCCCTTCGACGTAGATTCGATAGGCGCTCCGTCAGCCTTGGGCGTAGATCCAGAGCGCGCATAGATGCTGTACGAAACGATTTCGTCGTTGAGATCTACGGTAGCGCGTACCGTGTTGCCGATCTGTTGTAGCACGACGCTGTAGATCGTGGGGCGGTTGCCGATGCCGGCCACTTCCGCACCGATCCGCTGCCACGTCGCGTAACGCCCCTTGGGCTTGCCCGCGCAGCGCCAGACCGTGCGGCCTACCCCGGGAGACGGGAACGAGTGCGACAGCTCAAGCACGGCGGCTACAAGCGACTCATCACGGAGCACCGTGTCCGGTAGCCACTCCACCACGTCCCCCACCGAGGCGAACGGAGCAAACTTGGTTTCGATCTCCAGAGGGATAGGGGGCGTGGACAAGTCAGCGTAGATCGCCATCACCATCGCGGTAAGCTCTTCGATGGTGTCGATCCCTTTGACCTGATCCTCGTCAAACTGGAAGTAGCGCGGGCCGTACAGTTGCACCAACGTATCGTCCCCTACGTCCTCTTCAGCCGGGTACTGGTAGACGAGGATCTCCCCCGTGTCTTTCTCCACCGCCCGCCCTCGAACTATGGTCCGGACGTTTTTCACGTTGGTGGAGATCGCATTGCATTCGATGTAGGTGTGCGGCCCGATGGCGTAGTCTGGCGTGGTGTTGGTGCGGTCGGGCTCGATTACGGCGAGAGCGGCGTTGTCCTCGCCTTCGACCTGCCGCAGTTCCTTGCCTCCCCACATGAGCGTAACGGCCTGCAACGCCTCCCACGTGCTCACGTCCTTGACGATGTAGGACGTGACAAGGAAGCGGTCCCCGACAGTCAGGTCTTCGATCGTGTACTGGCCAGCCCCCATGCCTTCGTCCACGATGGCTTGCATCACCTCCAGAGCGTCAACGCCTTCGTCTGAGCCGTAGCGTACCTCCGCGCGCAGGTAGGTGTCGGACACCACGCCGCTGCGGTCACGGAACGGTACAACCACGTCGCCCGTCTTGCGGGGCCACTCGATATCATCGGTGATCCCGCGCATTACCGGAGTCAGCGCGTCGGGCTCGTAACCCGGCAAGGCAATCCCTGCGTAGACTTCCACCTCACGCCCGAAGTCCAGCGCGGGCGTATACGCGCCATCATCCAGATTGAGTTCCGATAGCGTGACAAGCGGCGCAATGGAGTCTCCGCCGCTCTGGCGTACCAGCGTCGCCGATCCGGAGCCGATGGGAGAATCGACCGCAGCGGGATTCACCCGCACGCTTTTGATCCAGTTGCGCCCGCCGAAGTCCGCATACGATTGCAGGGTGGTGCCTTCCCCTGCCACACGCTCCACCAGAAGATCCAGATGCGTTACGAATTCCCCCGACTCCCACAGGTTGAGAGTCTGAAACGGATCGCTCTCGCCCCATTCGCTCCACAAGCCATTCGCGTCCCGGTAGCGGAGTTCCGCGAGGTAGTCAGGGTCAGAGACGGGAGCGCCGTTCGTGCCGCTGGGGCCATCCGGGAGTCCATTGGTGATCACGTAGGTGTAAGGGCCCATCGTGACCGGATTGTACAGCACTGAACTATCCGAAATGCGTGTCACGCGGGCTTGCGTTGCCGCATGTGCTACGCCGTACGGATGCACGTACGCGGAGCCAACCACGTAGGCGGTCGTGCGGCGGATCTTCGACACGGACACAGTAGGCGCGTCCGGAGGGCCGATGGTCTCGAACGCGGACGACGTTCCCCACTTGCTCCAGAGATTGCCGCTGTCCTTGTGCCTGGCTTCGCCTACAAGCCCCGAAGTGCCGGGGGGTAGCCCCGTAGCCGTGTGAGGTCCCGTTGAGGCGCTGGAGACGAGCGCGGGGCCATAGATGATCGAATCGTCGGTCGTGTCCCGGACGCGGAACTCGGTTGCGGCGTGAGTGAACGTGTTGGGGGTCTGCGAGTATGCGCCCGTGGAGATGGCGGCGGTCGTGGGCGTGATGCTCCCCACCGTGACCGTAGGCGTCTCAGGAGCGCCCGGAGCGGGGTCTCCGCCAGTGCCAGCCGAGAGGAACCCCCATTCGCCACGGTTGGGGCCATAGGCGAAGATGCCCACGCCTCCCGTGGTGCCCGCCCACGAATGCGAAGCGCTCGCCGTCCATGTGCCGGGCTCGTCTGTCACCAGCCCACGCCAGACCTTCACGCGCGCGACGGAGGGGTTGCCGGCCGAAACGATTTCGCAGAGCAGCCAGACCCAATCCCCGTCTGGCGTCGCCGCTCCGCCGGGGTTGTAGGTCTGCGTATCGAGCGCCCCGTAGGAACCGCCGTTGAGCGTGCTAACCACAACGGACGTGGGGGTCAGGTCGAAGCCTGTGCCGTTGGGGTTGGCCGCGCTGCCGCCCACGCGCCCATAGACCGTTGCCGCGCCTCCGCCGGCAGGTAGCCGCATCTGGGCACGGATCTGCATCACGCCATCTGCCGTGCCTGCTCCGGTAAGCTGTAGCAGGTCAAAGGCGACGGAGGAGGTCTTGCGGATCGAGACGCCCTGAAGCGCTAGCGCGTCCGCGAACGCCTCCCACGTAGCAGAGGCCCACGGGCGAGTGGTGCCAGCGGGAGAAGCGCCCAGCGTAAGCGCGGCGAAGTCCAGACGAGTTACAGTCACGCTAGGCGGGGCTCACTTCCTTAAATACGAGGGAGAGTGTCGAGTTGACTTGGCTCCAGTCTGTCAGGTTGCCTTGCACGTCCGGTCCACGCTGCGCGGATTCGACCGTCACGTTGCAGAGCACAGACTCTCCATACAGCACCAGCCCTGTACACACCACACCACCCGCAGCGATGGCCGTGCGGAGCGCCTGTTCGTCCTCTGGCGCCATTGGCAGGGTGGTCCCCTCCCACGTCCTGCGCACGCGGTCGCGGCCGTTCTGTAGCGTGTTGTCGAAGCTGGCGACCTCCTCGCCTCGCCACTCCTGCGCGCGCTCCTGAAACGAGGCTAGGCGCAGATCAATACCCGCTACCGTGATGGAGTCTGGCATCAGGCGAAGTCAGGGAACTGAGCCATGAAGGGGCGCATGCCCGGATTGGACAGCGCCAGCCGCTTGCCCGTCCTCACCCAATCCATGAACACATCCAGTGGGTCCTTTTCTCCCGCTTGAATGGAGAACTGGAAGGACGCACCGTTGTAGACGTTGGCGGCCCCGCCCTGCACAGCATTGGCACTGCCGCCCGTAGCGCCCGGGATGGTACCAGCCTCCGCCGCGTCGAAGCGGAAGCGCGCAATCTTGAACCCCTGCACGGCGTTGAGCAGCGATTCGGTAAGCTTCTCCGCCGCATCGGTAGTCTTGGCGAGGGCGTCGTCAAAGCTCAAGCCCTCCAACTCCTTGCGCTTCTTGGCGATCTCCTTGGCGGCGTCGGTGAAGTTCTTCCCCGCGTCCTGAATCGCTTGTCCGGCCTTCACCAGCGGGTTGCCGGGGTTGGCGAAAGGCGTTACAGCGTTGATGAGCTTGCCGATAGCCTTCACGAAGCCACCAGCCGCAGTCAGAATGCCCCCAAGCACGCGGTCAACGCCCTCTTGCAGGTACGAGAACACAATTGCCACGGCTTTGATGACCGGGAACAGGATACGCAGGATCGGCACAAGCCCAATCGCGACGATCTCGCCGAACAGCTTCACAGGCAGTAGCATCGCATCCACGAAGGGGCGCAGTGCTTCCAGCGCGGAACTGAGCGCGTAGGCGGCCAGCCCCGCCGGAGTGAGTTGTCCTGCAAGATTGGCCGCCGCCGACAGCGACGCCTTCAGCTGCGAATCTCCCGCCGCGAAGATGGAGCGCCCTACCTGCGTCACCGTCTCGCGGAGCACGTTGAATCCGGCGCTCAATAGCATGGAGGCTGTAGCCAGAGGGGCCACCACCAGCAGATCTAGGTTCTGCTTCAGCCCTCGCGCGGCGACTTCCGTAGGCGCTGAGAACAGGCGCGCAGTATCGCCTTCCGGAAGCCTCCCTACCGCCGGAGCGGACACGGTGATGTTGACCCGTCCGCGCAAGCGATCATTAGACAGTTTGATGGCGAGTGCGTCCACGTCGCGCGCTGCCCCGGCCAGCTGCTCTCGCAGCCTTTCGATCCCGAACGTGAGGCCGGCCGGAGGCTCGCGACCGGCCTGCTGGAACCGCCGCAGACCGTCTTGCAGCGTATCCAGTTCTCCTGCGAGAGAGTTGACCAGCCGGATCTTCTCCTGAATGTCGTCAGGCAGGACGCTCAGGGACGCGACGCCGAATTTCTGCAACTGGTCAAGTTCCCGGAGCCGGTCCGTAAGCCCGTCCAGAACCCCCGCCAGAGGATCACGCTTCGCTGGTCCAGTCGGGGGTGTGATCGGTGGCGTGGTGGTCTGGCTCTTGGTGCTGGACAGGCCGTCCAGAGCGGTATCGATTGCCTTGATACGCTCCCCTGCCACGGTCGCGGCTGCGCTAAGCCGCTTCATCGCGTCCGTCTCCTCTACAACCTCCTTCACTCCGGGAAAGAGTGCCCCGGCTACACCCCTGCGTCGGTACTCGTCAAGGATCCCGCGCGGCTGTACGGTGGTTCTGGTTGCCTGCCCCGTTACCCTAAGCGCCCGCTGAGACTCGCGAGTAGTCAGCAAGTCCAACTGCAAGGCGTAGCGCTGCGCCTGCAACTGCCCCTCAGAAAGGCCGATCAGGCTAGCCCGGTACCGATCAGCCGCTGCTGCCGCCTCGATAGCGTCGAGCTTGTTTTTGACGTACAGGGCCGAGATCGCCGCCAACGCAATCAGGATGGGGCCGCCAATGGCGATTACTGGCAGCAGCCCCACGGCGAGAGCGCCGGCTAGTGCGGCGGTTGCGGTGATGAGCGACGACACAACCAGAAGCAGGGGGCCAGCCGCAGCGGCTACGGCAGCGATGGAGATGGCCCAACGGATCGTTTCGGGGTCCACCGTCCGAACGCCTTCCAGCACCTTCGCAAGCCCTTCGATGAGCGGCACGACCACCGGGAGAAGTTTCTCTCCGATGGCTACGCGCGCCTTGAAGATGGCATCTTCCAGATTCTCGAAACTGTTTGCAGCGCCGCCCGTGACCTTGGGCACTTCGTCCAGCCGGTCCAGCAGCAAAGTCAGGAAACGGTCCGTGGACAGGCCCAACTTCTGGATCTGTTCCGGGTCAACGGTGCCGAATGCCTTGCGCAGAGCCTCGCCGACGACCGGGGCGGCTTCGATGATGGGGCGGAGGTCAGAGCCAAGCACTCGCCCCTTGGCGGCCAGCTGCCCCAACTGCGTCGTAACCGTGTCCAGCTGCTGCTTTCCGCCACCAGTGAGTGCGATGGCGTTGCCGAACGAGCGTAGTGCACGCTCTGTCAGCGCTACGTTTAGCCCTGCGGCCTGCAAGCGGATGGAGCCCTGAATGGCCTCGCGGAAGCCTAGGCCGGGCAGCTTAGCCACGTCCTCAAGGCGGGTGAGCTGCGCCTCCGCTTCCTTGCTGGACCCTGCTACGGCAGACAGGCCACGGCGCAAGCTGTCCATCTGCGCGGCAGCCTGTACGGACGTAGCCCCTAGCGCAGCGATGGGCAGCGTTAGGCCAACCGTCAGCGTACGCCCCACGCTGCTCACGCTGGACCCGAGCCGGCGCAAACCTGACGTGGCCTCGTCCAAGCCCCTTTGCAGGCCGGAAAGGTTCGCGTTGACGCGGATTACGAGTTCGCCGAGAGTCGCCATTCGCTTTCAGGATCTGGTAATGATTTGGGGCGCCGGCAGACTGCGCCAGATGCTACAGCCCACCGATGCCCCAAAACGCCTGCGGGTGCTTCTTCGCTATTGCCCTCAGCGTCAGGTACTCTCGCTGTGAGACTCGGCCGGAAAGTTCGGCGGGAGGAATCCCGTAGCGGGCGGAGAGGAGATAGAGGAATTCTCCGCCCCATCCGAGTTTCCCAGCAGTTCCGCATCGCTCTCTTCCGTGCCAGAAAGCTTGGTGTACTCCTTCAGGATCGCGGCGGCGTCGTTCTGGTCCAGATTCGCGATCTCGGCTCGGTCGTTGAGGTCGTTGTAGTTGAAGAGCGGAGCGCCGGGCTTTTCCGGATCTTCCGTGCAGAAAGCGATAATCGCGATGGCGACCTGATCCTTGGGCGCCGCGTTCGCACGCTCGGCCGCACCCGTGGTGATCCCGCGCACCACCACCTTTTCCCCGGTCTTGGGGAGCGTGATGGTGGAGCGCTGGACCAGCGCGGCGGACTTCTCCTTCAGGCGGTCTCTGAGACCCATGTGATGGCTTTAGGCGAGGGTTACGGTGGTGAGGCTGGACGGGTTGCCCCGGATGGAGAACGAGCCTTCAACGGCGTCGCCGTCAGCCGCCATCGTGAGCGGGGCTTCGGTAACGGTGCCGCTGAACTGCTGGACCTTGGCGCCAGTGCCGACGCCCTTGGGCGCCACCTGAAACCAGAGGGTCGCGCCGCTGGCCCAAGCCGCGTCGATCACGTTCTGGCCCAGCGTGTCTGCGTCGTCCCAATAGATCGGGAATGTCGCGGCGAGCGTGCGGTTGCCGGTCTTAGCGGCTTCTCCGCCGAACCAGTAGAGCGTGGTGTCCCCGTCGCTGCCTCGGTTGAGGTCGGCGGAGCGCACGTAGCCTACGTTGGTGTACGTGCCGTTTTCCGTGGTCGAGACACGGACGCGGCTGAGGCTTGGATCGTTGGGTGCGGCCATGTCTGGCTACCTCGTTCAGGAAGCGGGGGAAGTGGCACGGCCAGCCGGCGACGGGCTCTTGTCCGCCTTGTTCTCGGCCTCCGGCTCTGCGATCACGCTCTCGCCCAAATCATTTGCCGCGCGCTGGCGCAGCATCTGGCGGTTGGGCATCTGCACGAATTCGTACTCCATCGGGCCGGGCGCGGTGTTGCCCTTGTGCTTGTGCGTCATGCGACTTCCTCCCCGAAGTGTTTGGGTTTCGGCTTCTCTGGCTCTGGCGGCGCTGGAGTCGGCAATGTGGCTAGCGCGGCCTCCAGAGTGCCCACGGTCGCCATCGCTTGCGCCCTGCACGCCAAAAGCTGCTGGCGAAGGCCGGCCACTTCCTCAACGGTCACGCCACCTCCAGAAGTTGAACGCGGAACCGTACCGGCGCATGGCGCACCCCATCTCCCTCTACAAGCAGCGTGGCGAAGTCAAGCCGAAGAAGCGCGTCCGTATGGTCGTTCACAGGGATAGGCTCCCGCACTGCTGCGTCCATCGCCTTGACGATGCTACGGGCCTCTGTGCCGGAGCCGAACGCGGCGTCGTAACCACCAATGCGGCTGAATGCGTGAGCGCTCAGCGTGTTCTGCAACCCGCGCATCCCCATCACCCCGCCGCCCTGTACTTCCGTGGGCGTGTCGATCACGACGTAGGGCCAATCGCGGTCCGGCGGTGCGGTGCCGTCGTACACCCTGCCATCCACCAGCGCGGCCATGCCTGCGTCTGACACCAGCCGCTCGCGGAAGGCCGTGTGGAGATCCATCATCGCGCTCAACGGCGTGCCCTCGCGATGGAGCGCCGAAGCGCGTCCCCTACGTCCTGCTCAACGTTCGGGCGGATCGCTTCGTACGCTGGGAACAGAAAGGGCTGCGCAGGGCTGACGCTAGTTCCGTGCTCAACGAAGACGGGGTAAAATGGTAATCCAGCCGCTGCGAAGTCTTCCGCGTACAGCCCGACACGGTAGGTATAGCCGCCTTCGCTGAACTCGGCCCGGATGTGATCGTGCATGAACCCCTTGTCGTACGGCGCGAGTTGCTGGGCTAGGTCTACGGTCTCTTCCGCACCCCTCCGAACGGCGGTCTTGACCTCCCTCTGCACGGCAGCGTCAAACGCTTTCACGTTGGCGATCAGACCGGTTAGGCCGCGCACTTCGAGGGCGTCCGCCATCACGCGGCCTGCACGATCAACTTGCGATGGACCGCGAACGTGCCCAGCGGCACCAATTCGGCGATGGTAAAGACCTCCGTCGTCCCGTTCCGTAGCGACACCACGCGCACGCGGTCGGTGCCTTCAACATCGGTGTCTCGCGGAATCGCCACCTTGGAATATCCACCCTGCTTGAGCGCCGCAGCGGTGATCTGCTCTACATCCGTCTGTAAAACCTTGGCAGAGATGCGCCCCTTCACCGTAGCCACTTCCGTATCCGACCCCGGTAGCGTCCCACCGTCCGCGTCGATGGTGTAGGCGCCCGGCCGCAGGATCGTCACGTCGTCCAGCATCTCGCCTTCGCTGAGCGCCTGCGCAACCGGGAGGACGGGGAGAACGAGGCTCATTAGAAGCTGAACGCGATGGGTTGCGAGTAGGAGGAGCGCGGCGGGTTGTCGATCACGACGCCCGATTCTTCCTCCGCGAGAGCCGCTTCGTACGCAAGCCTCCAGAACGATGCTTTGCCGATGAAGAAATCCCGCTGGTCCTTGGCATAGGAGATCGCGAGGTCCCCGCCGTCGATGGACAGCGAGTTGACGGCGCCCGCCATCAGCGCCGCTTTCGCGTCGTACGCCTTCCAGTACGCGTAGGCCGTCACCAGCCTGTCCGACTGCTCTGGCGTGCCTCCAGAGGGCACTAGCGCCTCCCCGGCGGCAATCCACACCGCCAGCAGGTCGGCTAGGTCTTCGCCGGAGAACCAGTCCGGGCGGATCTCTCCGGTTCCGCCCGGTGGATAGGTCAGGTCAGCGCTGGTGACGGCCATGCGTCAGGAGCCGCGAGGGCGACCGGGACGGCGCGCGGCCTGTTCGGCGGTGAACGCCTCAGAGCCAACGGTATCGTCGTTCTTCACCGGCTCTTCGTCGTCCACCTCGGCCTTCTTCGCCTTCTCCTGCTTGGGCGCGTCGATCTTCGCGCCGCTGGCGTCCTGCCACTCATCGCCCACCTTGTAGGCGCCCCCCTCTACCGTCTCAGCCATCGTCAGTATCTCTCCGCTTGCGTGGGTTAAATCGTGGGCGTAGGTTTACCTGCTTCTTACCTCGGCCCACCCTCTGACCGGAAACGTCTAAGAATGGTAACTCCCAAGCTCCGGCAACGCTTGCTCGCATCGTTCGGCTCCGCCTGCGCCCGTTGCGGATACTCCAAATGTCAGCGCGCTTTGCACTTCCACCACGTCGACCCATCCTGCAAGAAGGATTGGTCGGGAAGCAATTCCGGGAAGGCGTCTCTCAGGGAGGTGGAGTCTCACCCCGAAAGATTCCTGCTCCTTTGCGCAAACTGCCACATTGAGGAGCACTTCGCCCTCGCGGACAAGTCCAAGCTACGCCTCCCGTGCGGCTGGTGCGGAAAGGAGATGATCGTCACCACACGCCAACTCAACGTCGGACGCGGCCGTTTTTGCTCGCGCCGGTGTGCGCGCCTACGCCCCTCAGGTACCTACCGTGAACGTTTCTGGAAGCACGTCCACGCCGATGGTGATTGCTGGCTTTGGACCGCACACTGCCGAGGCGGCGTGCCGGTTCTGGGGGGGCGCAGCGAGAGCGGGGCGCACACAATTCTTCCTGCGAGACGGATTGCGTTTGAGCTTTCCGGACGCCCTCTTACGCGTGACGAGATTGCGCGTCGCACCTGCGATAGCCCAACCTGTGTTAACCCGGCCCACCTGCGGATCGCCGTCCGTCGCTCTCGCACTCCCCGAGATCATCAGAAGCTCGGCACCGAATAAGAAGCGCCGCCCAGGTATCCCACCACGCCGTTCGTGCGCGTGTAAGCTCCGAAGCCGTGGAAAGTCTCCATGTACTGCGCCTGAAGCGGGTGCGTGATGATCTGCCCCGCGATGAACAGGCCCTGCTCACCCGGAATGATGCTGCGGCGCATGCGGAGAGGCTTGCGGGGGTCGCCCGCCGCGAAGGTGAAGAAGTAGTTCGCGGGCATCCACGGCTTGGTATAGACCGGGAAGCCGTCGAAGTAGCCAATCAGCCGGTTGTCGGCGCGGCTGATATCCAGCGTGCCCACCGCCACGTTCGCGGTGTTGGCCTGAATGACGTTCGGCGGGGGGAGCGGGGTGAAGTTGGGCGTCAGGGCGCGGATATCCGTCTCCTGCGCCTTGTTCACGTAGAGACGCACGTCCGAGCCGTGTCCGTGCTCCACGAGGTCGGAGAAGAGACCCTGAATGAACGCGATGCGCGCCGCGCTGTTGGCTGCGGCCCAATCGATGGCGTCGTAGTGCGTGTGCGTGCTGGCTACGAACACCTCGCCGTTCGGCCCGTTCGGGATCGGGGCCGAGTCCGCGTTGACGAGCCGCTTGACCGCGAGGTCGTTCGAGTCCGTCCAGCGGTCGGTAAAGGTGTAGTTGGTCGCGCCCAGCAGCGCGTTCTTGATGTCCAGCATCAGCCGGCGAAGATGCGCCTGCCGGGCCGAGATCTGGCGCAGGGCCATGTCGGTCACGGTGGCGCGCCGCAGGTAGTCTGCGCCCCAGCCCACGGCGAACTGGTACTTCTCCAGCGGGAT
>Ga0247776_10000287_pt1 | contig 11833 bp, 6 predicted proteins | sample UWRJL199509C5_FD_179912 | JGI IMG/M metagenome (GOLD analysis project Ga0247776, IMG submission 179912) | Plant litter microbial communities from Arlington Agricultural Research Station in Wisconsin, United States - UWRJ-L199-509C-5 | ecosystem: Environmental > Terrestrial > Plant litter >...
GGCAATCGGCTGAGCTGTCTTCCGCGCGCCCGGCGCGAAGCGTGCGGCGCTGCGCGCGCACCCGAATTTGTGGGCAGCGTCGCATTGCTCCGCTCATGCGCTCCGCGGGAGCGCGCAGGCGGCTGAGCGGCTTGGCGCGCGCCCGGCGCGAGCGTGCGGCGCTTCGCGCGCACCGAGAGGAGAGCGGAGACGGGCAATCGGCTGAGCTGTCTTCCGCGCGCCCGGCGCGAGCGTGCGGCGGTGCGCGCGCACCGAGTGGAGACGAGAAAGAAATGAGAGCAGAACTGTCTGAGTTCTCGCGTCGCTCGCTACTCGACCCAGCCCATCACTACGCAGCGCTCAGCCAGGGCTTCGACGACGTCTTCCACACGACCGATTTCGCGGGCTCTGAACGGGCGCGATTTACGGCCAACTTCGAACAGGGCGATCAGTTCGCCGTAGACGAGCAGTGGCACCATGGCCACGCTTTTGACCTCGCTCGAACAGCGAGTCATGCGGCCGAGTAGGTGGCGGCCGACTTCGCCGCATTGCGGTTCGGTGAGGACGGTGTGCCCGCCGCGGGCGGCGATCAGCGTGGGATCGTTCGCGGCCAGGCGTTCACCGAGCAGGTGTTCGGTAGAGGGCCCATGGCCTCCCACGGTGGTCGCGGCAGAGGCGCCTTCGCGGGCGCGGTGGACCAAGCCGAAATCGGCGGCGGCGCCGGTGGCGGCAGTGACGACCGTGAGCAGCAGCGCCTCGGACAGCTCGCTCGCGCTGGCGAGCACTCCGACTGGGTCGACGGCGGCAGGACGGAAGCTGGGACGTGGGGCGCGAGCGACATTGTCGGTGCGCGACCTGAGCTCAGCGGGGGTCGAGGAGGGCGGCTGGCTCGCGTCGGTGGGCGCCGGCTTTTCGATGGCTGCGCTGTGCTGCCCCAGCTCGGCCACGATTTGGCGGCGGTTGCCTGCGCTCTGGCTTTCGAGGTCCTCCAGCCGCCGCCACACTTGCCACGACTCGTGACGGACGAACGAGCCGGCGGGGATCCGCCCGTAGGCGACGCCTCGCAGCACGAGCTCGAAAGACACCGGACCCAAAGCGACGATGCCATTGGTCACGAACCAGCGGTCGGAAGCGCCGCCGTCGCGTGAATCGTCAAGGCTGGTCATGGGAAAGCGATGTATGTGATTTAGTCACAAAGGCACACAAGATACTACAGTAGTCTAGGTTGTGTGCTTGCAGGGTCAAGGTGATTCGACCTAACGCAACGCGGCGACTATCCTGTCGCAGGCAGCTCGGCTGCCTGTCGGGCTGCCTGTCAGACGCGTGTCAGGCGTGTCCGAGCGTGCAGCTGACCCGCGCGAAAAAATGGCCCTCGGCAAAGTGTATCTGATTGGAGCAGGCCCCGGTGACCCGGGCCTCATCACCGTGCGTGGCCTCGAGCTTCTGTCGCGTGCCGACGCTGTCTTGTACGACGCGCTCGCGCACCCCGCGCTCTTGGACGCTTGTCCCAACGCCGAGAAGCGCAATGTCGGTAAGCGCTTCGGTCAGGATAGCGCCGTGCAGCAGGCGATCAACGCCGAGCTGGTCGCGCTGGCACGCGCCGGCAAACGCGTCGTGCGCCTGAAGGGCGGCGATCCGCTGTTGTTTGCGCGCGGCGCGGAGGAGCTCTCGGCGCTGCGCGAAGCGGGCATTGCGTTCGAGATCGTGCCTGGGGTCTCCTCGCCGATGGCCGCGAGCGCATTCAGCGGGATCCCCCTGACGCATCGCGAGCTGTCGTCGAGCGTGACCTTCATCACCGGCAGCGATCGCGAGGGCAAGGACTGGTCGCCCGCGTCGTGGCAGAAGCTTGCCACCGCGACCGACACGATTTGCATTTTCATGGGCATGCGCCGGATCGAAGAGATCATGCAGGCGATCATCGCTGGCGGGCGCAGCGCCGAAACGCAAGTGGCGGTCGTGCAATGGGCGGCGCGGCCCGAGCAGCGTGTGGTCACTGGCACCTTGAGCAGCATTGCGGCTCGGGTTCGGGCCGAGGGCATCACCAATCCGGCCGTGATCATCGTGGGTGAAGTGGTGGCCTTGCGCGATCAGCTGCGCTGGTTCGACAATCGTCCGCTGTTCGGCAAATCGCTACTCGTGCCGCGGCCGGCCGAGCAAGGGCGAGTGACGGCTGCGGCGATCCGCGCGCGCGGCGCCAACGCCCGGCTCTTACCGGCGATCGAGATCCGAGAGCCGGCAGATCCCGCGCCACTGCTGCGGGCAATTGCCGAACTTTCCAGCTTCGAATGGGTGCTCTTCACCAGCGCCAACGGCGTCGCTCGCTTCACGGGCGCCCTGCGCGCGGCGGGCCTCGACGCGCGCGCGTTTGCCAACGCCAAAATTGGCGCCATCGGACCCAAGACGTCCGCGGCGCTGGCTTCTTTCGGGCTGTGCGCGGACCTGGTGGCCGAAGAATTCATCGGTGAGGGCTTGGCGCAGGCGCTGCTCGCGCAGGGCGTGCCGAAGCGCGTGCTTTTGGCACGAGCGCAGGTTGCGCGCGACGCACTGCCCGAGCTGCTGCGCGAGGCCGGCGCACACGTGGAGGTCGTGGCCGTGTACGAAACGGTGGTGGCCGACGCGGGGGCCGGGTTGCGCTCTCACTTCGAGCAGGGCGAAGTCGATGTGGCTTTATTCACCTCGAGCTCCACGGTCAACGCCGTGGTCGACATGCTGGGCGACCAGGCGAAGGAGCTTCTGTCGCGCGTCACGGTGGCCAGCATCGGTCCGATCACTTCACAGACGCTCCGCGAACGCGGCGTGCGTGCCGACGTCGTGGCCAAGACCTTCACCGTGGACGGCCTGCTCGACGCGCTCGAAACGCACTTCTCCTCCGCGCACTAGCGCGACACGCCTTTACTTGCGTTCGAAGCGGTAACCAGCGCGGCGGAGGCGCTCGCCGACCTCCGCGAGGTGCTCGAAGCCGTGCGTCTCGAGCACCAGCTCGATCAGGGTTTCGCCCAGTTCTGCGCCGGAAAATGCGCGATCGTGATTGAGCTCGAGCACATTGGCGCGACTATCGGCGATCACGCGCGTGAGCTCGGCCAAGGCGCCGGACACGTCCGCTACGGTGACCACGAACCGCGCTAAGCGGCCGGTTTGCACCAAGCCGTGCTCGATGATGCGACTGATCAGGTTCACGTCGATGTTGCCGCCGCTGAGCACGACGGCCACGCGCTTGCCCTCCAGACCGACGAAGCGTCGCTGCAAGAGCGCCGCGACGCCGACCGCGCCGGCGCCCTCCACCACGGTCTTTTCTCGCTCCAAGAGTAAGAGCACGGCTTGGGCGATTTCGGCTTCATCGACCAGCGCGATCTCGTCCACGTATTTGCGGGTCAGCTCGCGCGTCAGCTCACCCACGCGACGCACGGCGATACCGTCGGCGATCGTCTTGCCGCCGGGCAGCGAGGGGGGGGCAATGCTCTCCAGCGCATGCTTCATGCTCGGGAAGCGTCGCGCTTCCACCCCGAGCACTCGCACGCGCGGGTTCGTCTCCTTCACCGCACAGGCGATGCCCGCGATCAGCCCTCCCCCGCCCACCGGTACGATCACCGCATCCAGATCCGGCGCGTCCGCCAAGAGCTCGAGACCGACCGTGCCTTGGCCGGCGATCACCCACGGATCTTCGAACGGGTGCAGGTACACGAGCCCGCGTTCGGCGCAGAGGGTCGCGGCCAACGCGGCGGCCTCGTCGTAGTTCGTGCCGCTCAGGATCACCTGCGCGCCAAAGCGGCGAGTGGCCGTGACTTTGACCAGGGGCGTGGCCTCCGGCATGACCACCGTGACCGAAACGCCGAGTCGGGCGCCGTGCCGCGCCACCGCTTGCGCATGATTGCCGGCGCTCGCCGTAATCACGCCCCGGGCACGCTCGTTGGCCGGCATCGTCTCCAGCCGGTTGCACGCCCCTCGCTCCTTGAACGAGCCGGTAAACTGCAGGTTCTCCAGTTTGAGCCGGACATGGGCCTGCGTCAGCTCGGACAAGGCCGGGCTTTCCACCAAGGGCGTGCGCCGCACTTTGCCGAGGATGTTGGACTCAGCGGCTGCAATGTCGGTTAGGTTGGGCATTTTCGGCGCCCGCGAACGCGCGCGCGTGTATCGCCAATGATCTTGGCACTGTTTCCGTGTTTTCCTAGACGCAGCGAGGCTTCTGGAGAGCCGGCCGATGTAGGAAGGAGGTGCTGCTCGGTGCGTGCCCTCGCACCTGTACCGCGGCGGTGGTTTCTAGCGAGCTGAGAACCGCGTGGCGCCGCTCGGCTCCTTGACCAAACCAGCGATATCCCCTAGGATTTAGAACCTCGGAGAGGCATCGGCCAGCCAAGACCGAGCCGCTCTTCGAGCTCTGCGAAAAACGCACGTGCAGCCATCCGATCGCGAGAAGACGCTTCAGGCTGCCCAGAAGTACATCGAGAAAAAGAGGTACGACCGGGCAATCGCGGAGTACCAGCGGATCGTCCAAGACGATCCGAACGATGCTCGCACGCTCCTGAAGATCGGTGATTTGCAGGCGCGGCTGTCGGCCTATCCGGAAGCCATTGCGACCTACGATCGGGTCGGGCAGTACTACTCGTCGCAAGGCTTCGCGCTCAAGGCGATCGCGGTTTACAAACAGATCCGCGAGCTGATCAAAAAGCACGCGCCGGATCTGGCCGACCGCTACGGGCACATCGTGCCCAAGCTGGCGGAGATCTACACCCAGCTTGGTTTGACCAGTGATGCGCTGGCCGCCTACGACGAGGTGGCCACGCGCCTGCAGCGCGCCGGCCGCGATCGCGAAGCGATCGAAGTGTTCAGCAAGATGGTCGGGCTCGACACGCAGAACCCGTTGCCCCACTTGCGCCTGGCCGAAGCGCGTTGCCGCGTTCAGAGCCTGGATGAAGCGATCGAGTCGTTTTGGGCGGCGGCGGAGCTTTTGCTCAGCCTGGAGCGCCGTGACGACGCGCTCAAGGTCATCGAGCGCATCCTGCACTTCAAGGTCGATGCTCGCTACGCTTGGGTCGCGGCGGAGCTCTACCTGCAGCGCGGCACTCGTGAAGACGGCCTGCAGGCGCTGACCAAGTTGCAGGTCTGCTTCCAAGCGGATCCGAAGAACCTCGATACGCTCGGCCTGCTCGCCCAGGCGTTCACCTTGATTGGGCAAGAGGCCAAAGCGATCGAGGTGTACAAGGAGATGGCGCGCATCGCTCGCGACAGCGAGCGGCGTGATCTTTTCGAGCAGCTGCTCGCGCATCTGCGTGAAGTGGCGCCGCACGACGAGCAAGTGCGCGCGCTGCAGAGCTTGCCGCCGACGTTGGGCAACAACTCTTCGCGCCCGCCGAACGAGTCGCTGGCGCCGGTCAGCGTCGGCGATAGCGAGGTGGAGTTCTTGGACGAATCCACCGAGCGCGACGCGCTCGAGATCGCGCCCCCTGCAGAAAGGCCACTGCCTCCGCCGCGGCCTTTGATGGCCAGCGCGCCCGATGTCGTCGTCGTGGACGAGCGCCAAGAAGCGGCCGAAGAAGTCGCCGATCCGAGTTCGTTCGATGCCTCGGCGCATGCACGCAAAGCGGTGGTCGATGCGGAGTCGTTCCGCAAACTGCGCCTGTTTCCGAAGGCGATCGAGGCGTTGCACATCGCGCTGGAGATCGATCCGCGCTCGCTCGAGATTCGTCAGAAGCTGCGTGAGCTGCTGGTAGAATCGGGTGATCGCGAGGGCGCCATCGCCGAGACGCTCAACATGGCGTCGTTGCAGCTCGATGGCGGCGATCTCGCGCAGACCGAAGCGTTGGTCTACGAAGTGCTGGAGATCGAGCCCGGGCATCCAGAAGCGCTGGCCCTGCTCGAGCACATCGCGCCCGGCCGCGCCGGCGAGACCGACGCCGCGCACGCGCGGCTGCACGTCCCTCGCGAGCTCCCTTCCAGCGATGGCTACGACCCCGAAGCGCCGTTGCCCTCGTACGACTTGGAAGAAGTCGGGGCCGAGCAGGCCATGGCGTCCGATCCTTCCAGCTCGTTCTTGCATCGCCAAGGGTTCGATGTTCAAGACGATCCCTTCGAGGCAGACGCGCCGCTACCGAGCTTCCCGATGTCGGAACGCGCGCTGGATGACTACGAGGAAGAGATCCACGAAGTCTCCTCCGTCGAAGACTTCGAGCCCTCGCCGCCTGCGCAATCGAGCGAAGGCCTGGAAGACGTGCTCGACGAGGCGGATTTCTTCGCCGCCCGCGGCCTGTACGAAGATGCCAAGGCGATCCTGCTCGAGCAACTCACGCGCACGCCCAATCACCCGCTCGTGCTCGAGCGGCTGAGTGAGGTCGACACGGCGCTCGGGGGCGCGTCCGGCGGTAGCCAGACCATCGAGCGCTCGCAGCTGAACAAGAGCCAAGAAGACGCGCTCGATTTCGACGTCGCGCAATCACTCGGCGCGCTGGACGAAATGGAGCTGCCGCCCGGCTCGGTTGCGTACAGCGCTGGCAACGACGTCGATGTCGATCAAGTGTTCGAGAAATTCCGCGCTGGCATTCGCTCGCAGGTCTCCGAGAACGACAGCGCGACTCACTACGATTTGGGCGTCGCCTACAAGGAAATGGGCCTGATCCCCGACGCGCTGCACGAGTTCGAGCTCGCCGCTCGTGACCCGCAGCGCGAGTGCAACTGCTTTGCGATGATCGGCATGGTCTATCTGGAACAAGGCCAACTCGATCGCGCTGTCGAGTCGTACGTGCGCGCGCTGAGCGCCGAAGACAAGACCGTCGAGCAGGAGATGAACGTCTATTACGATCTCGGTACCGTGTACGAGATGAAGGGCAAGAGCCAAGACGCCCTCTACTACTTCCAGAAGATCGCCCGCCGCGATCCGGGCTACCGAGACGTGAGCGAGCGCCTGGGCGCGCTCCAGCCCGAACAAGCGCGCCCGCCCGTGTCTTCGGGCTCGCGCGCCGTGGGCGACCAAGACGACTTCGACAGCGTGTTCGACGATCTGTTCGAAGGCGGCGGCAAGAACTAGTGAGTTGACTGCTGGGCACCCCTAGCGATCGGTCGGAATGCGGACCCAGAGTTCGACTCCGCCAGTCACCATGACTTTGGTGAATTGCTGAGTGATGATCGGTAAGATCGCCCTCGAGTCTTCACAATCCCACTTGAACCAGAGCGTATTGATTTCGGCCAGTGCAGCCGTCGGATTGCGCTTCAGCTGCTGCTGAGAAAGCGGCTTTTCGAGGGTGTTGTTGGCGAGCCCGGCGGGCGTGTACACGCCGAGGGAGCGCTCGCTTCCGCAGCCTAGCCACGCGATCAGGGTGTGGGTTCGCATGCTCTCGGGCGCCGGGCGATTGATGAGCTCCGCGACTTGGTAGCCCGCCACCGAGAACGCCGAATCCGTGAAGGCAACGCTGGTACGACCAAAGACGGTGTCGCGAGCCAAGTCTTCCGGCGGACGGGGCTCCTTGGACCACGGCCAAAGCAGATGAGTCCCCCCGAGCGCTAACCAACGGCGCATCACTTGGTCTGGTTGATCGACCTGCAAGTACTCGATGCTGCCCTGCCAATCGGGGTTATCGGTGATCGCCGGGACACCTACCCCGAGCGACTGATAGAAGTCATGTCCAACGAGTCGGGAGCCCTTGGGCAGCCGTGTGCCGATCTCCTCGAGCTCCTCTCCGGGGTACGGGTTTCGAGCGAAGGGGTGCTCTTGGCCCGCGGGGCCCAAGGCTCGCAGCGGCAAGGCGGCGAGCATTTCTTGGGATCTCAACAGGTACGAATCTCCGCCCCAGACGATCTGCAAGCCAGCCAGCAGCGCGATCGCACCGCGCACGGCGACCGATCGGGTTCGCCATGCCGCCGCGAGAGCCGCCGCCACGCAAGCCGCCATCCAAGGCATGAACGCCTGAAGGTAGCGGTCATAAGGATAAGTGAGCCACCAAACGAGTAGCGCGACGTGAACGCAACCCGCGATCACCAGCACTCGCCAGCGCGGGCGCACCCACAGCATCAGCGGCAGGAGCAGCGTGAATAGCGAGCCAATGACGGTGGGATCGTCTGGCCCCTTGCCCCAAGCGACGGGAAAAAACGAGAACTTGCCGAGCGCGCCCAGCGCGTCGCGAACTCTGGCCATGCCCGAGAGCGTCACTTTCGCGCCAGAGAACCAATAGGCTCGCTCGAATTTTCCCTCCGCGCCCGGGTAGAACGGGTGATCCGGCAGCCAGCGGAACAAGTTCGGATAGAGCGGGTCGCCGTACGCGATCCAATTTTTGAGCCAAAATGGGCTCGACACGACGAGCGTGACACCCGCCGCAGTCAACAATGGCGCGAGCCGCCTTTGCCGCACGAGATCGAGCGCGAGCACCACGGTGACGGCAGCCACGAGGTACACGGCCTGATACTTCGTGAGCGTGGCCGCACCCAGGAACATGCCGAGCAGCGCGGCGTGCCGGAGATCCGCCTTTGCCAAATAGCGCAGCAGGGCCAAACCCACCGGGGCCGCCCACAACGCGAGCACATGGTCCGCTCCCAAACCGAGGTTCGAGCTGACGTTAAAAATCGCTGGGAAGAGAAACAGCGCAGCCCCGCCGTGCCGTAGGCGCGCACCGGCGATCAGCCGACTCGCCAACGCGGAGATGTTGCCAACCGTAGCGAGCATCAGCGCAAACTCGAGATGGCTCGCCAGGCACAGGTGGTGCTTGAGCGTTCCCGGTGCGAGGAAGGCCCAGGTGTACAACCAGCTTGCCAAATGCGGATACGCTCCGAGGTACCAGCCTTCTGGGAAGGGGCGGATGCGACCGGCGGCCGCGTAACTCTCGGCCGTCGGTACGTGGTACCACTTCGCGTCGAAACCGATTGAGCCCGGAGCCAGCACCTGGACGTACAGGGCGAACGCGCCGGCTGCGATCGCCAACGCCGCCAGCGCCTGGACCGTATTCTGGGGGAAAAACAGCGCCGGACCGAAGCGCGTCTTAAGCCGCGCAAGCGCGCGGACATAGCGCAGCAGCGCGCGGTGCCCGAGCACGAGCAGCAACGCGGGCCAAGCGAAGAAGAAGCGTGGTCCTAGGAGCCCGAATAGACCGGCCACGAAGAGGCCCAGCGTGAATGCGAGCACGCCGACCGCCAGCGCCATGCTGGTACGCTCCACGAAGGTCCCGGCATGCAGCTTCAGGAGCGCGAGTACCCTGAGCCCGATCGCCAACGAGGCGAGCCCGAATAGCGCGACCCCCAGCCAGGCGCGAGCCCAAAAAAACGTCAGCCAATCGCCGAGCGGATGGCGGTGATGAGCGTAAAGGGCAAAGCCGACGATTGCGCCGACCACCCAGACGAAGACCACCTTGCTCGATTGAGCCCCCAAGCGCTGGCGCCAATCAGGCCAGCTTCGAGCCCAGCGCGGCACGCGGAAATCAGGGCCGTGCGAGGCCCCGTCGTCGCGCCCCGGCACGCGGTCACCCGTCGCATCGTGGTTCGAAGTCTCAGGCGCCAAGGCGAGAGCTCGCGGAATAGTCGGCCAGGCGCGCCCTCCCCGAGGGCGCCGCAGCGTCGGTAACCGTCAGTTCAAGAAAATAGAATCGCATTACACCCCTGATTTCGTTCGCGTGAGACAGCGCTGTCAGTGACGCGCCCCCGGTGGCACGCTTTGGCACAAGTTTTCCGTGAATTGCCCCGTTCGCCTTGCATCAGCAATGTCCGCGCCAGGTCTGCACGATCAAAATCTCAGGTCGATTTCTAAACCCTGGCGATTTTCGTCAGCCGCGCCGCGCCGCGAGCGCCCGGTCGGGCACGAGGTCCAGGGGAGTTTCTTGTTGATGGTCACGAGGCCGAACGCGACCGGCCCAGCCTTCGGCGTCCAAGAGCGGCCTGCATCGCCTCGAAGCTCAGGTCGGCATTGACTTCAGCGCTCACCGTCTGCTCCAGGGCCATGCACCGGAACCGGAGTGACGGGATCGACCGCTTCCGAGCGACGACGACGCGGACGGCCTGGATGGAGCGCGGGTACAATCGTGTTCGCGTCGCCCTGACGGGCGCGCAAGTAGCCCACGGCGCGGCGTGCAGCCTCGTAGGTGCGGAACACCAGCGTGAACGCACGCAGTCGATCGTCAGTCACCGTCGCCAGGTGCGCCGCCCCTTGCTCGCGCAAGCCGACGATACGAGATAAGCGCGTGGACAGCTGGGAGGCGGTCTTCAGCTCGTCGCTCGTGGTGCCGGATTTGCCCTGAATGATCGGCCAGGCAGCGCTCAAAATGCTGCTCAAGATCTGCAGATCTTGCGCAATGTTCTTGTACCCATTGACGCCCTTGAGCCTGGCCAGCTGCGCGCCATCGATCAAACTGCGTCGAGCAAGCGCTTGCGCATCTTTGAGCAAGGTTTCGCGCAGCTGCACTGCCTCCTCAGTCAGCGGCCGCAGCTCGCTCGGCGGCTTGGTTGCCATCAGAAAAGCGGTCTGCGTTACGCCAAACGCGAGCGCATAGTCCTCGAGCCGGTCGAACGACGCGATGTCGAACGCGGGCAACTCGCGCACGATCTGCTCGCGCAGCGCCTTCACCCTGGGAAGCACCCCCAAAATGGTTTGCAGCGCGGCCGAAGCATCCAAATTCACCTTCACGAGCTCGTCCTGAGCGAGCTCGGCCAGCTCCGGCTTCACACGCGCATAGGCATCCTCCGCCAATAGTTCGTCGCTTACATTCACCAGAATCGTGCCCATGATCTCGTCTCCGTTGCTTCACGGTAGGTAATTCCGTGCTGTGTGAGGCAATCGGGCAAGCTGCGGCGCAGTTGCGGAAAAAATTGCTTCCGCGCCCCATTCGGCAAAGCGGCGGGAACCAGGAGCGCACTTGTTCGTATGCCTTCCTAGCCCCTCAGGGCCATGCTGCCTGTGGTTTGGGTGGCTTCCTAGGCCCCGATCGAGGTCACGCGTGTGGTTGCGGGCCTTCCTAGCCATCCGGAAACGAGCCGCGCGCTCTCGAGAGCCTTCCTAGCCTTCCACTAAACGCCGACGCCGTTGTGGGAGGGTTTCCTTGCCTCTGATCGACAGAGCGTTGGTTGGCAACAGTGCCATTTGGGACCCCCGCCGGAGCGTCCGCGACGTTTTTGGTGGGCTAGGACGGCTTCGAACAACGCGAGCGGCGTTGCTTGAGGGCTAGGAAGGGTCTGGAGACCACGAGTGATGCCGATAGGGGAGCTAAGAAGAGTCGCGATAGCATCAGTGATGTTGTTGATTCGCTAGGAAGCCTCTGGGTGGCAATAACAATCTAGTTCACTGGCTAGGAAGGCGCCGACGAACAAACGCGATGTGGTCTGTTGCTCAGGAAGCCTTGCCGCCGCTCTTCAGTCTTCGCGGGGCCAAAATCGGCTAAATATTGGCTCGTTCCGAGCGCGATCTCATCCGCGCTGTCAGGTCTCAGTGGTGGATGAGTTGATGTGTTGTGAATTGGAAATGATCTTTTGGTGAGCACTTATTCCTTCTCTCCGTCCGATGTTAAATGTTATCGAGTCGACCTTCAGTGGGTCGTTGCAAGGAAAGCGGATAGCCGCTTTCAGAATGACGAGGCATGACGTGACCAATCTTCGGGGCGCTCTGAGGCTAGCTTTCGTGTCGTTGTTCGCCGTTGCGGGCTGTAACAGTCCCGGCTCAACGGAGGCGAGCAGCAAGCGCGCTCAAGCGCTCACTCCCGGTCCGAGCTTCACGCTGCAAATGCCGCCGCAGCTCACCACAGGCGGCTCCGGCCTCACCGCATCGACCACGCTCACGCTCGGTGATCGTGTGCTCGTGAAGCAGCCGACGGGAAGCGCGTTCGCGGGCATCGTGAACCTCGGTAGCGGCCTGACCAAGCTGGGCAAAGACGACAAAACGGGGGACGTGTGG
>Ga0247776_10000288_pt1 | contig 11809 bp, 4 predicted proteins | sample UWRJL199509C5_FD_179912 | JGI IMG/M metagenome (GOLD analysis project Ga0247776, IMG submission 179912) | Plant litter microbial communities from Arlington Agricultural Research Station in Wisconsin, United States - UWRJ-L199-509C-5 | ecosystem: Environmental > Terrestrial > Plant litter >...
TTTTAGGGCTGGAGGGTCTAGGGTGACTTTCCTTTATTTTTCTTTACTAACTTCTTTTTCTTAATAGCACTTATTCTTATATAAAGCTTATTAAGGGCTTTAAAAACCCAGCCTCCTTATTAAGTCTACAGTCCTTATAACCTTAGCTAAGGGTTTTAATAAATATCCTTCCATACCTATTAAGGAGTTTCTTACCGCTTCTTAAACTCTAAATCCCACAGTAGTCTTACTCTTTAATATAATAGTTTAAATATTAGATTTTATCTTATTTCTAGTTTTTATTATTAGTTTTAATCAGTCTAGATTCTTCTAATAAAACTCTATAATTAAATTTAAGTATTTAAGATTTTTAACTAGTTCCCACAAATTACTCTCAGGGCTATAATCTAACTACTTAATAAGATACTTAAACGTATTCTTTCCCTTTTATAAATCCATAACTTCCTTAACGTTATACTTATCCTTATTAGTATTAATCTCAATCTTCTTTTTTAAAGGAACTCCTTTTAGGGCAGGTTTTAAAAGTGAGATATGAAAAACCTTAATTTACACCTTTATACTAACAGGTAAGTCTAGTTTATAATTAAAGGTAACGACCTTTTTCTTAATTTAGAACAGTCTGTACCTTTAAAATTAAGCTTCTTACTAAGTTATTTTAAATACAGGTTTTACGAAAAAAGGTAAACATAATCCCCCTTTTAAAAAGTCAGTCCCTTAACTTATTTATCATTATAATAAAGTCCTTTTTTAAATATTAGTTACTTAATTTAATATTTATTAATAAACTTCTTTATTTATTTACATATAAACTTAAGTTTAATTTACAGATAGTTATATAATTCTTACATCCAGTCTATATAGACTGTAACTTAGGGGGTGCTGGTAGGTGGGCCTTAACGGAGTTTAGGCTCCTTACCGTAATTAGTAAAGAACGGTAATATACTTATTAATTTAATTAATATTATATTATAAGTTATTTACACTATTAATAACAGTTTAAGTTAATTATCTTATTTAAAGTTAATATAAGCTTAAAGATACGTTATAAATATCTAATTAACTTACTCCATTTAACTATCCATTTATAAGTGGAAAGCTGTTAAAAGCTTACTCCTTATACCTATTCTTTATATTAACCCTTATTAAAACTTCGACATAATTAGCTTATTTTAATCTGTAATAATATTATCTAACCAGAGGTGTTATAATACTACCTCTTTCTTAAAGATATAAGTGAGTTATTCCACTATTATATCCTTTAAGGTTAGTAGGAAATAAGCCTATTTTATTAACCTATTAACCATTATAAGGATTTAGTTATAAGTAACTCCTGTAACAGGGTCTTTAAACTTTAAAATCCCAGTAACGAAGTTAAGTAAGATAGAACTTTATAGCGCTTATAATACAGGGAGTAGTTCGAGAAGCTTATAAGGCTTATAACACTAATTCTACTTACAGTAGCAGATGTTATAGTTATTAACCACTTCTTTAACTAGCTTTTTTATTCCTAGGAAGATATACGCTTATTAAGCCTATATAAAGATCTTAACCCAGCTTATATATCTTTTAAGTTAAGACTTATAAACCTATTAAACGTACTCCTTTCATTTACCTAAGTTATAATATACAGTTTCTCTTAATATTAGAGCCTTACTCCTAATTTAAATATGCTATCTACACCTTTTAACAGCTATTCCAGCTAATAACTAGTTTTATTATAATTTAAGTGCTTTAAACACTCCTTCCTACAATCTTATAAATACCCTAAAAAGTCTCCTAAAGGGTACTTATACTTATAAGTACTTTCTATTAACCTTTTTACTTAAAAGTCTTACTGTTATTAATAAATATTATACTTTATTTATAAATTTATATAAATATTAATAATTTATCTTAACATCTAGTTATCTAACACTTATAATGTATATTTTAACATACCGTTATCTACTTTATTAAATATAGTAACAGGGACTAAAACTGGATTAGTATCCTTATAATCCTATCTCTAACTAAGAGTATTAGCTCACTTATTATCTTTTCCTTTAACATAGTAAATCTAGAAGTGGAACAGGGCTATTAATTCTACTTATTATACTTATTATGGACTAAACTCCTTTATTAAAAAGTACTAGAGGTTATTATAATCTGAAAAGACCTAAACTAGTTCTTTTATACCATTTAAATACAGTACTTACTTAGTAAAGCACTAAATAATCACTATCAGTTCCTTATTATAAATTAAATATTATAAGGCTAGGCTATAAATTCCCTTTAATAAAAAGGTAACTAAGTGGCGTTTCTTATTATCTTGGATTTAGTTAAGTTCTCCGTTAATTATAAATTTTAAGAAGTCTGTCTTAACTTAAAAGGGCTTTAAGAAATTAGGGAGGGTTAGGACTAATATTGTAATAAAGGTGTACTTAAAGTCCTTAAACGCCTTTTACTGTCTATCAGTCCACTTAAACGGTTTACCCTCTCCTATAAGCTTATATAATAGTTTCACAATCTTTATAAAATATTTAATAAAGTACTGGTAAAAGTTTATAAAGCTGATAAAGGCTTACAGCTTTTTTTAATTCCTTAAAGTAAGCTAGTCTTTAACTGCCTTTATCTTCTCCGTTTACATTTTAAGCTTTTTAAAGGTTACTTTAAACCTTAGATAATTTAGTTCTTAAACGTGGAAATGGCTTTTTCTAGGTTTACTGTCAGCTTTACTTTTTTAAAAGCTGTTAAAACCTATTACATATACTTTTAATATTCTTTTAAAGTTTTAAAATAAATTAAAACATCGTTTAAATATATAAAAATAAACTTATTAAAGAAGGGGTGGAGAACACTGTTAATAAGGCCTTAAAAGGTCACAGGGGCGTTTATTAATCTTATTAGTATAATACAGTACTGATAATACCTATTATAAGTCTGAAAAGCTATTTTATATTTATCCTTTTCTTTCACTTTAATATAATTAAATCCTATAGGGAAATTAAAGTTAAAGAACCAGTTTACCTTAATAATCCGTTTTTATATTTCTATAATAAGTAATAATAAGTAGCGATTTTTAATTATATCCTTATTTAACGTTTAGTAATTAATAACTATATATAGTTTACCGTCTCCCTTTTTTAAGACAAACAGCACTAAGTACCTTACTAAGGACTGGGACTTTATAATAAACCCGTTCTTTAAGTTCTTATTAATATACTCCCTTAAGGCCTTAGCCTGTTAGGGGTTTAAGTAATAAGGTTAAAAGCTGTAAAGCTTTACTCCTAGCTTTAACTTAATTTTATAATCTTATAATTTATAATTTAGTAATTACAGTATCTTTTTTTTTAAAACAGGGTAAACTTCCTATACTTTATAGGTACTTTAAATAAGTTAACTTTTTCACTTATTTATAGATTAGCTTTTTACTTTCCTTTACCTTTTAAATCGTTATTTAAGCAGTGTAGTAAACCTTCTAATCCTTTAACCATCTTTATAAACCTAACCTAAACCGTATTTAGTTTTAAAGGTTTAATATACTTTTAAATACTTTATATATCTTTAAAGCGGTTCGTTACCTTTTTAACTTTCTTTAAACGGTAATTACAGTTAGGGGACTTATTAAAGGTAAAGTAGCCACTCCTCTAATTAATTACAGAGTTATATTTTTCTAACTAGGGTAAGCTTAGGATTATATTATACCCTGTAACTAATGTAACGTTAAAGTCCACTTATTATTCGTCCCTATCCACTTTAATTAAAAGTGGTAAGTAGTAAGTAACTTTACTATTATTATATTAATATAAGCCTCCTTCTCTATTTTAAATGGAAATAACCTTTTTATACTCTTAATTAGAGAGTTTCCTTCAGTTAACTAATAAGGGGTGTATTAGGTTAGAAACACTCCCACTATTAATCACTACTTTTACCCTAAATAACCTCCCTCTCCCATCTGTTAAGTTAATATTAACGGAATAATACTTATACTTTTTTAACATTTAAGTTATAGTAACTATCTATCTTTAAAGTCTTATCTAGCTTAACCTTTAAGTGCCTCTCCTTCTTCTTAAGGTTTTTATTAACTAGTAAACTACTAGTTTCCAGCCCTTTTAAAGGGCCTATAACCTTTTCCTAATTCCTTCTAGAAAAACAGGCAGCTTTAGTAAACCTAATGATTAACCTTTCTTAGGTTTTCACACCTTAACGTCCAGTTAACTTTAAACGGTTTAATGTTTCTAAAATCCTTAATAAGTTAATAATACACTTTATAAAACTAAATCGCAGTAATATCTTTTTACTCTTAAATCTGTTAATAATCTTCTTGCTTTTACTACTCCCTAGCTTTTCCGTTAACGTGTAATAAGCATATTATAACTAGGCAGTTATTAAGTACTCCCCCTTACTAATATATAGTGGGAGCCTGGTTAATTATAGTAACCTTCTGTTTATTATTAGATTCTCTTATTAAAAAGTAAGAGATTTAGTAATAAGCTAGTTTTAACTTTATTTTTATAATAGTGTAATCCTATCTTTATATGTTAGGGAAGTGGTTATAAAGGGCCTTAAGTCTATAATACCGGTTAAAAGCGTAGTTATTATACATATAGTTAATCCACAGTATATCCTTATAATTAAGGTGGTTGACGTTAATTACAGGTGTTACAGTTATAAAGTATAAGACAGGAGGGGTAACGTCTTGTTTCTTTTCTTCTTCCACTTACTTTTATATATATTATTTTTCCTAAACTTCTTCTTAAAACTCGGGGAGTAATAACCTAACTTATTCTTTTATAAAATGGCCTTCTTTAATAAGTTAGTATTTAAGTTAATTAGTAAAGTAAACTTTATTATAAAGTTATAACCTAATTTTTACCACTTTATCCTTAAACGTTACAGTAAGACCTTTAACTTACAGGTCCTTTATTTTGTCTATTAACTTTTAATATTTCTCTTTTAACTTTTAAACCTTCTGTTAATATACTTACTTTATACCTTCTTAGGGGACCCTTAAGGTACTAGTCTAAGGCACACCGGCTTTAATATAAGGTAGCCATCTAAGCTATCCCTCTTCTAGGGAGGTAAGGGTGTTAATTTACTTAATATACTTAAAGTGTTTAAGAGTTTTAAAGGGTACAGTTAAAAAGAACTTCCGCCTTTTTAACTTAACCCTTTTAACTTGCTTTTTTTCCCCTTTTAAGGCCTGTTTCACCACTTAAGTGACCTAGAGAGCTAGTCCTTTAACTCCCTTTACCATCCTAATAAGGTCTAAATTAAAGTCCTTCTTAAACTTCCTTAATTCCTAGGCTTACAGGGTAAGGTTTTTAAAGCTTATAACAGCTAATTAGAACATTTCTTCTTAAAGTCAGTCTTTTATAACTTACACCTCTAACGGTTCTAAGTTTCCACTTTAAAGTCAGTCTGTAATAACTTACACCTTTATAGCTGACTTTTCTAAAACACCCTTAAGGATTAAGTATATTATATCCTAAAGTTCTTTTTCCTTCTCTTCCTTATCTCTTAACTTATACTTATCTATTTAAGTGTAGTCTTCTTCGTTACCTGCTATCTTAATATAGACGTCTCTTAAGTTAAACCTGACGTGTTTTCCCCCTTTTAAAACTGGTTTTTAACTAGTTTATTTTAATAACAGGTACTATTATGCTATGTGGCCTTTCTTATTACAGTTAAAGCATTAGACTTAAGATAGGTCCTTAAGCTGTTTTTACTACTATTATTATTAAGGTTTATTACAGTTAGGTCAGTTTTAACAGTTTACTATACTAATATCTATTAGCTTAAGGTAATGTCCTGTTACGGTTAATTAGTTCCCCTTCTTAAGCTTATTTAGCTAGTAGGGGGTCTGTTCCTTTTAAAAGTTCTTCTAATAATAATAATTATAATATTAGTTATTAACCTTAATAACCATCTTAACTAACTTTTAAAGGCAGTCTAGTTAATCTTCTTAATAAAGGTCTTTAATAACATACTCCTTTAAACCACTTTAAAACAGCATTACTAAGGCCTTTTAACTAAGCTTAATCTTTACTACTTCTAATTTAAAGTATATAGAGAACTTAAGGATTAAAGACGTCTACCTTAAGGCCATAAGGCGTTATTTAGCTTACTTAAGGGCGTTTAGTTCTTTAAACTTAGTCTGGAGTTAATTAATAAAGACATTAAAGTTATTAAAAAGGGCTTATATCTTAGGGGCTTCCTTTTATACTTTATCTATAAAGAGATCGTTAATTATTTTCATATAGGGTTTATATTAGTAAACAGCTACTTTATCTAATAGGGCTTTAGTAAACCTAACCTTTTCTTCTTCTTTAAAGAACTGCTTATTATAATAGGTAATATAGCTTTAAAGTTAGGCTATCTAGGACTCCAGTTACGTAAAATCTCCCTTAAAATATAATAACAGGGGGAGTTTCACTTATTTCTTTTATAAGCTTTTAAAGTTATTATTTTCTAACTTAACGGCGTTAAGTTAAGCTTAGAGTTTTTTAATAAGATTAATATAGCTTTTAATATCTTTAAGGAAGGCTTTATTAAGTTCCTTAACTAATCCTTACTAATTAAGGTTTAAATCTTTAAAACGTGTAACTAACTTATTAATAATAGGGAGTTAAGGTTAAGCTTACACCTCCTTAATCTCCTTACCTTTTCTAGAGGTTAACATATTAGTAAGAGAGAGGTAATGTCTGGGAATTTAATAAACAGCGTTCAGAACTTTTAACACTAATATCGTATTACAACCTACACCTAACACAGGCCTTAAAAGGACTAGCACAGGTTAAGACAGAACGTATAACAGGACGCTAATAGGTAAGGGGCGTTTTAAAGACAGCTTATTAAGCTAACACTCCTAAACAGGGGGGTTTAATGTCACTGTAAGTTATTATCACTATAATGTACAGAGATAAGTCTAAACAGTAAGATATAAATAAATAATTAAATATTAGCGTAAGGAACCAGAGTCCCTTACGGTGGTTATAGGTATAACTATAGCTATCTATACTAACTAATTAGGAGGTACTTCATACCTTGCTCGTAATGTCGTAAGTGCTTATTATGTAAGCACTTTACACCACGTAAGCGTTTTACTCGTGAGGTTTCTTTTACTCGCGATGCAAGCACTCGGCATGCTGCGAGCAGTACCTTATTGGTTGTAGGGGCTTTGGGTCTTTGCACCCCTGGCCCAGTGCGCCTGGACGGTGTGCACCGTCCTCCGCACTGTTCCTTACGCGGGGGATTCGTCGGGCCGCCCCGGCCCAAGTGACGGCCTGCAGGGTCGTCACAATAGTACGGGGATGCGTCCTCTTTTAGTATCTTGTTATTGAGTGTGGATGGGTGGATGGATGGATAGGATGTATGTACCGATCTCTGCGAATGGCCGCCTTGGCGAGCATGCACTGTTTGCCGCTTAAGCCAGACTCTGACCCTGGGAGTTTTCCCTGGGATTTCAAGACGGCTTCCACCTGCTTCCGCAGATTGTTAAATCTGACGTTTTTAGTTCTAGTTTTATACTGAATTATAACAATTTGTCAAGATATGTTGATGAATTCAGGATTAAATAACAAGAGGAGTGTTTATAGGGGGTGTAAGTGCGAGACTTAGAGGACAGAAATCTCCAGCGCTCTGATAAGTAATACAAATACATAAGACTTAGTTTCAAAAATGGGACATATTTTAGTCATCTTTATATATGGTACCAGTTCTAGGCCCCCTCGCCTAGAGTTGAAGTGATTCGGCAGACTGCGCCGCAGCCTGCCGAAAATGGTAATTAGGGTGAGCAGATCCTAAGCAGGGACTGAGCCGAGGGTGAGCAACGCCACGTGCGCGAGGTACGAAAAGGAAATTTCGTTCGTAGTCCTGAACTGGGGTGAGCTGAGGCTGATTTATCCTGAGCTTTCCCTGATTCTTCCCTGAGCTAGGGTGATCCCATTCTACGCCGCTTCACAGCCTCAGAGGCCCGTTTTCAGTCCTTCCGGCTAAAGTTCCCTTTCGATCTCCCCCACGGTGTCCACGTTTCTGGAATATACTATTACGTGTTGTGGGATAATACATAGTATCCTAGTCTAATTCCTATAATAGTACGTAATATCCTGGTACCAAAACTGGGATGGTATTTATCATACCAGTATATTAGATAGGTATGGTACATAATATACTGGTACTTAGAATATACCAGTACATGATGTACTAGCTTAAAGTATACTAGTACATAACATACCAGCTTAGAAAATCGAAGTTCCGACATCGGAGACGTTGAGAAGCCTTTCATTAGGTGATTTTAGTAAGAGTTGTAGAATTCCATGATTCTCCCCAAAACATTGACAGCCCCAGATTGACACCCTCTGCCCATGATGCTCCCTCAAAAATTGACAGCAGATTGACACCCCGCTCCCAAAAATTGGCAGCCAAAAATTGACAGCCAAAATTCACGCTCCGACCGAACCATCAGCCCAACGGCACTTTACGCAAATGAACCTTCACAATGGCGCGCGATAATGCGCTAGATCGCACGCTGACAATAGCGCTACAGACAATCGCGCTAACAATTGCGCTACAAAATACGCCCCGCGGCCGGCCCTAGGCACACAGACAGTCGCACTGCCCCAGATTGAGCAAAGCCTCGGTCACAAAGTTTTGTTCCACGGCCCGACCCGTTGGGCCTCGGTGGTGACATTGCTTGTCAAAAAGGCTGTGGAACCCAATCAACGGCCCGAAGCGCTGCGGCATTGACAACCCATGTGATTTCCACCACCTAAGTGGGTCTCCCACAATTGCTTGCGTGAAACTGCAGTCACTACAATGGTAGCCCCACGCAAAGGGTTGACAGCAGGGGCGCAGTTCATTTCCCCCGTGGATTGGGGGCTTGTTGCCTAGGCGATGCATGAAAAGCCAAAGTCGACTGTGGGAGGAAGTGTGCATTAGATCGGATCGAGGAGATGCGTCCGAGAATTGAGGAACAAAGAGCCACGCGCAGCAGAGTGAGGTCATGGGACCGTACCCCGCTGTATGTACTCCGCGAGGTTTCACCCCATATGAAATTTTCCAACCTTTTTTCTCTCGATTTCTGCGCCTTTCTCTCACCAACGCAAAAACCTTTTCAGACGCCTTCTCTTTCAGTCTCGGTTTCTGCACGCACTCCTCCCACCGACGCAAGATTTTCTCTCTTGATACCGTCATCCCGATTTCTGCACGCCCTTCTCCCACCAACTTTTCTCTCGATACCGTCTGTCTCACGCAAAACCCTTTTCTGGCGCCCTCTTTACTAGCGCATTTCTGACACAGGTCGCAAGATTTTCTGCCCCAAGATGGCCAGCGGTTCGAAGCAGCGGCTGCTTCTCTTAGACGAGGACCCGGCGAAAATTCCGTTCATCCTCAAGTTCCTCCAGGACACACCGCCACGCGCCGAAATCCAGGACTTGATCCCCCTAGACGAGCTCGCTATCCGAGTCGAGCTCATCGCATCGATCGTCAAGAAGCTGCAAGAGGGTTTCGCAATGGCATTAAACGACATCAACGACTTTTCTTTTGCGTCTCTACTTGTCACGCCCCTCCACGTCCTGCGACGACTCAACCAGGACAGAACACAGCACATCTTTCTGGGCGAACTGCTGGACGCGACAGAGGACCCCCACCCTCACACGGTGAAGGGAGTTTTGGACATTTTTCTCGCCAAAAACATTGATCGACGCGGCGGCACCAAGTCGGGCTCCGTCACCACAGGCTCCGTCGCTGAGTCGGGCTCGGCCAAGCGCGCCACTACCCAAACTAGGTCAGACGAGCCCGCCAAGAGAATAAGGGTGGACGTAAAGGGCAAAGGGCTCGACACGGGAGAGAATCAGAAGCCAGAGGCGCCAAGCAAGGTGGTCAAGGGCTTGTCAAAGTCCAACGAAGCGGAAAAGGGCAAGAGACGCAGGCACGACGGCAACGCCTGCAAGGTGCTGAACACCGCCAACCCCGAAGTCTGCCACATCATCCCATGGTCGTCCAGCAAGGACACAGCCGTTATCGCGACCTTCCGACTTGGGCTTTGGAAGATGATGCAGATGCTCGAGCTCGTCACCAGCAATGACAGCAGCAACCCGGAGGCAGACTCGTTACAAATATTGGCTGAGGCTAAAGGACTCACTGGCCTTTTCTGCAGTGAGCCCGGTTGTAGCGACAAGGCTTGGAATATGGTTTGTCTGAACCGCCAGTTGCATGATTGGTGGGGACGGGCACAGATCGGTTTCCGGCCTTTAGGCATTGTCGATGGAGACAATACAGAGGAGAAAAAGGTGCAAGTCCAGCTGTACTGGATGCCCACCAACCTTCGCTCGAACCGAGCTGCCGTGCCGTACGAAGCCAAGGTTCTCCCGCGAGACGTGGACAAGCTTAAAGAACGACTTAACGAGATCCATACGAGACCCCAAGCAGCAGCAGAGGCAGGAGGGTGGTACGCCGTCTGTCGCACAGCGCTGGGTGACCCGTCTTTACCCGGTCATCCTGTCATGACGGGCGATATCTTCGAGTGGTCCGTTAAGACAGCCGATGCCTGGAAGATGAAGAGGGCTTTCGAGCTGCAGTGGGCCTTGATACGGATTGCGGCTATTGCGGGTGGGGCAGGACCAGCAACTTTGGACGAGGACGACGAGGACCACGGCTCAGCGGTGGAGGCGTGGGTCGCCAGTCTTCCGGGACCCGAACGGATGGTAGACCCGTCGATTCCCGTCATCACGCCCATCATCTCTCCCCTATCGCCCAGGCCTTCGCTCCCGTTACAAGCCCTGCGGCCTCAGCCTGCAGCACGAGAGGACTTGCCCAGCACTGCCGCGGAAAAGGCGCCCTCGAGTCCGACAAAGTCAGAAGTCCAGCGACGAGGGGAAAACGAGCCCTCGAAGTAAACGGCACAGTATCGGTCCGTGGCCTTGGGCACGCCACTAAAAACCCCCGCTATCAGGTCATAGGTAGTGTCTTTTGGCCTGGGGAAGAAAATACCCAGGCCGGTGGGGGCTTGCACAACCGAGTGCACTGCCACGCCCCGGCAGGTCACAGCCGGAGCACCTACCACCGTCTCCCACCACCTGGGGTGTCACACCGTCTGGGAGCACTGAATGCGAGTGAGCCGCCTCGCAGTGTAGCCTAGTCAGGAGGCACAGGCTGCTGTTGATCTGGACCCCAGTGGCGGATGCGAATGGCAACATCCAGAGGGCATAAATGCACAGATCCCCTGCAGACGTACTACAGGGGAGAACTCGGGTTAGACGGTAATTTTTCTCGGGTTACCATTTGGGGAGATGATCCGTTTGTTATAATAGCTCCTGTAGTAATAAGTTGTAGCGTTTATATGTTTCTGACCGTCAAATGGCAATACGCAAGGCAAAACACGCAGGCAAAACACGCAGGCAAACACGCAAGCAAAACACGTAAGGATAAAAGAGACACAGAACAGTGAAATCAATTAAAAACTTCCCAGTTGTCAGGAAATGGCTTCCCAGTCGTCCTCCTCACTTAGCCGTCCTTATCAGAAGTAGAGGCGTCCTCCATCAAGGTATCGGAGGAGGTGTCATCGGAAGCGTTCTCTAACGTATCTGACAAGTCGTTATCGGAGTCCTCTACTAACGTATCCGAGTTGTCATTAGAGTCCTCCACTGACGTAACTAAGGAGACGTTATTAAAGGCGTTAGCGTTTAGGATACTTAGGGCTAGGGAGGTAGCGTTATTATTACGACCTGCACCCGACACAGGCCTCGAAAGGACTGGCGCGGGTTAAGACAGAATGTATGGCAGGACGCTAACAGGTAAGGGGCGTTCCGAAGACGGCTTGTTAAGCTAG
>Ga0247776_10000289_pt1 | contig 11800 bp, 8 predicted proteins | sample UWRJL199509C5_FD_179912 | JGI IMG/M metagenome (GOLD analysis project Ga0247776, IMG submission 179912) | Plant litter microbial communities from Arlington Agricultural Research Station in Wisconsin, United States - UWRJ-L199-509C-5 | ecosystem: Environmental > Terrestrial > Plant litter >...
GCGCAGTGAAGCGGCGCGCCTCGCTGCGCAGCTGCGCATTGCCGCCGAGCGCCCATTGCACGCGCAAGGCGTCGATCTCGGCATCGTCCAAGCCGTCGTGCGCCGCGCCGGCCGCGAGCGCTTCGGTACGATCGAGTTCGCCTTGCGCATCGGCCAGCGCGCCGGTTTCGGCCAGCGCCTGGGCGTAGTGCACCGCGGCGTAGCGTTGCATCGACGGGTAGTCGACGGTGCGCAATCGCGGCAGTAGATCGCGCCAGCTGGCGAGCGCCTCGACATGATGCAATTGCTCGGTCTGCGCCAGTGCGATGTTCATGCGCGAGCCGATTTCGAGCTCCGCAGCGCCGATCGCGGCCGCCGTGGCGACGGCGCGGCGATAGTGCGCGATTGCTTCGTCGTAGCGCCCGCGGTGGCCGGCGACCGAGCCGAGATCGTCTTCGATGTGCGCGAGCAGCAGGCGGTCGCCGTCCTCGCCCAGTTCGAGGCGTGCGCGCAGGCAGCTTGCTTCGGCCTGCGCGTACGCGCCCTGCATCGCTTGCGCGTTGCCGAGTCCGCGCCACCCGCGCGCCGCTTCGCTGCGGTCGTTGCCCGCAGTGGCGATGGCCTGCACGAATGCCTGTTCGGCGGCCGGCGCATGTCCCCGCAGCAGTTCGCCGTAGCCGAGCGTTTTCCAGGCCGCGGCCAGCCAGCCCGGTGTCGTCCGGCCGGCGCGCTCGATCAATTCGTGCATCGTCGCGACGGCGGCATCGGCCTGGCCGAGGCGATTCATCGCTGCCGCGCGCAGCAGGGTGACTTCGGCCGGGAGTGCGGCGGGATCGGCGCCCGCGGCGAGCGCGAGTGCACGCTCGGGGTGCCCTTCCAGAATGGCCGCCTGCATGCGCGCGGCCAGCGCCAGCGTGTGCGGCGCTACCTCCGACTCACCCCGACCATTGCCGCCGAGTGCCGTGCGCAGGCGGTCGGCCAGCGCGGCCGCCGCTGTGACCGCATCGCCGTCTTCGGCGCTGACGACCTGTTCGCTGGCGTCGGCGGCGAGCAGGCTCGCATCCAATGCCCAGCCCTTTTCCGAATGCCGCGCATCGATCGTTACGATCGTCGTTGCCCCGGTCAGTTCGCGCAGTCGCGCCGGCGACACGGTCCCGTCTCCGCGGGACGCCACCAGCACCGTTTCGTTTGGCACCAGCGAGCGGCCGGGCAGCGTGCGCAACGCGTCGGCGCTCATCGCCATCAGACCCAGGCGCATCCAGCCGTCCTGTGCCAGCGCACTGTGCACGTTGGCTGGCGCGACCAGCACGAGGCCGCGCACCGGGCGCATGCGCTGCGCCGCGGACGGCTGGCGTTGCGCCGTCCAGAACGTACCGATCGCAATGAGTACGAGGCACGCGGCGGCGATCGACCACCACCACGGCGATGCCCGCCGCGGTCGAGCGTGAAATGGCAGTGTCGCCGGCAATTGCGCTGTCAGCGGCACGGCCTCGTGCGCCGGCGGCGCCATCGTCGGCAAGGATTCGACCGCCGCCGCGGCGTCTGCGTCGGGCACGACGACGTGCGTGGCGGCGACCCACTGATAGCCGAATCGCGGCGCCGTGCGGATGGTGCGTTGCGCATCGCCGCTGTCACCGAACAACCGGCGCGCTTTCAAGATTGCCTGCGCCAGCGTGGCGTCGCTGCAATCGGCGCGTCCCCAGGCGGCCGCGATCAGCTCGTCGCGCCCGACCGCACGGTGGCGCTGCTCGATCAGGTAGACGACGACGTCGAACACGCGCGGTTCGATACTGACCGCGCGTCCCGCGCACATGAGCGTGCGCGCCTGCGGGTCGAGTTGATGCTCATGAAAACGGTACAGCGACATCGGGTGCTGGCTGTCACGCGGGCGTAGTCCCTGATATCGCAATTCCGCCAGGGGCGGTCAAGTGCCGCGTCGATCGATATTGGAATCGCGCGCGGCGGCATCACCTAGGACATCCTGCCTGTGCGGAGTGCGTCCCTTGATTCCTTTTTCCGTCCTCGATCTTGCCCCGGTGTGTGCCGGCAGCGACGCCGCCCAATCGTTCCGCAACACGCTCGACCTGGCACGGCAGGCCGAACGGCTCGGCTACACGCGTTACTGGCTGGCCGAGCACCACAACATGCCGGGCATCGCGAGTGCCGCCACGGCGGTGCTGATCGGGCATGTCGCCGGCGGCACCTCGACGATCCGCGTCGGCTCCGGCGGCGTGATGCTGCCGAACCACGCACCGCTCCAGGTGGCCGAGCAATTCGGTACGCTGGCCTCGCTGTATCCGGGACGGATCGATCTCGGCCTCGGCCGGGCGCCGGGTACCGACCAGCCGACCGCACGTGCGCTGCGGCGCTATTTCGACAGCGCCGAGGCGTTCCCGAACGACGTGGTCGAACTGCTGCGCTATTTCGAGCCTGCCCAACCCGAGCAGGCGGTGCGCGCGGTCCCCGGTGCCGGCCTCGACGTGCCGGTCTGGCTGCTGGGATCGAGTCTGTTCAGCGCGCGCCTGGCTGCGGCGCTCGGCCTGCCGTTCGCGTTCGCTTCGCATTTCGCTCCCGACGCGATGACCCAGGCGCTGGACATCTACCGGCGCGAGTTCCGTCCCTCGGCGCATCTGCAGCAGCCGTACGCGATGCTCGCGCTCAACGTCGTCGCGGCGCCGACCAGCGATGAGGCCTGCCGGTTGTTCACCACGCTGCAGCAGAGCTTCGTCAACCTGCGCCGCGGCAAGCTCGGCCTGGTGCCGCCGCCGATAGACGACATCGAGGCGTACTGGTCGCCGCAGGAAAAGCTCGGCGTGCAGAATTCGCTGGCCTGCGCGGTGGTCGGCGATCCTGCCGCCGTCGAGCGTGGCATCGCCGACTTCATCGCGCGCCATCGCCCGGACGAGCTGATGCTGACCGCGAACATCTTCGAGCATGCCAAGCGCGTGCGCTCGTTCGAGATCGCCGCGAACGTGCGCGAACGGCTCGCCGGCGTGGACGCGCGACGTCAGGCGGTTTGAACGGCTCGCCTGCCGCGGAACGGTCGCTGCTTGTATGCTCGCGCCTCTTTGACCGGAAGATGCGCGTGGAGTCGATCAAGGGTCTCGATGAATTGAAGGCGATGTGCGCAGACGACCGTTGCCGGCGTTTCGTTCTCGAGGCCTGCCCTGGCATCGATGCTGCGGCAAGCCTGACGCGTTTCAATACTAGGATTCATCCACGGGACCAGATGCTGCTGCACTCGCTCCAGCATCATCGCGATGCGGGCGCCGCCTTCAGTCAGTACTTCGCCGTCGCGCGGCAGCAGTACGCCAGTGCGATGCAGATCGTGCGGAGTGTGTTCGGCATCGACGCCGGGCGCGTCGATCTGCTCGATTTCGCCTGCGGCTATGGACGCCTGCTGCGCTATCTGACACTGGCGTTGCCGCCCGCGCAGCTGTGGGCGTCCGAACTGCAGAGCGACGCCGTCGCCTACGTCGCGGACGCATTCGGCGTACAGACGATCACTTCGCATGCCGAGCCGGAGTTGTTCCAGCCAGGACGTTCGTTCGATGTGATCTGGGTCGCGTCGTTGTTTTCGCATCTGCCGGAACGTTTGTTCCACGCCTGGCTCGAACGGCTCCATGCGCTGCTGACGCCGCGCGGCGTGCTGTGTTTCAGCGTGCGCGACGCGGCCCTGCTGCCGAGCGGCGACACGCTGCCGCCGTCGGGCATCGTCTATCTGCAGCACAGCGAGAACGCGGATCTGGCGACCGATATCTACGGCACCACCTACGCCAGCGAGGACTTCGTGCGGCGCGCCGCCACGCGTTTCGCCGGCACTGCGCCGGCCTTGTACCGTCTGCCGCGCGCGCTCGCCAACGAGCAGGACATCTACGTGCTGGCGAAAGATTCGCAGCGCAACCTGTCGGCACTGGACGGTTTCCGACGCGGCCCCTGGGGCTGGCTCGACCAGCGTATGTTGTGCGCTGATGGAACCTTGCAGTTGCAGGGCTGGGCCGCGTCGCTCGACGATGGCGAGATCGACCATGTCAGCGTCGAGGTCGCTGGCCAGTCGTTCCGTTGCACCGGCGGCATTGCGCGCCCCGATGTCGCCGCCGCATTCGGCGACGCGCGTCTGGGCCATGCAGGCTGGCGCTTAGAACATGCGTTCGCGGTCGGAACGCACGCGACGGAAATCGCCGTGACCGTGCATTCACGGCGCGGAGAGGTCAGCCCGCTCTACATCGGAAGCGTGCGCGCGAGCGGGCCCGGCGACGCGGCTGAAAGCGGCGTTTGAGGTTGTCGTCCGTAATCCACGGCGGACGGATCCTGGCGAACCCGCTTCTGCGACAGGACGATTTCGCCTCTCGAGCCTATCGGCGCACGCTGGATGGCGCGCGTGTCGCCTTCGCCGCAGTTTTGGCGTATGTAGAGGCAGCCGCCGTATTCCGCGCCCGCGTCGGCACCGCTTGGGGAAGCAGGAACCGCGATGGTCTTCAATTCGCTGACATTCGTCGGGTTCTTCGCGATCGTGCTGTTGCTGCACGCGCTGCCGCTGCGCTGGACGACGAAGAAGGTCAACCTTCTGCTCGCCAGCTATCTGTTCTACGCGGCCTGGAATCCGCCGTTCGTCATCCTGCTGTGGCTGTCGACCGTGGTCGACTGGTGGGCGGCGCAACGCATCGTCAACACCGCGGCGCCGCTGCAGCGACGCGCCTGGATGCTGCTTTCCGTGATCGCGAATCTCGGCGTGCTCGGCTATTTCAAGTACGGTCATTTCCTGCTCGAGAATTTTCGCGCCGCGATGACTGCTTTCGGCATCGACTACCAGCCGCCGTCGTTCGACATCGTGCTGCCGGTCGGCATCTCGTTCTACACCTTCGCGACGATGTCCTACACGCTCGATGTGTACCTGCGCCGCGCGGCGCCGGCGAAGTCGTTCCTCGACTTCGCGCTGTTCGTGACGTTCTTCCCGCACCTCGTCGCTGGACCGATCATGCGCCCGACCGAGCTGGTGCCGCAGTTCGCCACGCCGCGGCGCGCGACGTCGCAGCAGTTGTGTTTCGGTCTCGCGCTGATGACGCTCGGCCTGTTCCAGAAAGTCGTGCTGGCGGACGGCTTTCTCGCAGGACCTGCCGAAGTGGTGTTCGATGGCAGCAAGGCGCCCGGCGCGCTCGATGCCTGGGCCGCGACGCTCGCCTTCAGCGGCCAGATCTTCTGCGACTTCGCCGGCTATTCGACCGCCGCGATAGGCGCGGCGCTTTGCCTCGGCTTCGCCTTGCCGGACAATTTTCGCTTCCCGTATGCGGCGATCGGCTTTTCCGATTTCTGGCGGCGCTGGCACATCACGCTGTCGTCCTACTTGCGCGACTATTTGTACATCCCGCTCGGCGGCAATCGCCATGGCGAAGCGCGTACCTATCTGGCGCTGATGGCGACGATGCTGCTCGGTGGACTCTGGCATGGCGCGAGCTGGACGTTCGTCGTCTGGGGCGGTCTGCACGGCAGTTATCTCGCGATCGAACGCGCGCTGCGCCGGTGCTTCGCCGGCTACCGGCCGAGCGCGCTCGCGTTGTTCGGCGTCGGCGTCGTCACCTATGCGCTGGTGAATCTGGCCTGGGTGTTCTTTCGCGCCGATACGTTCGGCAAGGCCTGGGGCGTGCTGCGCGGCATGGTCGGCGCCAACGCGGATGCGACACCGCTGTTGCCGGCAGTGGATCTGATCGCCGTCGCCGCGATCGTCGGCGGCCTGGTGCTGGCGCACGCGCTGCTGCGCCGACGGACACTGGACGTGCTGGTTGCGCGCACGCCGGCACCGCTGTTGACCGTGCTGTGGGCCTGCATGGCGTTTGCGATCGTGATCGAACAGGGTGGCGGCAATGCCTTCATCTACTTCCAGTTCTGAATCTGCTGGCGCTGCTGCGAGCGGCACGGTGCGCCTGACGGCCGCAGACCGCCCCGGCGTCGCGCAGCCGGTGCCGATACGCGACATTCCGCCGCAACCGTGGCGATCGATCCTGGCCGCCGCATTGCTGCTGACACTCGTCGCGCTCGGTGGTTGGGAATGGCGCATGCGCACGCTGGGACTCGAGCCCGGCGATCTCGGCGACGATGCCTCGGCGTGGGCCGAGCAGCGCCGGCGCATCGATACCGGGAACGTGCCGATCGTGATCGTCGGCGACTCGCGCATCCTGTTCGATACCGATCTCGCACGCTTCCAGGCACTGACCGGGGTGCGCCCCGTGCAGCTCGCGCTGGCCGGTACCAACGCGCGCCCGTTCCTGGAGGATCTGGCCGACTCGCCGTTTGCCGGGCTCGTCATCGTCGGCATTGCGGAACTGTCGTATTTCCGTACTCAGATCGGCCTCAACGGCGAAGGGCTGCAGCGTTACCGCTTCGAATCACCGGCGCAGCGCTGCTCGCTGCTGATCTACCGGGCGCTGTCACGCGAACTGGCGTTTCTGGACGACGCCTTCAGGCTGAGCAAACTGGCACGCAAACTCGTGCCCGATCTGCGCCCCGAGGCCAAGCGTCCGGCCGCGGCGATTCCGAAGGTGCTCAGCATCGGCGACGACCGTCAGGGCTGGCTGTGGACTCGCATCGAGCGCGATGCCGCGCGGCGCGACGACGTGCGTGCGTTCTGGGCAGGCTTCGCCGGGCCGAAAGTCGCCGACGATGTGATCGCGATGACGCTCGAGAAAACGCGCGTCGCGGTCGCGAAGATCCGTGCGCGCGGTGGTGACGTCGTCTTCATCCGTCCTCCGTCCGCACGACAGGTGCAGTCGAAGGAGTACGAGCGCTTGCCGCGCGTGAAAGGCTGGGACGCTCTGCTCGCGGCGGCCCAAGTGCAGGGCATCCATGCCAACGACGAGGCGTCGATGCAGGGACTGGCTATGCCGGAGTACTCGCACCTGACGCGGGCCTGCGCGACGGTATTCACCGACAGCTACGTGCGCAAGCTCGCGCAGATGGTGCCGCGCGTGCAATTGCGTGCGGATGCGCCGCCTGCATTGCAGCCGGCGGATTGCGACGCCCTGCAAGGCGCCGGAGTGATCGAGCAGCGGCGCGTTCGCATGGGCGGTGCCGCTGCATTGAGATAGCGACGCTTGCGAGCGGCGTCGGGCAAGCCATAGCGAAAACGCGCAGAACTCAGCGCCGAGCGCTTGCGATCGGCTACAATACGCACCCCCGCAATACCGGCAACCCCATGATCGCCTTCCGAAACTTCGCCCTGCGGCGCGGCGAACGCCTGCTCCTGTCCGACGTCGACATCGCCTTGCATGCCGGCTCACGCGTTGGCGTGATCGGCCGCAACGGCTGCGGCAAGTCGAGCTTGTTCGCAGCGATCCAAGGCGAGATCGAGCCCGATCGCGGCGACATCGACTTGCCGAACCGCCTGCGCCTCGCCAGCGTCGCGCAGGAAACGCCGTCGCTGCCGGATGCGGCGATCGACTTCGTCGTCTCCGGCGATACCGAAGTCCATGCGATCCTGCAGGCGGAAGCCGCCGCGATGGCGGTGGAGGACTGGGACGCGGTCGCCACCGCGCACCAGAAGCTCGCCGAGATCAATGGCTACGATGCGCAGGCGCGCGCCGGGCGGCTGCTGCACGGTCTCGGCTTTCGCGCGGAAACACACCACATGGCGGTGTCGGAATTCTCCGGCGGCTGGCGCGTGCGCCTGAATCTAGCGCGTGCGTTGATGCAACCCTCGGATCTGATGCTGCTCGACGAACCGACCAACCATCTGGATCTCGACGCCGTCCTCTGGCTCGAGCAATGGCTGCTGAAGTATCCGGGCATGCTGCTGATGATCTCGCACGATCGCGAGTTTCTCGACGGCCTGTGCACGCACACCCTGCATCTGCACGAAAGTCGCGCCAAGCTCTACAACGGCGACTACACCAGTTTCGAGCGCCAGCGCTCCGAGCATCTGCGCCAGCAGCAGATCGCGTTCGAGAAGGAACAGGCCGAGCGCGCGCACCTGCAGTCCTTCATCGACCGCTTCAAGGCGAGCGCGGCCAAGGCCAAGCAGGCGCAGTCGCGCGTCAAGCGACTGGCCAAGCTCAGCGGCACCGAGGCGGTGCGCGCCGAACGCCAGATCCGCATCAACTTCGCCAATCCGGTCAAGCTGCCGCATTCGCTGCTGCGCCTCAATCATGTGGACGCCGGCTACACCTTGAAGGCGGACGCGCATGCCGGGCCGTCCGACCACGCGTTGCCGGAAGGCGACGGCAAGGTGGTGATCCTGCGCAATGTCGGCTTCGGTCTCGAAGCCGGCGATCGCATCGGCCTGCTCGGGCCGAACGGTGCCGGCAAGTCGACCCTGGTCAAGACGCTCGTCGGCGAGCTGCCGCTGCTCGACGGCGAACGCAGCGCGCACCCGGATCTGGTGCTCGGCTACTTCGCGCAGCACACGGTCGAATCGCTGCACGAGGGACAAACGCCGATCGATCACCTGCGTGACATCGCGCCGGGCACCTCGGTGCAGGAGTTCCGTGATTTCCTCGGACGCTGGAATTTCGCCGGCGATCGCGCCTTCGAAGTCGTCGATGGATTTTCCGGCGGCGAACGCGCGCGCCTCGCGCTGGCGTTGATCGCCTGGCGCAAGCCGAACGTGCTGCTGCTCGACGAACCGACCAACCATCTCGATCTGGAAATGCGCGAGGCGCTGGCCGAGGCGTTGAGTGATTTCGAAGGCGCGATCGTGCTGGTCTCGCACGATCGCCATCTGACCGGCCTGGTCTGCGAAACGTTCTGGCGCGTCGCCGACGGCAAGGTCGAAGAATTCAATGGCGATCTCGACGAATACGCCGCATGGCTGCGTTCGCGCGGATCGAACGGTGGCGGCGAAGCCGAGCGCAAGCCGGCCGCCGAGGCCAATCCGGCCACGAACGAAAAAGCGGCCGCGGGCGCGAAGAAGGGCGACAAGAAAAAAGTGCCCGACTACACGCCGAAGAACCAGCGCGCGGCGAACTCGCGCTAGGGCAGGGCGGCGTGCCTGCGCTGCGCCGCCGGATCGTTTTCGCTATCGTTCGTGCTGAATGAATCGACCAGGCTGACCGCATGACTGCCGGCAAACCCACGCTCGATCACGCCAAGCTCGACCGCATCGTCGCGCACGCGCGGCGCGCAGCCGAGCAACGCGGACACGGCTACCGCGAGCGCGCGCTGAAGATGTATCCGTGGGTGTGCGGACGCTGCGCGCGCGAATTCACGCGCGCGAACGTATCCGAGCTGACCGTGCATCATCGCAACCACGATCACGACTTCAATCCGCCCGACGGCAGCAATTGGGAGCTGTTGTGCGTGTACTGCCACGACAACGAGCACTCGCGCTACATCGATCACGTCGAGGGCGATACCGCCGAGGCGAAGGCCGCGGCGGCGACCAGCAATCCGTTCGCGGATCTTGCAAGCCTGCTCGGCCGGACGCGCAAGGAATGACGGCGCGAAACGCGGCATGAAGCTGGTCCGGTCGATCGCGAATCTCGGCTACGGCAGCCGCAAGGATGTCGCTGCGATGTTCCGCGAGGGCCGCATCACCAATGCGGCCGGCGAGGTGCTCTACGCCGACGATCAGGTCGCGCATGCGGACGTGCGCATCGATGGCGAGGCGCTCGATCCCGCGGCCGGCATCGTGCTGATGCTCAACAAGCCGACCGGCCATACCTGCTCGACGCGCGATGCCGGCCGCATCGTCTACGACGTGCTGCCGCCGCGCTTCCGCCTGCGCAATCCGGCCCTGTCGACGGTCGGCCGGCTTGATCGCGACACCTCCGGTGTGCTGCTGCTGACTGACGACGGCGCCTTGCTGCATCGGATCATTTCGCCGCGCGCGAACGTGGTTAAGCGCTATGTCGCGAGCTTGGCCGAAGACCTGCGCGGCGACGAAGCGGCCGTGTTTGCGAGCGGCACGCTGATGCTCGATTCGGAGACGACGCCGCTGGCGCCGGCGGGTTTGCGTGTACTTGGGCCGCGCCAGGCAGAACTGTCGATCAGCGAAGGCCGCTATCACCAGGTGCGGCGAATGTTCGCAGCCGTCGGCAACCATGTCGTAGCGCTCGATCGCGTCGCGATCGGCGCGCTGACCCTCGACGCACTGCCTGCGGGCGCGTGGCGCCTTCTGCAGTCCGATGACATCGCGCGGATTTTTGCAGCCGCGCCTTGAGCTCGGCGGCGCCGGGCCTCGGCGCTGGCTTCACCATTGATGAACGGCTGCTGCGAGATCGCAGCAGACGCTCGACGGATGCACGTCGGTACCTGTAACGTAAATGAAATGTGACCTCGCCGAGGCGGCATTCAGAGTCAGCGTGCACGATGGACGGCATGAACGAAGATTGCGGTTGGAGACCCGACCATCGCGCCAGTGAATCCACTGACGCTCCGTTGCAGACATGGATGACCAGCACGCCGATGCATGCGCTGCAGCGTCTGTCGTCCAGCCGTCTGAACGGCCGCCTCGGGCTCCTCTTCGACGGCGCCACCGCGCTGGCCCTGCTCGATGCCGGCCTGCGCGGACGCCACGCGTCGCTCAGCGGATTCCTCGTGTTCGCCATCGGCCTGCTGCTTTTCAGCTTCATCGAGTACGCGTTCCATCGCTGGTTGTTCCATGGCCCGATCGCGGTCTTCGAGCAAGGGCATACCCGGCATCACGAAGACCCGCTCGGCGACGACTCGCTGCCGTTCTTCCTGCCGCCGCTCGGCATGTTCGCCATGGCAGGCCTGCTCGCGCTGATCTTGTCGCCGAGCAATGCGCTGCTGCTCGCGGCGGCGTTCGCGACCGGCTACACGGCGTATGGACTCTGCCATACGGCCATTCACCTGCGTCGCTTCCGCAGCGCGAGCGCGCGGCGCTGGGCCGGCGCGCACCATATCCACCATCACCATCCGCGCACGAACTTCGGCGTCACCACGCCGCTGTGGGACATCGTCTTCGGTACGCGCCACGCGTCGCGTTCGGCGAAGCGCCCGGCGACGATGCCAAGACACGAAAGCAGTACGACAGCGCCCTCGCGCAGCGGCGACTGATGCAGCCGGAATCGCGGCCATCGGAATCCGAGGCCCGCCTGTTGCGCCCCGGCCGGGTCGGTGTGCTGCTGATCGTTCTCGCGCTCGCGGCGACCCTGCTCGTGCCGCTCTACTTCGGCGGCGCAGCGGCGCTGCGCGCGACCCTGCATCTTTCGGCGGGCGGCTATTCGGCTTTGTGTGCTTTGATCTTCGCCAGCTGGGTCGCGCGCACGCTGAAACTGCAACTGCTGCTGCGTCGCATGGGCGTCGAGGTCGGCTTCGTGCACATGTTCGAGATATCGCTGGCGACCGACTTCGGCTTCCTGGCGACGCCGGCGGGTTTGGGCGGCTATGCGGCCAGCGTCTACTACACACGTCGCGCAGGCGCTTCGATGAGCGCTGCGGCGGCATTGACTGCTGCCGATCAGACGCTGGATCTGGTGTTCTTCGGCTTGGCCGTGCCGGTGGCGGGATTCGCATTTTTCGGCAGCGCGCTGCCGCCCAAGCTGGTTGGCGCCGCGCTGACGACCTGCGCCGCACTGGCCGCACTCGGACTCGGCCTGTGGCTGCTGCAGGGAGAGGCTCGGCCGGCCGCGTGGCAGAAGCTGGCCGTGTGCTGGCCGCGGCTGCAGCGCGCGTTCGACGAGTTTCGCACGCAAGCCGGCACGCAGGCGCGCCTGCTGTTCGGCGACGGCCCGATGTTTCTCGGCGGCACGTTCGCGCTGACGATCGTGCAGTGGCTGACCCGCTACGGCATTCTCTGGCTCGTGCTGGAATTGCTCGGCTGTCCGGTGTCGTTCTGGTTGCTGCTCGCATTGCAGGCATTGGTGTT
>Ga0247776_10000290_pt1 | contig 11798 bp, 13 predicted proteins | sample UWRJL199509C5_FD_179912 | JGI IMG/M metagenome (GOLD analysis project Ga0247776, IMG submission 179912) | Plant litter microbial communities from Arlington Agricultural Research Station in Wisconsin, United States - UWRJ-L199-509C-5 | ecosystem: Environmental > Terrestrial > Plant litter >...
TGGACGGCTGGCAGGGCCACGGCACCAAGAGCGCCTTCCGAGCAGACCGCGCCCGCGACCGTCGCCTGACGGCCGCCGGCTACACGGTCACCCACATCACCTGGAACCAGCTCGACGACGAACCCGAGGCGATCGCGGCGGACCTGCGGGTCATACTCAAATACAAGCGTCCGTGATAACGTACAACGAATGGCCCCCACTATGACCAAGCCTTCGAGTACCCCAGGCTCGCCCCCGGTCGGCCCCCGCATCCGCGCATTGCGCGACGCGATGGGCCTGTCGCTGCGCGATCTGGCCGAGCGCTCCGGCGTCAGCGCGCCGATGCTGTCGCAGGTCGAGCGGGGGGAGACGAGCCCGACCTTGGTCGTCGCCGGCAAGATCGCCGCCGGCCTGGAATTGACGCTGTCGCAGCTGCTGCGCCTCGACGAGGGCCAGCACGTCGCGATCAGCCGCGCCGCGAGCCGGCGCCGGTCCGAGCGTGGGGGGCACCGGTTCGAGGAGCTGACCCCGCCGATGCCCGGTCAGCGCGCCGACGTCTCCCTGCACGTGCTGGAGCCCGGCGCCAGCACCGGCGGCCGCGAGGACCCGCCGATGCACGAGCCCGGCAGTCGCGAGACCGCCGTCGTCCTCGCCGGCACCCTGGCGCTGGTCGTCGACGGCAGCCGCCACGAGCTCGCCGAGGGTGACAGCGTCACCTTCGACGCCGATCTTCCCCATCACTTCGAGAACGAAGGCCAGGAGGCGACCCGCTTCCTGGCCGTGATTGCCGCCGGCCTCAGGAGGTCATAGAGAAATGCCAAAGACGATGTTCGACAAGATCTGGGAGGCCCACGAGGTCGGGCCGGGGTTGATCTACATCGACCTGCACCTGGTCCATGAGGTCACCTCGCCGCAGGCCTTCGACGGGCTGCGCCTGGCCGACCGCAAAGTCCGCCGCCCGGACAAGACCCTGGCCACCGCCGACCACAACACCCCGACCGACGGGACGATGGCCGCCCGCCTGATCGCCGACCAGCTCTCCCGCGTCCAGGTCGAAACCCTGGAGGCCAACTGCGAGGAGTTCGGCATCCCGATCTACTCGCTGGGCTCCGACCGCCAGGGCATCGTCCACGTGATCGGCCCGGAGCTGGGCGTCACCCAGCCGGGGATGACGATCGTCTGCGGCGACAGCCACACCTCCACCCACGGCGCCTTCGGCGCGCTGGCCTTCGGCATCGGCACCTCCGAGGTCGAGCACGTCCTTGCCACCCAGTGCCTGGTCCAGAAACGGCCGAAGACGATGCGGATCAACTACGGCGGCGAGCTGCGCCACGGGGTCACCCCGAAGGACCTGATCCTGGCGACGATCGGCCGCCTCGGCACCGGCGGCATGACCGGCTACGCGGTCGAGTACGCCGGCCCCGCGATCGAGGCGCTGGCGATGCCGGGCCGGATGACGATCTGCAACATGACGATCGAGGGCGGCGGCCGCGCCGGGATGATCGCCCCCGACGAGACCACCTTCGAGTGGGTCAAGGGACGCCCCGCGGCCCCGGCCGACTTCGAGGCGGCGATGGCCCGCTGGCGCGAGCTGCCGACCGACCCCGATGCCGGCTTCGACACCGAGATCGAGGTCAACGCCTCCGGGATCTCGCCGATGGTCACCTGGGGCACCAACCCGGGCCAGGTCGTCGAGGTCACCGACCGCGTCCCTGACCCGGCCGAGCTGGACTCGCCGGCCGACCGCGAAGCGGCCGAGCGCGCCCTCACCTACATGGGCCTGGAGGCGGGCACGCCGATGACCGAGATCGCCCCCGAACGCGTCTTCATCGGCTCCTGCACCAACTCGCGGATCGAGGACCTGCGCGAGGCCGCCGCGATCGTCGAGGGCCGCAAGGTCGCCGGCGGCATCAGCGCGATGGTCGTCCCCGGCTCCCAGCAGGTGAAGAAGGCCGCCGAGGAAGAGGGTCTCGACGAGGTCTTCAGGAGCGCCGGTTTCGACTGGCGCGTGGCCGGCTGCTCGATGTGCCTGGGGATGAACCCCGACACCCTGGACGAAGGCGAGCGTTGCGCCTCGACCTCGAACCGCAACTTCGAGGGACGCCAGGGCAAGGGCGGCCGCACCCACCTGGTCAGCCCGAAAATGGCCGCCGCCGCGGCGGTCGAGGGCCACTTCGTCGACATCAGGGATTGGAGCTGAAGATGAGAGCGATAGACGTAATCGAAGGCAAGGTCTCGGTCCTGGACCGCAGCGACATCGACACCGACCAGATCATCCCCAAGCAGTTCCTCAAGCGGGTCGAGCGGACCGGCTTCGGCGAGTTCCTCTTCTATGACTGGATCCGCGACGGGGAGATCGAGCTGGAGCCGAACCCGATCCTCGTCACCGGCGCCAACTTCGGCTGCGGCTCCTCCCGCGAGCACGCTCCCTGGGCGCTGGAGGACTTCGGCTTCAAGGCGATCGTCGCGCCCTCCTTCGCCGACATCTTCTACTCGAACTGCACCAAGATCGGGCTGCTGCCGGTGATCCTCGACGAGGCCCACTGCCGCGAGGTCGCCGAGGCGGGGGAGGCCCGCATCGACCTCGACGACGAGACGGTCAACTGTGCCGCCGGCGTCTTCCAGTTCCAGATCGAGCACGACGTCAAACACCGGCTCGCGAACGGCCTGGACGACATCGGGATCACGCTCGAAAACGAGGGCGCAATCGACAAGTTCGAGGGCGGGCCGGCCACCTCGCTGGGCCCGGTCACGACCAGCCTCTAGGCGAAAGGAGGCCGCCATGGCCGACCAGTTCAAGGAGCCGATGAACACCGGCGCCCGCGAGTGGGACGCCGAGACCTACGACGCCGTCTCCGACCCCCAGTTCGAATGGGGGATGGAGGTGCTCGAGCTGCTCCAGCTGAGCGGCGACGAGGTCGCGGTCGACGCCGGCTGCGGCTCGGGCCGGGTCACCGCCGAGCTCGCCGAGCGCCTGCCGCGCGGCCGCGTGATCGCCATCGACGGCTCCGAGGCGATGGTCGCCAAGGCGCGCGAGCGGCTCGGCGACCGCGCCGACTACCTCGTCTCCGACCTGGTCGAGCTGGAGCTGCCCGAGCCGGTCGACCTGATCTTCTCGACCGCGACCTTCCACTGGATCGGCGACCACGACCGGCTCTTCCGGCAGCTGCGCGCCGCGCTCAGGCCCGGCGGCCGGCTCCGCGCCCAGTGCGGCGGCTTCGGCAACGTCACAGGCCACACCCGGGCAATCGCTGCGGTCGCCGCCGACCCCGACTACGGCGAGCACCTGGGCAAGGCGCGCGCCCCCTGGAACTTCGCCTCGCCGGAGGAGACCGAACCGCGCTTGCGCGCCGCCGGCTTCGAGGACGTCCGCTGCTGGCTGGAGCCGAAGCCGGTGACGCCAGAGCGCCCGCTCGAGTTCATCTCCACCGTCACCCTCGGCCCGATCCTCGATCAGCTGCCGCCGGAGAAGCGCCAACCCTTCGCGGAAGCGGTTCTCGAGGAGGAGGGCGACCCCCTGGTCCTCGACTACGTCCGCCTCAACATCGAAGCGACCGTGCCTGACGATGCGTAGAGTGCGGCGCCGATGAACGGCACGCCGCGCATAGTCGTCCTTCCCGGCGACGGGATCGGGCCCGAGATCGTCGCCGCCACCCGCGAGGTGCTCGACGCGCTCGGCGAGTTCTCCTACGACGAGCGGCTGATGGGCGGCTGCTCGATCGACGAGCACGGCACCGCCCTCACCGACGAGGTCCTCGATGCCTGCCGCGGCGCCGACGCGGTCCTGCTGGGCGCCGTCGGCGGCCCCAAATGGGACACCACGGACCCCGACGCGCCGCGCCCCGAGCAGGGACTGCTCGGCCTGCGCAAGGGGATGGGCCTCTACGCCAACCTGCGCCCGGTGCGGCCGAGCCCGGCCCTGGTCGGCGCCAGCCCGCTGCGCGAAGAGCGGATCGCCGGCACCGACCTGCTGGTCGTCCGCGAGCTGACCGGCGGCATCTACTTCGGCGACTCCGGCCGCAATGGCGACGTCGCCCACGACACCTGCGAGTACTCGGTCGGAGAGATCGACCGCATCTCCCGCACCGCCTTCGACGCCGCCCGCCGCCGCGGCGAGAGCTCCGGCCGCAAGCCGAAGGTCACCTCTGTCGACAAGGCCAACGTGCTCGAGACCTCCCGCCTCTGGCGCGAGGTGGTCGGCAACGTCGCCGCCGACTACGCCGACGTCGAGCTGGAACACCTGCTGGTCGACAACGCGGCGATGCAGCTGGTCTCGCGCCCGGCCGACTTCGACGTCGTCCTCTCCGAGAACCTCTTCGGCGACATCCTCAGCGACGAGGCGGCGATGCTGACCGGCTCGCTGGGAATGCTCCCCTCCGCCAGCCTCGGCGCCGAGGGCAGCCCCGGCCTCTTCGAGCCGGTCCACGGCTCGGCCCCGGACATCGCCGGCCAGGGCGTCGCCAACCCGCTCGCGACCTTCCTCTCGGCGGCGATGATGCTGCGCCACGGCCTCGGCCGCGGCGAGGACGCCGCCCGCATCGAGGTCGCCGTCGACAGCGTGCTCGAGCAGGGCCTCCGCACCCCCGACCTGGCCTCCGGGACCGTGATCCAGCCGCCGACCAGCGAGGCGCCGTCGCGGGAGACCCAGGTGGGGACGAAGGAAGTGACCGCGGCGGTCCTAGAGGCGCTCTAGAACCGCCGCAGCCGAACCGCTAGGGCGCGGTTACCGCCCACTGGCCGTAGGCGAAGTACTCGCCGCTTCCATCCGATTTGGCGACCAGGCCGAAGCCGAGGCGGGTGTTGTTCTCGGCGACGAGCGGGGTCGTCGCGTCGAGGCCTTTGCTTTCGGTCACGTAGACACAGAGGTTGCCGCCGGTCGCGGCCGGGGTCTGGCTGCCGCCGAGACCGCTGCAGTTGGCGCTCGTCTCGCCTTTTTTCAGCACGGTCACCGAGGGCGTGTTCAGCAGCGGGAACTGGAAGCTGACCGCGCCGCGGGCGAGGTCGCCTGCGGTGGTGCTGGTGTCGCCGAGGCTGAACACCCCGCGCAGCGTCTGCCCGGTTTTCAGCGTGCCGAGTAGCGGCGCGACCCCGTCGGCGAGCTTGCCGAGGGTCACCGACTTGTCGCCCAGCTTGGCGGTGGTGACGGCGCCGTTGTTCAGTTTGTTGGTGGTGACGACGCCGTTTTTGATCTTGCTGGCGATCACCGCGCCGTCGCCGAGCTTGGCGGTGGAGATCAGCCCGTTGCCGAGGTTGCCGGGCAGGACCGCGTTGGCGCCGAGCTTGCCGGCGACTACCGCCTTCGGCGCGATCTTGCCGGCGGTGACGGCGCCGCGCTTCAGCTTCGGGGCGCTGACCGCGCCGCGCTTGAGCTGGTTCGAGCCGACGCTGTTCTTCGGCAGGCCGGCGGCGACGGCGGCGCCGCCGAGGGCGACGAACAGGGCGATCGTCGCGATCACGTTCGCGTAGTTCAGCCTGGGACGGGAAATTCGCATGGATGAGCTCCTCTCGTTCGGGTTCAGACCACCATTCGCGGCCTTTCCAGTGAAGCCCTTCGTTTCATCGGGCATACTTCTGCAACATGGATTCGGTCGATCTGATTTGGAAAAACGGCGATTTCGTCCCCTGGGAGGACGCGCAAACCCACGTGCTGAGCCACGGGCTGCACTACGGGACCGGCGTTTTCGAGGGAATTCGCTGCTATGAGACCGAGCGCGGCCCGGCCGTATTCCGCCATGCCGACCACCTCGACCGGCTGGAGAAGTCAGCCGAGCTCTATTACATGGAGCTGCCCTACTCGGCCGAGGAGATCCGCCTGGCCACGCACGAGCTGCTGCGCCGCAACGACCTCAAGAGCGCCTACATCCGGCCGCTCGCCTACCGCGGCTACGGCAGCCTCGGCCTCTACGCCAAAGACGCGCCGGTGGACGTGATCATCGCCGCCTTCCCCTGGGGTGCCTACCTCGGCGAGGAGAGCAAGAACGGCGGCATCCGCGCCAAGGTCTCGAGCTGGCGCCGGATCAGCCCCGGCGGCTCGATCCCGCATGCCAAGGCCTCCGGCTCCTACCTCAACTCGATCCTCGCCAAGACCGAGTCGCACAACGCCGGCTACGACGAGGCGATCCTGCTCGACGAACGCGGCTTCGTCTGCGAGGGCTCGGGCGAGAACATCTTCGTCGTCCGCGACGAACAGATTCTCACCCCGCCGCACGTCGCCTCGATCCTCGACGGGATCAACCGCAAGTCGGTGATCCAGATCGCCCGCGACCTCGGCTACACCGTGGTCGAGCGCGACATCGCCCGCGCCGAGCTCTATCTGGCCGACGAGGTCTTCCTCACCGGGACCGCAGCCGAGCTGGTGCCGGTGCGGGAGATCGACGACCACCCGCTGGGCGAAATAGGCGAGGTCACCCGCCAGGTGCAGGCGAAGTTCGAAGACGCGCTCTGCGGCAAGGCCGAGGAGTACCTGGAGTGGCTCGACTTCGTCGAGGCCCCTGAGGCTGCCGACTCCGACGAGTCGATCGGGCGAATTACCCCTGCCGCCTAGCGGCCGGCGCGGCGCTGCCGCGCACCCGGGCTCCGTGCCCACCCGATCTTCTTCGACTCGAAAGGCAGTGAGATGGAACAGGTAAAGCTCTACGACACGACTTTGCGCGACGGGATGGGCGGTCGCGGCATGTCGCTCTCGGTCGCCGAGAAGCTGAAAGTGGTCAACGTCCTCGACGCGCTCGGCGTCCACTACATCGAGGCCGGGTTCCCCAGCTCGAACCCGAAAGAGGCCGAGCTGTTCGAGCGGCTGGCCGACCTGGAGCTGGGGCAGGCGACCGTCGCGGCCTTCGGGATGACCCGCCGCCGGGACGTGCGCGCCGAGGACGACTCCTCGCTGGCGGTGCTGGCGTCCTCGTTCGCGCCCGCGGTCTGCCTGGTCGGCAAGGCCTGGACGCTGCACGTCGAGAAGGTGATCCGCGTCACCAGGGAGGAGAACCTGGCGATGATCGCCGACTCGATCGGCTTCCTCCGCGAGCAGGGCAAGACCCCGATCTTCGACGCCGAGCACTTCTTCGACGGCTACCGGGCCGACCCCGGCTATGCGCTCGAATGCGTGCGGGCGGCGGTCGACGGCGGCGCCGCCAACGTCACCCTCTGCGACACCAACGGCGGCAGCCTGCCGGACTACGTCGCCGAGGCGACCGCCGCGGTCGTGGCTGCGGTCGGCGAGCAGACCGAGATCGGGATCCACACCCACAACGACTCCGAGTGCGCGGTGGCCAACTCGCTGTCCGCGGTGCAGGCCGGGGCGCGGCTCGTCCAGGGCTGCATCAACGGCTACGGCGAGCGCTGCGGCAACGCCAACCTGGCCTCGATCCTGCCCGCCCTGCAGCTGAAGATGGGCTTCGAGGTCGTCTCCGCCGAGCAGCTCGCGCAGCTGACCTCGACCGCGCACTACCTCGACGAGCTCTGCAACATGTCCTCGGACCCCGACCGGCCCTACGTCGGCCGCAACGCCTTCGCCCACAAGGCGGGGATGCACGCCGCCGGGATCGCCGCCGATGCCAGCACCTTCGAGCACCTCGACCCCAAGCTGATCGGCAACGACCGCGACATCCTCCCCTCGGAGCTGGGCGGCAAGGCGACGATCCACGCCCAGGCCGAGCAGGCCGGGATCGAACTCGACGACGCCGCCGCGGCGCGGGCGGTCGAGCAGCTGAAGCAGCGCGAGCACAACGGCTACCACTACGAGGCGGCCCCGGCCTCCTTCGAGCTGCTGCTGCGGCGCGAGTCCGGCACATACAAACCGCTCTTCCGGCTCGAAAGCTTCCGGGTCGTGGTCGAAAAGCACGCCGACGGCGAGGTGACGACCGAGGCGACGATCAAAGTCGAGGTCGATGGCAAGCGCTACTTCCAGGCGGCCGAGGGCAACGGCCCGGTGAACGCGCTGGACACGGCGCTGCGCGGGGCGATCGCCGACCGCTACCCGGAGCTGGCCGACGTCGAGCTGACCAACTACAAGGTCCGCATCCTCGACGAAGCCCACGGCACCGGCGCGGTCACCCGCGTCCTCCTTGACTCCGCCGACGGCGACCGCGAGTGGGGGACGACGGGGGTCTCGGAGAACATCATCGAGGCCTCCTGGGAGGCGCTGGTCGACTCGCTGGAGTACGCCTTCCAGTGACCACTGATAACCAACAGAATCAGCAACAGATTCCCCTCGCCAAGCCAGATCTTGGCGCTCGCGAGGAGGAGCTGGTCCTGGAGGTCATGCGGTCCGGGCAGCTCTCCCTCGGGCCGATGGGCGAGCGGTTCGAGCGCGAGTTCGCCGCCTGGCTCGGGGTCGACGACGCGGTGATGACCTCGAGCGGAACCACCGCGCTGCACCTCGGGGTGCGGATGCTGGGCTGGGGCGAGGGCGACGAGGTGGTGACCAGCCCCTTCAGCTTCGTCGCCTCGGCCAACTGCCTGCTCTACGAGGGGGCAAAGCCGGTCTTCGCCGACGTCGAGGAGGAGACGCTCGACCTCGACCCCGCCGCCGCAGCCGCCGCGGTCGGCGAGCGCACCGTCGGCCTGCTGCCCGTCCACATCTTCGGCTACCCGGCGGCGATGCCGGCCTTGGAGGCGCTGGCCCAGAAGCACGGTCTGGGGATCCTCGAGGACGCCTGCGAGGCGCTCGGCGCGGTCGACTCCGAGGGCCGCGCGGTCGGCGCCCGCGACAACCTCGCCACCTTCGCCTTCTACGCCAACAAGCAGATGACGACGGGGGAGGGGGGGATGATCGTCCCTCGCGACGCCGACGAGGCGGCGCGCCTGCGCTCGGAGCGCAACCAGGGCCGCGCCGTCGACATGGGCTGGCTCGACCACGATCGGCTCGGCTTCAACTACCGGCTCTCCGACCTCGCGGCGGCGCTCGGCGTCGCCCAGGTCGAGAAGCTCGATTCGCTGCTCGAGCGGCGGGCGGCGGTGGCGCGGATGTACGAGGAGCGGCTGGCGGCGATCGAGGGCCTCCGCACCCCGGTTGCCGGCCGCGGCGCCGAGGTCCGCAGCTGGTTCGTCTACACGGTGCGGCTGCCGCGGGGCGCCGACCGCGACGCGACCATCGCCCGCCTCGGCGAGCGCGGCGTCGCCTCCAAGGCCTACCTGCCCTGCATCCACCTCTTCCCGCACCTGCGCGAGCTGGGCTACCGCGAGGGCCAGTTCCCGGTCGCCGAAGCCGCCGCAGCCGACTCTCTGGCGCTGCCTTTCTTCCCGGCGATGGGCGAGCAGCAGGTGGAGCGCGTCTGCCAGGAGCTCGCCGCGGCGCTCGGCCAGGGCGTCTGAAGGCATAATCGCCCGCCCATGGGACGCTTCCGCAAAGAGCCGGACCCGCGCTTCTGGCGCCTCAACCGCTCGCTCGCCTTCGACGCCTGGCTGGCGCCGTACGACATCGACCAGTCGAAGGCGCACGCCCGCGGCCTCTGCGGCATCGGCGTCCTCACCGACGAGGAGCTGGCGCAGATCGAGGCGGGCCTCGACCGGGTCGACGCCCGCATGGCCGAGCACGGCTTCGAGTTCGACCCCGCCGACGAGGACATCCACATGGCGATCGAGCGCCTGCTCGGCGAGGAGATCGGGCCGCTGGCCGGCAAGGTCCACACCGGCCGCTCGCGCAACGACCAGGTCGCGACCGACGTCGCGATGGTCGTCCAGGCGCACTCGCTGCGGGCGATCGAGCTCTGCGGGGCGGCGATGCAGCAGCTGCTCGAGCAGTCCGAATCCCACGCCGACTGGACCATGCCCGGCTACACCCACCTGCAGCGCGCCCAGCCGGTCTACCTCGGCCACCACCTACTCGCCTACTTCTGGATGCTGGCCCGCGACGTGCTGCGCTTCCAGTTCGCCCTCGACAGCGCCTCGGTGATGCCGCTCGGCTCCGGCGCCCTGGCCGGCGTCAACTGGGAGATCGACCGCGAGTCGGTCGCCGGCGACCTCGGCTTCGCCACAACTCGATCGACGGAGCCTCCAACCGCGACTTCGTCCTCGACTACCTGGCCGCCGCCTCGACCTGCGCGATGCACCTCTCGCGCCTGGGCTCGGAGATCGTCATCTGGAGCTCCTCGGAGTTCGGTTTCTGCGAGCTCGACGAGTCCTTCTCCTCGGGCTCCTCGATCATGCCGCAGAAGAAGAACCCCGACTCGGCCGAGCTGCTGCGGGCGAAGAGCCCGCGCGTCGCCGCCTCCTACCAGACCCTGCTCGGGGTGATGCACGCGCTGCCGCTCACCTACGGCAAGGACATGCAGGAGGACAAGGAGCCGCTCTTCGACGCGATCGACACGATCGAGGCGCTGCTCGACGCCACCGCCGGGATGCTCGACGGGATCGAGTTCGACCGCGAGCGGATGGCCGAGGCCTCGAGCGACGAGATGCTGGCGGCGACCGAGGTGGCCGACCTGCTGGTCCGCCGCGGGGTGCCCTTCCGCGAGGCCCACGGGATCGTCGGCGGCCTGGTCCGCGACGCGGTCGAGCGCGGCAAATCCCTCTCCGAGCTGACCCCGGAGGAGCTGCGCGAGCGCTCCGAGCACCTCGACGACGGCTACTACGAGGTCCTGAAGCAGAGCAGCTGGCTGGAGTCGAAGCGGATCGCCGGCGGCACCGGCTCGGCGCCGCTGGCGCTGCAGATGGCCGAGGCGCGGGAGACCCTGGCGGTGGTCCTGGCCCGGGTCCAGGAGGAGCGCTCCTGAGCGACCGGCTCGAGCGTGACTTCTTCGACCGGTCGGTTCACGACGTCGCCCGCGAGCTGATCGGCTGCACGCTCCTCTATGAGGGTTGCGGCGGCGTCATCGTCGAGACCGAGAGCTACGACGCCGACGATCCGGCCTGCCACGCCTACGTCGGCCTCACCGAGCGCACCCGGGTCCTCTTCGGCCCGCCCGGCCGCGCCTACGTCTACCTCTCTTACGGGATCCACAGCCTGCTCAACGCAGTGGCCGAACCGGAGGGCGACGCCGCCGCGGTCCTGATCCGAGCCCTGGAGCCGACCCACGGTCTGGAGGCGATGCGCGAGCGCCGCGGCGACCGTCCCGACGCCGAACTCTGCTCGGGCCCCGGCAAGCTGACCGAGGCGCTGGGGATCGGCCTCTCCGACAACAAGGCCGACCTCAGCCGCGATCCATTCCGGCTAACGCCGCCACAGGGCGAGCCGCCGGCGGTCGTCACCGGTCCGCGGATCGGGATCACCAAAGCCGTCGAGCGCCCGTGGCGCTTCTGCGCCGCCGGCAGCCGCTTCGTCTCCCGACCGCATCCGGGTTAGAGCACACCCAGGTGTGCCGAATGTCGGTTGCGCTTAGCCGGCGGTGACGCCGCCGCCCGCGCCGCCTTCCGGCACGGCTTCGGGTGCTGCTTCTTCGGGTGCGGCTTCCGGTTCCGCTTCGCCTTCAGGCGCCGCTTCAGGCGTTTCGGTTTCCGGCGTCGCTTCGTATTCGCCTTCTTCGGGTTCGACGTAGCCTTCGGTTTCGGGCGCCACGTAGCCTTCTTCGACTTCGGCCGATTCGGGGTCTTCGCCGGCTTCCTTGGCCGCCTTGCGGGCGGCCTTTTCGGCCGCATGTTCGGCTTGGATGTCCTGCCAGGCGGAGATCACCCGGGCCCAGATCAGCGCCGGGAAGGTGCCGCCCATCACCGGGCCGCCGTTGTAGAGGGTGGTCATCGGCGTCGTCGTGTCGGGATAGCCGACCCAGACGCAGGCGGTGACTTCGTCGCTGACGCCGCCGCAGAACCAGGCGTCGCCGTTGTTCTCGGTCGTCCCCGTCTTGCCCCACTGGCCTTCGGCGCCGATCTGGGCGTTGGTGCCGGTG
>Ga0247776_10000291_pt1 | contig 11776 bp, 2 predicted proteins | sample UWRJL199509C5_FD_179912 | JGI IMG/M metagenome (GOLD analysis project Ga0247776, IMG submission 179912) | Plant litter microbial communities from Arlington Agricultural Research Station in Wisconsin, United States - UWRJ-L199-509C-5 | ecosystem: Environmental > Terrestrial > Plant litter >...
CTGTAATATCTATAAATAGAACTTAAAGATTTAAAATAAACTTTAAGACTATTTAAGTTATTTTTATCTTTAATAAGTATTTATATCTTTAATTACAGAATCTTAAGTATTTTAAAATGAAATAAAAGTTTAAGGAATGTTAACGTGTATATCTTAACTTTACATTATATATATTTTAATTCTTTTCTCTATTACCTTTAACTTTTAAATGCAGCCTACTTATAACTTTAATTTTTTTTATAATGTTAGCCGCTATTATTTACCTTATTAAAAAGGGTAATATAAATAGAAATATCTATATATATATTAATACTTCTAATCTTTAAGTTAGAGGCTGGAAAGCTTATGCTAGTAAACACCAGATACCACTTTAAGAAATTATTAGTTGGTAATATAACCCTAACATTTTTAAAGATATTCTTATTGATAAATGTTTTTTATAGCCTGATAAGGAAGATTTCCACACAATTATTAATTTATAAAGACTAACTCCTAGGAATTAAGTATGGGAAGCTATCCCATTATATAATGTAAAGTTAAACCCCCCTTTAGAGCTTTTCTAAAGATGTGAGAAGAAGGTTTATAAATAAATTATTACAGACATTATAAATAATACGGTTACTACTTATTATAATAAAACCGTTAGTAAGTTTATTATTATCTCTGGAAATAGTAACCTTTATGCCGTTATTAGGAAGATTATAAAAAACCGTAAATTTCCAGTTTACGTATGGTTATAAGATAACAGTTTAGTTAAAGAGTATAAATAAGTGGAGAAGCTTGTTTATATTTACCGTCTTAATTTATTTCTTAACATAATTAGTATGTAATCTTATATAATAGGGAGTTAAAATAAGTTTATACAGCTAGATAAAGATAACTATTACTTAATAATATATATAATTGTCAGAATAAGCGTTATGTAAATAAGACTTATATTAGAAGCACTGCACTCTAGTTTTGTGGAATTAAAGGGGTTATAACTGTGTAATTATATTGCTCCTGCAGTTCTCTGGCTCAGCCAGAGAACCTTCCTTATAGCTGTGAATAGTGGCAAGCCGCGTAGTAAAGCCACACAGTTATAATTACACATCTGTAGTAATAGTTACAAATCTATTATTTTAATGGTTTCTAGGCTTTTCTGACAGTTCTAGCCTCTAGCCAGAACCCCTAGCTAGAACCCCCTTTTTTCTAATAATAATAATAATTGGGAGCTAGATCTCCCTTAAAAGCCAGTAATTTTTATTAAGGAATACTACCACCTTAACACTTTAATACTGCTTAATCTAATAGTCTTAGGCTATTTAGAAACTTTAAATAGCGTACACTTAGTATATGTTTGCATTTTTAGTCTAAATATCCTATATTACTAAAAAGATTCTCCGTAAGGAGAGCTGAAGAATGCTATCAACTCGCTTACTTAAAGTAAGAATAATCGACTTAATACTATTAACGTATATGATAAGTAAGTTAACCACTTTACTAAAATTAAATAATGTGTATGTAAAAAGACGTTAATAACTTATTAACAACCTTATAAATTTCTTATTACATATTTATATATACACCATTTAATTTTAGTAAAGTGGTTAACTTACTTATCTGGTTAACTTGCTTATTACGCACATTTAGCAGTTTACTATAAATAGTAACTAGTTAACATTTATATAAAATGTTATAAGAACCTGATATAATAATACATCTGTGATGTTTTTATTATTTAGTTATTTACATTATAAGACGTTAACTAAACTAATATTATTTTTAGTTTTATATGGCTTCTTAATAGAAACACTTATTAGGTTACCTTTTAAATATACCTCTTTAAAAAGCATTACCGTTAGTAAACTAAATTATAATAAAGCTGTAATTATTCTAATTCGTTTCCCTGCTAGTTTGCTAGTTAGAGTAGATATAGTTTTTTCTAAGTTTAATATAAGTATTTAGAGAAGAGTTATGTGTTATAGTTATTAGTGCTCCGTATCTGTTTTATCAGTTTTATACTGGGGTGACCGCTTTTATAATTATAGCTATAACTGGAAGGGGGTATTACATTTCCTAATTCTTATTAATATATTAAGTGAATAATATAGATTATAAGTATTATATAATATTATTTTTCGTTAAAAGAGGGACAAATTCCTCTTGGGATCTGTAGATGAAATACCGATTCTTCTGGTTTAAGGAGAGGTGAAATTTAGCTTTATATACTGTATGGAGCTGACGTAAGTTTTTCACCAGTGTTAGCCATCTCTTTTGGAAATTCTCCCCGCTTTTATTTCTTTTCCGTCGTTTCACCTGGCTACTGTTAAAGGAGGAGGTGTAGGGTTTTATTATTATAATAACTTAGATGATTATAATGTTTAGTATTACTGCTTTTTAGTAAATTAATAGGATTGTGAATGTGAATTATAAGCCAGCCTAATAAGGAAGAACAAGCTTAAGGTAATCTAATAATATAAGTAGCTGATAAGAGGAGAGGAGTAGTGGAAAAGGGGTGATTATGATTACTACTTAATAATACGTAGCGGAGGCCTAAAAATAACCAGTAAGCAACCCGTTACTAAGCCTTACCTTCTAAACATGTCTTATATAGTGTTTAATAAGTTAATTAAGCTTGATTTAACTACATAGTAGGGGGTATATTACTATATTATTTGTCTTATATATAGCTCCGCCTTAATGGGCAAGTGGTCCCTTATTAGGTTTAAAGCCTATTTACAGTGCTGTGTAAGCTGCACTTACCTATCGCTCTTATAACCCTATTAGATCTACCTTTATGTTTTCAGTATATCCTGATCTTAACCACTAAGCTTAATAATAGGTATGGGAGGTTTGTGCCATTTACAAGGCAGTTACATATTTAATCCTAACGGGGTTTTCTTAAACTTTCTTCCTTTTATAAATAACTTAAGGGATATTATTCTTAAGATATTTAAAGGAGGGATGGGTAATATGTAGAGAGGATAAAGGTGAATAGAGCGAAAAGTTAGGCTTGTTTAGCGTTTTTCTTAAGATATAGACTTTAGTTTCAGTTATAGCTTTTAGTTAGACGAGGAATCTGATAACCACGATACTAATACTAGTGATCTTAAGTTTAAGGTTAACTTTAACTTTAATAGTAAGGATGTTAAATTTTATAATACCTTATTAAACAGACTCTAAGTAAAGGGGCTTATTAAAGCTAATTATAATAAGAATACTAAAAAGATAATTAAAGAGGAGGAGTAAAAGTGGATAATATAAGATACTCCACCTAGGTGCACTTTTTATACTAACACCTTACTTAGGTTTTGTAAACTTAAGAAGCTTAAACCAGATAAAGTATTAGGTAGATATAACGCCCTGTTATTTAAAGTTTATTTAATTTAGAGATTAAAAAACTTTAAAATTAAAAAAATATTAAGTATAATCATGTATTAGAAGATCCTTAGTATAGTGTACTTAGAGAGGATTAGAGTTAGGATAAAAGAAGATATCCTGTGTAATATCTGTAATGTAAGTACATTTACTAAACTATATCTGCCGTATAGATTAATAACTTATATAATAATAGATTAACACCTACCTTACCTTAAGTTATAACCTTAATACTTTAAAGAAAATAAAATCTAACATCTTTATTAAAAACCTAGCCTTACTTTTAAATTATCTCTAAATATAGGACAAGGAGATATTTCCTTATACGTGCCTATAGGTACAGATAGCAGTAAACCTTATCCTTACAAGAGCTACAGCTACACACCTAGGTGCCCTTATTAACTGTTTACTTTATAAGGATATAGAATTTTAACTTTTCCTACCATTTTTTAAAGAACACTAGCCACGTGTTATACTTAAAGTTAATTTAAAATACGTTAAAAGGTCAGGGGGGATAGTAAACCTAAAGGAATTTACGTTTTAAGAAGATGACATACTTATTTATAACCCTTTTATACTTATTATAGCACTTACGTTTGCTAATAATGTTTTTAAAAATACGTTCTACGGCCCTGAGGAGATTTATATACTCACAGTACTAGTGAATTCTAATCGGCTACGGTTACGTTAGAAAGAAGAGTGGCGGATTTAGCCTATCTTCCATAATATTAAGTTTTCCTTTATTAGCGTCTAGGTAACTTTTAATAAAATTACTTTTTATTTAAAGGAAAGGCGCTACCTTATCTGTCTTAGCTAGTCTATTAGATTAGCTAAGTTACTTAAATGGTATAATCTTAGATGTAGATTAAGTAAAAGGCTTAATAGTAATATTTACTGTGTTTAAAAATAAGTAAATGCTTATAAGATGAATTTAATAGAAGCTTTTACTTTTAAAGAATAAAATAAGATTATAAGGTATTAATAGGGAGATTTTAATGTATATATACAGTATTATATGTTAAATTTTAATAATGTAAACTGTTAATTAATCTGTTTTAAAAGTACTCTACAGTATAACATTATTTATATTACTGGTTACCTTCTCCATTATAGTAACGCATTAATAACCCTAACGGACGAATAAAGATATAAAGTAACTTAATATCTTAAACTGTTAAGATGGCACTATAAGAGGATTAAGGTTTTAAATTAAATAAAGTTTATAAGTTACTATACCCACGTTACAGTTAAAGGAACAGAGCTAGTAACTTAATATAACTGTTATAAGAAGAATGTGGATTACTTAAGGAAAAAGTTATAAGGTAAACGATTTTAAAAGTCCATTTACAATTTCTATAATTTAATACATGTTAATAAAGTGAACTAATAGTTAAATAAAATTAAGCTATTTACAATAATTAAACTATCTGTGATAAGTTACAACCTCTTAAAGAGGGCTTGTGTGATACACTTATTCTCTTAAGCTGTAGACATGGTAGATAGGGAGAAGCTGTACCTAGTGTAAATTAAGTTAATAAAGGTGATTACTCTGCTTTACATATAATGTGAGAGTCCGTGCTATAGTTAAAGGTGCTATAATATAGTAAAGTTTATTAGGGGTGAAGATATAAAAAGGGCTGTGTAAATTATACTGATTATTCTTTAAATTACTTTTTGTCCTTTCTACAGATAGGTGGATGATAAAGTGGGTAAGAGCCAGCGTAATAAGTTATAGCGGATTGACAGCCTGGTAAGGCAGCTCCTTACGTAACATTTTTAAAGAATATATATGCTGTTTAATTGCCCTTATAACGGCTGTATAATTATAGTTATAATAATATTATATTTCGTAAACCACACAGAGTATAAGTATTAACTCCGTTTATTACTAGTAATTATCCTTAAATAAGTTTTTAAGGCAAATATAAAGCAAGTTAATATAAAGATATTAGGGTGATGTAAGAATTATAATAACTTAGGATATACGTTATGATTTCCTTAATAGGGCTCCTGTGTGGTAAACTGGGTGTCCTATGGCTATTCTCCCTGTTTAGCTTCTTATTTAATACTAATATTACCTATATTAACTCCTGAGACTTAAACCTCTTAATCCTTATAAATCCATTAGTCTTATAATTAGTGAAATTATTACTATCTTTACTATATTACACTTATATAACGTATATTATAGGAGAGTGGATCACTGGTAACTGGAAGTGAAACATTATTATACTGTATGCTTGGAAAATCATGTTAATTACCTTTAGTTTCCTAATACGGTGTGGGGAAATGTATAACTGTAGGTTACACGATTCTATATAGTATTAAGGGCACTTTATCTATTAAGACGGAATATAGTGTTAATAACTGTCTATAAGTAGGTATTTAGGGGCTTAAAGTAATCTTTTTTACTAATTTATAATTACAGGAGCTATATATTAAGCTTTAAGCTATCTTCCTCTTTTTCTCCTTCTCTCCTATATAATAATGTTAGCTTTTATATTCCTACATTCTATTACAGACTTAACATAAACGGTATTTTCATTAGGTAATACAGTTTTATACTCTTTTATATTCTCTTAAGTTAGAGATTATAATCTAATCTTCGATCTTTAAGGGTTCTACACTACTAATACTATTAATATTAATGTGGGTTTTCATTATAGGCAGCACTGTGCTTAATTATTAAAATATCGGTAAAAAATTTTAAAAGCTGAGAGAATAAGGTATAGGTTAAAGTAAAAGAGGAGAGATAAATAAGTATACAGTTTAAATATATAGTTAGAGATTTTAACCTAGGGATTTTATATATTTTTAATTAAACTGTAAGTTACTCCTTACATATTGTTAATTAAGGTGATTATCTGCCAGTAGCCTGTTTATATTAACCAGGTACAGAGTTTATATATGGGTGATAAGTAAGAGAATAGATTCCTGTAAATATAACGTTTTAAGCTGTCGGGATAAGGTTTAACTATTTATGTCTTAGTCTCTTTATATCCCTGGTTTAAAGATAACTTTAGATTTATAAGTATATGTAAGCGTTAGTAATAAGCTGGGATAAATAAATAAGCTGTTAACTTCACTTAAGATTATAAGATTTAGGGTTTACTTACCTTATGTTAGCTCCCTTGCTTATAATAAGACAGGGTTACCTTTACCCCATTATCCTCTGTAACGTTAACTCCCTAACCTTACCGCTTACCTCTATAGTAAGTCTAAGCCATTAATTCCACTCCTCCCTATACTTATAACGTGTAATGCTAGTGTTACTTTCCCTATTTACCTAACACCTATTAAGAGAAAACAGGCAGGTTATTATAAAGTTACGAAGTGATGATTTTATATATAGGAGGTAACTTATTAAACTTTAACACTGTTGTAGAAAATTTATATAAACTAACTATTTATTATATATTATTATCTGTAAGTGGGAAGAATCCGGACGCGTATATTTCCTTATAATAACAAACAGGGTGTAGTTATTCGGTTATAGTGTAAGACTGCCTTTTTAAAATTACCTCTTTATATCCTTAATAACACTGTAAATGTTCTTTTAATACAGCAAATTTCCACAGCTGTAATATAGCCGTACTTAGCTATAACTAATACTAGATGTTAAGTTATAAGTTGCTAAAAGGATTAAACTGAAAGGGTCCTCCTTTAAGGTCTAGGAAGAGGATAGCTGGGTGATAAACCTAAGTAAACACATGTATGCTGTCTTACTGTTACCTTTATAGTCCTTTTAAGCCTTTTATTAGAAATGGAATTACGATTTCCTTATAATGCTTCTTATTAATCTTATATATTTGCTTGGGTTTTTATCAGAACACGGCATATTAGATTATGTATAGTAGTATAACTGTAGTAATAATTACAAGTTATAAAGGTGTTAAGGAGTTACCCTTTACACATATGCGGCTACATATATATGCACTTAAACACAGCTGTGTGTAACCGACTGCTTAAAACACGTTAATATATAATAACTCTAAACCGTTATTAGGGGCTGGTGCGGCCTGATAAAGCCCCTGTAGGACTAATAGTACACTCGCCGTACGCACTGGGCTAATAGGCATAACCCTACAGCTAATAAGAGGATGCTTAATCTTAGTAGGAGTGCTTTGGAACTGAGCACTAAACACTACACTGGGTAAGTGTTACTTTATAAAGGAATACTCAGTCTTTAACTAAGTATAAGCCTTTAAGTAAGGTATAAGGTGCTCTTAGATAGTTAGTATAAATAGCTACTATTATAACTATAATAACTGTAAGGGACTCTGGTCCCTTATATTAGTATTACGTTATTTATTTATATTATTGAAATGCAAAAAGGGTTAAGGCATTGGAAAGTAGAGTGTGTTAAAAGTAATTAATTCTTTCTATCTTCGAGAGTGGAAGCCGTGTTATTATAGCTGTGAGGGTGGCCAGTGCACGGAGTGCATTAGCCACACTCGCTTCTGCGAAGCGAGGTTGGCTGACTGAATACGAGGTTGGCAGTGGAGTCTGGCGTTCTTAGCTGTACAGATCCACGGATGCAGCCGCGGAGCGGCTGCGTGGATCCAGCCACACTGTTCTAACCACACTGGCCAGGTTAGGGTTATAAAAACCCAACACTATCTCCTATTATTTGCTAATAAACGTATAGATTATCGAAATACTTAGTTTAATATATAGATTTACTACGTTAAGAACAGCTAAATTAATTAAGTCTTAAATCCCTTAATTTATTACGTAGTATTTAAGGTTCTTAATTTAATTACGTTAGTCTTATAAGCTGTTAAGTTTCTAACTATCAGTTAAGATACTATTATAAAGTGTAATCTCTTTTATTAAATGTCAGGAACCCACAGGGCTGTAGTATAGCGGCTGTAGCTTAGAGGAAGAAGTGCGTACTAGTCTAAGCTTATTACGACCTGCACCTAACATAGGCCTCGAGAGGACTGGCGCAGGTTAAGATAGAACGTATAGCAGGACGCTAACAGGTAAACGGCGTTTTGAAGACAGCTTATTAAGCTAGCACTCCTAGACGGGGGGTTTAATGTCACTGTAAGTTACTGTCACTATAATACACAGAGGTGAGTTTAAATAATAAGATATAAATGAATAATTAAATACTAATATAAGGAACTAGAGTCCCTTACAGTAGTTATAAGCATAACTATAACTATCTATACTAACCAGCTAAAGGTACTTTATACCTTACTTAGTAGCTTATTACTTAATAAGGAACTAAATAACCTATTACTAAGCACCTCCTATTTAAAGGTTTTACAGATACTTAGTAAGTAAGTACCCTTATTAAGATTAAGTAACTATTAGTTAATTATAAGGGCTTTAAGTCTTTATACCCCTAGCTTAATATACAGTACTGTATATACTGTCTTCCTGCATTATTCCTTCCGCGGGGGATCTATTAGGCCGCTGTAGCTTAAGTGACGGTTTATAAGGTCGTTATATAATTCCCCTTTTTTAACATTCTTTTCTTATAAAGAATCTTAGTAAGAGTGTTTCTTTCTTCTTAATATAACTATACCTACTAACTATATGTAAAAGTATATTTTAAAAAACAGCACCTTTTGTTGTTGTAACCTTACGGACTTTATTTTGACTTTTAGATCGTAAATGTCGTCTTATAATCGTTATACTTTAAAATCGCTTTCTTATCTTATTACCATATAATCAGATAGTTACTTTAAATACTTACTAGTAAGGGCTTTGTCTTTATATAACGTATTTAGTTATAACGACACTTTCTTTTAACAGCTTCTTTCTAAAAAGCGTTACCTTAATACTAAATATAACACTGCTATACGGAACTTAGAGTTAAAGACTTAAAAGCTTTATAAAGCTGTTACCTGTCTTAACTGGATTAACGTCTAACGTTATAGGACGGAAGAGTAAGCTTTTTCTATATTTAACTGGGAGGTAAAGGTCTTCCGTTTCCAGGAATAAGAGGAGACTTATTTAATTACTCCTTTTAAAGTTAGTAAGTCCTTTAACTAAAGAGGCTTTTTAAGAGGAACACCTACTAGTTCTTTCTCCAGAGGGTTACCTTAATTAATAACCTCTTCTTAACTTAGTTTGTAGTTCCTTTAGTAAGGGTTTGTGGGTTTAAGTCTTATAAGGGTCTTTTATTATTCTAAATCTTCGCCTTTTAGGGCTAGAGGGTTTAGGGTAACTTTTTTATTTTATTTTTCTTAACTAACTTCTTTTTCTTAACAGTACTTATTCTTATATAAAGCTTATTAGTTATTCTAAAGGCTTAGCCTCCTTATTAAGTCTAAAGTCCTTATAACCCTAGCTAAGGGTTTTAACAAATGTCCTTCTATACTTATTAAGGAGTTTCCTGCCGCTTTTTAAGCTTTAAGTCTTACGGTAATCTTACTCTTTAGTAAAGTAATTTAGATATTAGATCTTATTTTATTTTTAATTCTTATTATCGGTTTTAATTAGTCTGGATTCTTTTAATAGAACTCTGTAATTAGGTTTAGGCATTTAAGGTTTTTAATTAGTTCTTATAAGTTACTTTTAAGGCTGTAATTTAACTATTTAATAAGATATTTAAACGTGTTCTTCCCCTTTTACAAATCTATAACTTCTTTAACGTCGTACTTATCCTTATCAGTATCGATTTTAATTTTCTTTTCCAGAGGAACTCCCTTTAAGGTAGGTTCTAGAAGTAAGATGTGAAAAACCTTAATCTATACCTTTATACTAACAGGTAGGTTTAATTTGTAATTAAAGGTAACGACTTTTTTCTTAACTTAAAACAGTCTGTACCTTTTAAAGTTAAACTTCTTATTAGGCCGTTTCGAATGTAGGTTTTATGAAAAAAGGTAAATGTAATCCCCCTCTTAAAAAGTTAATCCCTTAACTTATTTACTATTATAATAAAGTCCTTTCTTAAATACTAATTACTTAATTTAATATTTATTAATAAACTTCTTTATTTATTTATATATAAACTTAAATTCGGCTTACAGGTAGTTATACAGTTCTTATATCTAATCTACGTATGCTGCAGCTTAAAGGGTGCTAATAAGTAAGCCTTAACAAAGCTTAGGCTTTTTACTATAATTAGTAAAGAACGGTAATATACCTGTTAACTTAACTAGTATTATATTATAAGTTATCTATACTGTTAATAACAGCTTAAACTAATTATCTTATTTAAAGTTAACGTAAACTTAAAAGTACGTTATAAATATCTAATTAACTTATTCTATTTAATTATCTGTTTATAAGTGGAAGGCTGTTAAAAGCTTACTTTTTACACTTATTCTTTATATTAGCCCTTACTAAAACTTTAACATAATTAGCTTATCTTAATCTGTAACTATATTATTTAATTAAAGGTATTATAAAATTACCTTTTTCTTAAAGATATAAGTAAGTTATTTTACAGTTATATCCTTTAAGGTTAGTAAAAAGTAAACCTATTTTATTAATTTATTAATTATTATAAGGATTTAATTATAAGTAACTCTTATAACAGGGTCTTTAGATTTTAAAATTCCAGTAATAAAGTTAAGTAAGATTAAACTTTATAGCGTTTATAATATAGGAAGTGGTTTAAGAAGTTTATAAGGCTTATAACGCTAATTCTACTTTTAATAGCAGATATTACAGTTATTAACTACCTTTTTAACTAGCTTTTTTATTCCTGGGAAGGCGTACGTTTACTAAGCTTATATAAAAGTCTTAACCCAGCTTATATATCTCCTAAGTTAGGACTTATAGACTTATTAGATATACTCTTTCTGTTTATCCAGGTTATAAATGTACAGTTTCTTTTAATACTAAAGTTTTACTCTTAGTTTAAGTGTACTGTTTATACCTTTTAATAGCTATTTTAACTAATAACTAGTTTCACTGTGGTTTAAATACTTTAAACACTCCTTATTACAGTCTTATAAATACCTTAAGAAATCTCTTAAAAGGCACTTATGCTTATAAGTACTTTCTATTAACCTTCTTACTTAAAAGTCCTGTTATTACTAATAAATATTATACTTTATTTATAAGTTTATATAAATATTAATAGTTTATTCTAGTATCTAGTCGTTTAACATTTATAATATATATTCTAATATACTGTTTTCTACTTTATTAAATATAATAATAAGGATTAAGACTAGGTTAGCGTTTTTATAATCCTGTCTCTAATTAAAAATATTAACTTACTTATTATCTTTTCCTTTAACGTAGTAAATCTGGAAGTGGAATAAGGTTATTAACTTTACCCATTATGTTTATTATAAGTTAAGTTCCTTCGTTAAGAAGTATTAAAGGTTATTATAGTCTAAAAAGACCTAAATTAGTTCTTCTATACTATTTAAATACAGTACCTACTTTATAAAGTATTAAATAATTATTATTAATTCCTTATTATAGATTAGATATTATAAAGCTA
>Ga0247776_10000292_pt1 | contig 11775 bp, 13 predicted proteins | sample UWRJL199509C5_FD_179912 | JGI IMG/M metagenome (GOLD analysis project Ga0247776, IMG submission 179912) | Plant litter microbial communities from Arlington Agricultural Research Station in Wisconsin, United States - UWRJ-L199-509C-5 | ecosystem: Environmental > Terrestrial > Plant litter >...
TGAATATTCCAAATTTGATTTTGTCGTATCTCCAAACGAATTCGATTTGAAGCCATCTGAGCTCAGTCTCTCATAGTGTTAACAGCCGAAACTTCCCGCTTCCATATTGATGGATATATCCGCGATTCCGATCTTCAAAGGCGGGCTGTGCGGTTGTCAGAAAGAGGCCGGAAAGACTTCTCGCTTGGCCCACGCATGTTGACCCCCGAAATGCTCCACAATCTTGGTGTGCCCTGATAGTATAAATCTCGCCATGTCCAAGAGTCAGTCGCATAATAACGGAGGTGATACTGACAAGAAGCAACGCAAGGCACTGACACTTTTCAACAACCTCAGGCTGTTACTCCAAGATATGCCATAGTAGCGATACTACACCACCACCTATTGCAAGTCTGACAGAAAGCATTTCGACCACAGAAATCAACCTCGCACAGTTACTGTGTTGAGAATTAGAGTCCTCCTGTCTTGCGAATCATTGAATCGTTAGGGGAACATAGTGGACCTCGGACGGCACATAGGGAGAGTGCTATTGTCATGTCATCACACCCCCGTATTCAACGCCGGAGTGTCCGGATTCAAACAGGTCCCTGAGTTGCGAGTTTTCGCCTTCTTGGCCAGCCAGCCGGATGGGCTATTTTTCCGCAAGCGCTCTCCAGCCGACGAGGTTTCAGACCGCACACAGTATTTGCGTTGGAGCCAGGGCCTTCATCGACTGAAAGTCAACTGGAAAGTTGAGTCGCTATGACTTAAATATCTTTTTCAGTTGGCGCTCTTTTGCCAGGACCTCACGCAGTATAGCGTTGAGAGTCAAATGGAAGCCAGTCCAGAATCAACGCCTGATATGAAGTATGAACCCCTCACTGGCGTTCTTAAGCCAAGTGATTGGTGGAGTAAGTAGGTAGTCGGAAATACTTGTCGTAAGCTCAGTTTCAGAGCCTTTCCACCTGGCTGATGGAGAGCGGCATCCCTAGCTCTTTATTTTGTCATCGGATCTTTGATGTACTGGGAACAAACCTTGAGGGTTACTGTACCCGCGATGTACTTGTTCCGATATACAGCGCGAGCAAAATCGACCTTGGAAAATCAGTCAGAATAGGCGAATTTCACTTCGGAATTTCAAGAGCGCTCTGGGCGTCGGTTCGCCCGTCCTTAAGTGAATCATGTGTCTCCGCTTGTGTCGACATTCCGTTGGGCCTAGAAATATTCGACAGAACAACGGGATGAGAGTCCATGTTGGCCACTGGTCGCAACAATAGGGGTTCCCTAACCGTTGCAAAATACTGGTCCATCTCCAGTCCCAAAAAGTCATAAGGATCAATTTCTTTGACGGCATTGTCATCATCGCCTTCAGTAGGCCACTGAGGGGCGATTGGTTGCCTATATCCAGCCGATGACTCTGAAGGTGTCTGATCTACAGACCGCGTTACGAAATCATCGTGCTGCAACGGCACATTGTCATCCAAAAGGGACGAATAGGCCTGGGGTGAGGTCATCAAAGGTGGCCATTGGGCCTGTGATGGAGAGAATGCGCAGGCTGAGTCCGTGGGTTGCTGAAAACAGCTGTCTGTCGGAATTGCAAAGATGCTGCGGGAATCGTCGAGTGTCTCTTTAATGGCTTCTCGCACGATCTCAGTAAGAGACTGATCTTGTACGAGGAGCCCCGCAATTCCCTCTGGAAGTTGACTGGAGATTAGCTGTTCGATCCGCTTTGGAAGTTTGTCCATCAAGATCCTTCGGAACTGCTGGACATTGACAGAGCCAGGCAGGGCTAGTTTGGCCTCTTCTGCGTCGTAGTCTATAGAAGAAAGTTGTTATTAGCAATATCAACCAGAGAGCGTTAAAAGGCCTTACATGGACTGGGACTTTTATGTTCTTCCGGAAAAATAATTCGGTACATCTCATGCCATCTCTCGACCTCGCTGGCTGACTTTTTGCCGCGTTTTCTCAGCCTATCTAGCTGGGTTCTGTCAATCCCCTCTGGCCTCTTCTCTTCTTGAAGTACGCATGGACTACTCTGTCGGACATGTTGAAGAAGTTTCCCGTTATCCCGGAATTGTTCAAAACATCGACCGCACTGGTATTCCGGCAGGGTGTGCCGACGCATGACATGCTCCCTATTTCTCTCTGTCAATAAAATGCCATCTGGGCGACGTGGAAAATATATCACGAACTTGACGCGGTGGACCTGCTCCCACCCTGGGCCAAGGCATAATCTTTCGTTCCCGTACTTCGTCGGATTATGTTTGAAAAACGGACAGGCAAACTTTTTGTCTGTACTCGCCAGTCGTCTGCGTTTCTCCTTCGGCTCTTCATTTTGGCCATTCTCGTCATCGTCGTAGTCATCCCTTTCCCCGTTCTTTTCGTCACGGGATCGTGACCTCTTAGAATCGAATCGGGTGCGAGCAGGAGGTGTTCCTGCTTGATCAGCTGGCCCCTTTTCATCGGGAGAATGTGACCCCCCCTCCTGATCTCTATTTTCTCCCATCTGAATAGTAGAGCATTGAGTGTGTTGATTGACTTCCTTGCAATGCCGGTTGCTTGTTCCAAATATGAGTTGTCTATCTATCTGGCTCGACGAGCCTCCCTCGTCAGTGCATGCCTGCGGTCCAAGTCCGCGTTTTGATACTATGGTATCGTTCAAACCCGACAACGATGAGCTGTGCCGTTGTGGGGATGGATACAGGCAGTCGTCTATCCAATGCGAAAAATCTGTATCAGTGCTCTCTCCCATAGACGGACGAACTGACCAAGACCGAGAGAGCCTCTGTTCCTCTTTGATATCGTGTGCTTGCCAGCTGTCTGGAGGACGAACTAGTGTGGATCTGAGTCCATACATCGAGCTAGACTTGGTGTTTCGACAACGTCGGCATCTGCATTTCCCTGATGCATCGCCCTGATGTTTGATATCCCTCGCTTTATTTCGTACTCTGGCGCATTGTATGGCTTGCAAACTCGGAGCTGCCTTCTGGTGAGCCATGTCCCGTTTGTGCACGGCCTGAACCGCGCGCAGGCGTATACCACGACTTGACGGGGCTCGGGTAGTTGAGAATGGGAAGCTGGCGGGAAAGGTAAGGGTTTGGTCGACAAGCCATCGCTGGGTCCACCGGCTGGGAGGGTCTGTCCGACGCGCAGGGTTCCGGCCTGGCCCGGGATCTGTGGGTTCGTGGGGTGTCTCCATTTGCGTCAGGCCCGTAGCGTTGGGTCTCCTTTGGTTCTGGCTACTTCTGCTTTGGCTCTGGATACCGATTTATGTTAGTTCTCAGCCGAAGCGGGGGTTTAGGGGCTCCTTTTACCATTTGCCAGCAGGGCAGTAACGCATCGATGCCCATATTCCAGACTCTCGAAGATTTTAGTGGGCTGAGCTGGCGCGACGTCTTGGGGTCGCCAGACTATGGACATGACATCGTAATTTGAAATGACTCGAGCTGGCGGCAATGCTGCCTGACGTGGTGGCTGGGGAAGGAGATCGAGGCCGAGAGCCTTGCTGGAAGGAGTGCAAAATCTGGCATTGACGTCGAGAAGAATGGGAGCTGAGGGGCGATTCCACAAGGCTCCGACCAATGGCCTCAAATTCCCTCCAGTTAGGTACGTACCAGGCAGCAACCCCTGTCGCAAGTGCCAAGGCTCATCACTCAAATGAGGTGTGCCATTTGCCGACTCATATGCATGACCCTAACCCCCGGAGCGAGACGGGAGCCGGCAAGGCGATCAAGGGAGGATGAGTCAACGGTGCAAAGTTGCAAAGGATCGTGTCACAAAGCCCGTCTTTTGAAGCGGAAATACGGATTATGTCTAAATATGAGGAATCATTTACCCAGAGTCGCCCGATAACTCCCATTTGTATCTAAGCCACTGGTGGTAGTCCGCCCGTCGTCGGGAGGTTACCACGACCGTCAATCACCCTTGTCTGGCCACGCCTCATTGAAATGGTCCTGCGAGGGCGATTCCCCGATTTGAATATCCTCAGTGACGACGTCGTTAGCTTCCCAATCGACGCTCCCCTCCACGTTGTGCGCGGCGGCCACGGAGCCGCGACGGGTTCCCCACGTGCTAACCAGCTCCACAAAGTGTGGAAACTGCCGCAGGAAGGGTCGCGCCCGGCTCCCGGAGCCATCTATACCCGCATCCCCAGGCTCGGCCCTAACCAACACTATTTCGAGCTCCTCGACGAAGCCGGGCGGCGGGTCGCGGGAGATGGCCTCGAGATGCTGGACCGTCGGTATGTGCGGCGCTGGGACGTCCCTTCCAGGAAACAGTTCCTGGAACAGCCGAACCCACTGCTCGCATGGGCTCTCGTCTTTCGCTCGGCGGCCATTGTTCGCGACCTTTTCGAACTGCTCGGGCTTCATGTGCAGCTGGCTCTCGCACTCAGCCGGATGGTTCTCGAGTCTGCAGTTGCATCTGTGGACCTTTTTGAGGTGTTCTCTGCAAATTTGGTGGTTAGATCGACTGAAACAATTGCTCGTGCTTTTCTAGAGTGTACTTGACATGACGGATGTCGGGGAAGCTGTTGTGGCAAGTTTTCGGCGTCGACGGTGTAGCAGAAAACGCACGGGAGAACGGGCAGGCAAACCGGCCGAACTCGCTCGTGGTACCTGCTTTCGCCAAGGAGCCGTCTGCCGAGTGCTCAACAACACCAGCACCCAAAGTCGTTCGAGATCGGTTGCCGCTCATTTTGACAGGTTGCAAGAACTGTCAAGGCATTGGAACCAAATTGCATTCGAATGAGCTCTCAAATACTTCTTCTATCCGCAGCCTGCTGTCGAGATGCAGCTTCGCCGAGGGGCGCACTGAAGGCGCTGCTCGGGCCCTGCCAGCACAACGGCGGCGGGCGACCCAATCATCAACACCGAAACAGCGGTGTCTTAACACAAAAAATCCCATCGTTCGTTCCGCAAAGATACCCAAAACCCGCGTTAAAAACATCCGTGTCATGGTAGACAGCTAGCAGGCGCTCTACCAAAGAGTGGTGCCCAATTGGGTCGATCTCCGGCTTGCCGCTGCTGGTCCAGTGTAAAAAGATCGCAGCAGGCAAGAGTGTCGAATTCGACACAACACAATGCCCCTCCATTGGATTCGCCGCATGCGGGGAGAGCTGCCACGAGACATCGCGAGATCCAAAACTCCTTCAACTCCGCCGGCGAGTCAACCGGTTCGCTGCACCAGGAAGCGCAACACGCATCCCTCGTCATATCATCCAGAGCGAGTTTGTCTGTCGCCTGGCTTCTGCGCTCCGAGATTCCCCTGTCAATATCCTGTCGCCGAGTCGTCATAGAGCTGCAACGCACTACGCTACAGCGGCGCCAGCGGTAGAAAAGACAGCCGAAAGGCGATGACAAGAAGAAGGAAGAACCAAGGGAAACGCCCCAACATGTCAGTCATTGCTGCCAGCACCCCTGACTCTGACAAAGCTGACGGGGGATCCAGCGCTGTCATGGCCGAGATCATGTTGGATCGCAACCTCCAAGACGGCGCGTCGCAGCTCCCAACCCGCCTAGCCACTGGGCAGCCATCGGCATCGATCGAACGCAAAGTTACCAGTGCAAGCCAGTACATTGGGACCACCGACCAAGCTTTTGGAATGGGAATCCACGAATGCATGGAGAGTTTGGCGTCTATAATCGAGAGGTCCGAGAGCCAGCTACAGGACATGCTTGCGGACCTGGAGGCCCTCACGAAGACGGCATAGGATGCTCGTCTTCGCGTGCGTGTCCAGTTCGAAGACATTTCCAAGGGAAATAGACAGGGAAAAGGGGACAATAGAATAACAGAAAGAGAGCCCAAGAGATTGCAGAATACCACACCAGGCGCGCACCGCGCAATTTCCATTCCTTTTGGGCGAAGTACCAGGAAAGATAGGCATAAGGAACCATCCAAAAGAGCGATTTTGAGAAAACAAGACGACGTTTGCATTTGTTCTGCTGTCAAGATGGGAAGACATGTCGTCGAGGACGGCAGGTAACCCGCAAAACTGTGTGAACGCAAATGCGTGCTAACTTGGGGCTCCAGCCCCCCTCCCACCTTCCCCCCTTCCATTCCAGGCGAAGCTCGCAAGGTTGGCCTAGTCGCCGGCCCGCGGGACCCGCTGAAGCGACCCGACTTCAGCCACAAAGTGCGATCTGAGACGGTTTTGCACAAATGAGCTCCCGTGGTTGAACCTGTACTTCGTGCTCTGTTGGAGGTAACCTTGGCCCAATCTAATCTTCCCGTCGCTGTGATGTCGACCAATGTCGTTGTCTCGACTAGCCACTAGATTGCCACTCACGTCTATGCGTCGTTCAATGGGAGGAGTGAGGCGGACGCCTCCTGTTCCACCGCTTGTAAAGCGCTTCCCGACGCTCTTTCCGGTGACCTGATCCGACACACAACCTGGCGGCCGATCCCAAACACCCAATTCCTCCTACCAACGCCTCTCTCTTGCAGCCATGAAACTTGGTCCCTTTACAGATCCTTGGTTGAAGGGCTGCCGCCCCTGATTGGCTGTACCGCAGAGCTAGCAGGTCATCGCCAGGGCGGGCAGGATGCAACGTGCGGGGGCTTGCGGGATGTTGAAAATGCAACCAAAACCACACACTCCTCTTGGGGCTGATCCGGATTATGCCTTCTACATGAACGAATCGTGATGACGGGAAAACAACCAGAGCCGCAAGGCTTGATCTCCAGGCTCTGGCGCCGGGCACGCGCAGCGGTGCAGGCACCAACGAATACGACCCCGCCCCTCGGCTCTAGCTTGGGTCGGGCGCCTGTCAAGTTGCTGGAAAATACCAGCCTCAGGAGAAGCCTCTCGCTCGGTCCGAGGCCATCTGTCGAGCCGCCGCATGTCTTTGATTACCAGTTCGCCAGGTCTCCGGCAGTCTCTGCGGCCCCATCCATATCCTCCTATCGACAGCATGTCCACCAACCACACGTGTCCGGAACGAATGAGGAGGATCTTGAGGTCATCGAAGAGGTGGATACGCCGCCGAGAACTTCGCTTGACGATACCTACAGAGATTTCCCAAGGGAAGCTGGTGATCTTGAAGAACCAGCAGACTCGGATTCCGTTGTTCGTGGAGCTAGGTCAGCTAAAGGCCATAATCTATCAGAGGCCCCTCAGCACGACGGGGCGGGTCTCCTAGTTGAAAATACGTCAAGCGATCAAGCCAAGCCCAGTTTCTCAAAGTCGAGCACATTTTCTGCCGACGCTCTGTCCGAGGCCCTCCGAGGCGCTGACCAACAACCTCCAGGGCCAGGGGAAGAGGAGGAATTTGAAGCGCCAACGCCTTTACTCTCGATTCGGGTCACCGAAAGCTTGTTACCACCCGTTTCGACACTCCCCATGGGCTCACCCAGCATGGGCGGACAGCTCCCATCTGTCCCCGGCCAGAATGACCCCTTTCACTTCACACCGTCGACAACACTCGAGCTGACTGCAGAAGCCAATGTCCCAGTCTATTACGACACTGCAAGAGCGACATGTTCGCTGAATTTGGTTTGCTACAGATCCGGCGCTAAAGGCTGTGATCTTCAGCAGATTCAGTGTGTCTTGCGATCCAACTTCTCGACGGACGAGAGCTTCCGGGCTGCCACAAAATCTAACAAGCATTTGGTTCACACTGACGACGAGTTCTTCCGGGACATGCAGCGATTGTACAAGTACAAGATGTGCGGTTTCTTCAGGCGCTACTTCTCCTTAAAAACACTTCGAGCGTTTCGTGTGCTTGCTGTGAGTTCTTAGTCAATTCAAAGGTTGGCTAAGAAGCGTCTTCTAACACTCGAGATTCAGTATACGCCAACAACGCGGCCCACAGTAGTGCCTTTCGATGATTTCGTCCTCCAGGAGATGATGTACGCATACCGGAACCCAGACCGGCTATTCCACGACAGCGACGATTGGATCAAGTGGGTATTTCGACTTCGCCGCAAGCACAAGCGTCATGCCCTAGAGTTTGTCGAGGGCTGGAACACAACTCGCATCGCCATCTCGGGGACAGCCCCTTGGCTCACCTCTTGTTTGGTCGGTATCATATGGACGGCCATAGGAGGTGATGCTCAGACCGCTTTTACCGTCGCAAGTTTCATCCTAACATCATCGTCTGGTGAGTTCTTCATGAAACAAGTTTCTTTCAGCAAAGGATTCTCAGCTGACAGAAATGTGCCAGTCATATTGGCCTTGTTGGCAATTATTAGCAGTATTGAGTCATCTGGATGATGCAAGGGAGACATCGCAACCGGCACAAGAGCTCGGATGTCTTGCAGTTTACCGCCCACGAGCAAACAACGAGGCAGCGTAATTTCCCCAGCTCGGCTTTCCCTCGACAAATAACCTGCCATCTGGAAGCCCAGGTCTGTGTTCCTGAGCACCGCACAAAACGGCAATGGCAACGAGTGAAATTCACGAATTTCACTTCCTCGACAGCTCGAGTCTGACGCAATGGTCAAAGATGCCAAGGTCTGATCCACTCCGAGTACACCGACGGCTCGCTCACCATCGTCACCAGCTTCGACCGCCTTCAAATCCGAGGCACCACCAATCATGGACCCGCGCCGACGAGCCAAAGACTTGTACTGGCCCGCGATCGGGACCAAAGACGAGATCCCGGCCTGGCTGCGCGACAATGACTACATACTGAAAGAGCGCCCCATACCCACGCACTCATACGGGCGATCACCGCGCCTCTGGCGTTGCCTCCACATGGAGACCATGAATATCTGGACCCATCTGCTCGGATCCGCAATATTCTTGGCAGCCGGCGTGGTACTCTACACGTATATCTCAGCATCCGATGTTCTCCGCCTTGGCTGGGGCGATAAGCTCGCGTTTGGCAGTTACCTCACCTCCGCCACTGTCTGCTTTGGGCTCAGTACAACTTTTCACACATTGAGGAGCCATTCATACCAGGTACATCATGTTTAAGGTAAACTAGATATCCTCGGCATTTGCATCCTCGCTCTCGGCGGCGGTACTTCAATGACCCACTATGCATTCTACTGTCGGCCGGTGGTGCAACAGGTGTATTGGACCATCAATTTCTGCTCGGCATCCGCCGCCGCATTCAAACTCTTCGACACAGGAGGTGGAGGCAATAGAGTGAGAACCTTGCGTGGGGGAGTCTTCGGTTTACTCACAGTTTCGGCCATGCTCCCTCTCTTTCACAGCGCAATTGGGATGGGATGGGCACGGGCGCGAGAACAGCTAGGCGCTGTGTGGTATCCTGCCGAAGGGTTGTCGCTGTTGGTCGGCGTTTGCTTGTTCGTGAGGCGGATACCAGAGAGATTTAGCCCCGGTTCCTTTGATATTTGGGGGCATTCGCATCAGCTTTTCCATATTTTTGCCGTCCTGGGTGGTGGATGCCACGTCGTTGCGCTGGTATCCGCCTACCGGTATCGGCAAGCGTTTCCCCACTGTCAATAACTCAACATAGGCAGTCAGAGCGGAGAAATTGCCCTCCTCGACTGGTCGGCCATTGGGCACAAATTGGAGGCACGGATGAGATTTTACCTGTACACAAAGGATGTTTTGTCTTCCTTGGCACGGAATGGATCTTGATGAGGGCTATCTTGAACAGACTCTTGCTCTGGGGGAGGGAAGGGGGGATTTCGTGGCGTATTATCGACCGGGGCGGGGGCTACTTGAGCGGAATTGTTTGAGTTTCTCCAAGGCGCGTGTAATATCAGGATAAACGTCCGTCTCTCTTATGCTTCGAGGTGGGGTCGTCAAACAAAGGATCCTGCTAACAGTCAGGTGACTGAGGATTCGCCTTGCTATCCGTTCTGCCGACAGGCAACCCTAAATCAGACCTACCCTAAATAATGACTGCCATTTTGGCCCGTGCACGCCTGTTGACCACATAGTTTGCCAAATCGTCTCCTGCTGAACACCCTTCGAATTTTCCAACACTTGTTAATAAATACCTTCCTCGCCTCCCCCCCTGGAAGTGGCTCAATCATCCACCAAACCCAACCTCTCTCCCAAGACAATTGTAAGATCTCTTCACGCCTCCCTTTCCTCACATGGACTGACAGGTTCAGGAATCTTCCGGCGACTGCGGATAGCCTCAACTCCGCCATGGCATCTAAGCAGGGAGGCACCTACAGAAACCAGCAGCGAATCACGGTTGATTACATCGGCAACAAGATAATATCCTGGGTCGGCGAAGAAGAAGTGTCGTCTTCAAGCAACCAATCGAGCCCCGACCAGCTGCTCGACTCGTCACACCCACTCTCAACGCAGTTATCGGATGCGGAGCTGCCCGACCCGACGTCGGATGAGGAGTTGAGGGAGCGGTTCGTTGCATATGTCCATCAAAATATCGAAGCCCTTCATGGTGAAGGAGACGACGGCAGTTATGCCCCCACCGCGAAAGAAAAGGCACGGCGGGCTATAGAGAAGAAGGGGATGTATATGCTGCTAGCTATACTCCATGACGCCAGCTCCCGGCCTCGATCCCTGAGAATGAGCTCTTGGGATGACTGGAAGATAGGACTCCACCCGAAGGAGATTTCTCTTGCGAACTTCTTTGAGAGTCGATGCTACGAATACCAAGCCAGTCTCGACAAGCTTTGTGTTTTGTGGGACCTGAATCCCAAGCCAAAAAAGTCCGATGAGCCGGTGGCCGCTGCAGTTTCCCGTACTGGAAAGAACAGGGCGACAGACGAGGGGGTAGAAACACGACGCATGAAGAAGCAAAGGATCGAGAAAGCTCAAGGGACATCGCAAATCTCGTCTGACGAAGAAGCGGACTCGGTTACGCAGCCCGCCTCCCATCCCCCAGTCGATGATCAATGCGCCACCGGAAACAACAATGAAGACAGACGTACCGGCAAAGAGATAGCTGCACAGAAGGAAGTGCCGGAATGGTACGCGGGACGCTGCGTTCTATCCAACGCCCTCGGCGCGCAGGGGGCGCATATTGTACCGGTCAGGGCCTTGGTTAAGGCAGAGCGCAACCATACAACCTTCCGCAACTTGCTTCGTATGTTTTGGCCTGATAAGCATTGGACCAATCACTGCTCTCCTGACAAGACGGAGAAGGCAAACATTCTCCCGCTTGAAGCTGGGGCCCACTACAGATGGGATCGCTTCAACTTTGCAGTCCGGCCGATCAACAATGTATCGGATACTGATCCTTGCCGCCTTTGGATCCAGATGGTGTGGCTGAACAATACACACGAGAGCGGTGGGCTTGCCTCAGGTAGCTGGGAGCATTTTGATGGCACCATTAGCAATTACCGCCGAGGCATTTGCATGGACGCCAAGGAGGGCGGAACGCATCAAGGCCGCACAACGCAGTATTTTCCGGTTGTCGACCATGGCGATGTCTTTCTGCTCCAGACACCGGACCCGGAAAAGTATCCGTTACCAGACAGGGGCTATCTGGAGATACAGTTTGCCGTACACAAGATACTCTCAGGCATCGCTGCAGCGGGTGCGCTCAAGGATGTCTTTCGGGGCCCTCCACCAGATTCCCATGAGCCTGGCAGCGTACCCGTAAGCGTAGCTGTGCCATGGGAATGGGAGTTCCAACTTGAGCGAGCTGGGGAAATTGGTATCTTAGATACCAAGGAAGAGGAGCGATGGCGTCAGGCCATCCGAGCATATCTTCATGAGGTCGAAGAGGAGGAAGCCTGGACCGAGAGCTGGATGCTCGCTATGTCTGGGGAAGCGCGCCACCATAAGCAAGAACTCGAAGGCAAAGGTGATACGGGCGAGAGCTCGGAACAGCAACAAACGGAGGATGAGCGTGATTAGAAGCCACGCTCCGATGCTCAAAAGTCATTTGAGCTTCCGCTACA
>Ga0247776_10000298_pt1 | contig 11707 bp, 7 predicted proteins | sample UWRJL199509C5_FD_179912 | JGI IMG/M metagenome (GOLD analysis project Ga0247776, IMG submission 179912) | Plant litter microbial communities from Arlington Agricultural Research Station in Wisconsin, United States - UWRJ-L199-509C-5 | ecosystem: Environmental > Terrestrial > Plant litter >...
AAGCGCGTGCGCAGATTCGTGAGGAAGAACTCCTCCTCGATACCGAATGTGTACCGATCGGATGCAGTATCCATTGCGTTCGCCGTTCACCGTCGCAGCTCATAGTCGAGCACAGGTGAAATGAACGCGCAGTGATACGCACTTCTTAGATAAGGGGTCGCGGCGCATCCGTGGTAGCGGTCCGAAGTGGAGCGCCAGCGAGTTGTTGCGAGCAGCAAGGCGGCCGCTCCTTGGTGAGTCTCTCCCCTCAGTTGGGGAGACGTGCGCTCGCAACATCGCCCGTTCCCGACCGGACGCGCAGCATCGATACGCAGTCTCGTGTCACAGAAACCGTGTGGTGGTCGTTGCACGTTTGCGCTTGCGACGCGCGGATACGAGATCTCGTGTGTTCTTGATCATCCGCTCTCAGCGGCGGAAGCGGCATCTGCCGGCCCGGCGAATTCGCCGGGCTTGGCTAACGCGCATTTTTCTCCAGCTCGCGCGCCATCTGGAGGTGGCCCTTGAGCGTCGGCAACGCCTTCTGTGCAAAGACTTTGAGAGCGTCGTTGCCGCTCGATGACGCTTCCTTATCGAACAGAGCAACAGCGTCCTCGTGGTCCTTGACCATCGCCTCGGTGTACGCCTGGTCGAACGCCGCGCCGTGCAGGCTCTTCAGTTTTTCGATCGTATCCTGCTGCCTGGGATCTGGCACTGTCGGAAGCGTTGCGCCAATAGCTTTGGCTTGCGCCGTCAGTTCGGCGTTCGCCTTGGTGTGATCTTTCACCATCTGGGTGCCGAACCGTTTCACTGCAGCCGTGTTTCCGTCCTGGGCGGCCAGCGAGCCGAGTTCCACTTCGGCCATGCCTGCGCGAGCAGCCGTGGTGACGAACGTCTGATCGGCAAGCGGAATCGCGGCGTACGCCATTGCCGAGAACCCGACGACTCCCACGACAAACGCAGAGCGGACGAGGCGAGCGAAGGTTCGACGAATCATCGATTGATCTCCAAAAGTACGGTTGCCCCTTCGTAGCACACGCACCTGAACGTCAGGTGTGTCTTACCCGATGCTTCAACTCGGCGCGGCGGACCAAACCGCCGCGCCGTATCAAGATTGGGAGAGGACCTGTAATCGCCTATGCCAAGCGCACCATCGGCCATGACTCACGAGCGGGCCAGTACGTCCGATAACCATCGAGAATGGGCGTCCGCATCATGGTACGTGTACCGTGCTCGCGACCAACGCTGCCTGGACCAGCGCTGCGCGGGCCGGTCTGGGCACGACCCGTGCAATTTCCAAATGCGTTCCTCGGAAACGCAGAGCGCTTATTCCATCGCGCGCATCTTGCGTACATCGTCGGGCGTGATCGACGACGGCGATGCGCCGAATCGCGCGGTGACGTAATTGGCCACCGCCGCGATTTCTTCGTCGTTGTAGGCATCGCCGAATCCCGGCATCGCGAGGCGGCCGTCGCGGTCTTTCGACTCGGTGCCGCGCAACACCATCTGCGCGACATTGATCGCGGTGGGATCGTTGATCGCGCGCGTACCGGTCAGCGTCGCGCGCGGCGACAAGGCGCTGGCGCCGGTCCAGCCGTGACAGCTTGCGCATGCGCCGGCGAAGACCTGCTTGCCGTGCGGATCGATGCCGGCAGGAACACCGAGCTTTGGATCGGCCGACGCGATGTCCGTCTTCGGCGCCGGCAGGTCCTTCGATTCCAGCGCCGGCACGCTGCGCAGATAGGTCACCAGCGCCTGGATGTCGCTCGCCGTCATGTTGCGGAAACTGAGATCGACCGCTTCGCCCATCGGCCCGGACGCCGTGCCACGGCCCGCCGCATGGCCGGAGGCAAGGTATTGCGCCAGCTCCGCATCGCTCCAGCTGCCGACGCCGGCCGTCTTGTCGGCGGTGACGTTGTAGGCGCGCCAACCATTCGTGACGGTGCCGCCGAACTTGTGCGCATTGTCCAAGCCCTGCATCAAGTTGCGCGGGGTGTGGCAGTCGCCGCAATGCGCCAGGCCCTCGGCCAGATACGCGCCGCGATTCCATTCCGCGCTCCGTTCCGGGATCGGCTCGAAACGCTTGTCGGGGTTGAACAGCGCTGCCCAGAACGTCATCAGCCAGCGCTGGTTGAACGGAAACGCCAACGCATTTTCGGGCGCCGCCTGCTGCACCGGCGCCAGCGAAAACAAATATGCCTTGATCGCAAGCACATCCTCGTCGACGAGCTGGGTGTACGCCGCATAAGGAAACGCCGGGTAGAGCTTCTTGCCACCGCGGCCGACGCCCTCGTGCACGGCTTTCAGGAAATCCGCGTCGGTGTACTGGCCGATGCCGGTCTGCGCATCCGGCGTGATGTTCGGCGAATACAAGGTGCCGAACGGTGTCTTGAAGGCGCGGCCGCCGGCGAACGGCTTGCCGTTCTCGTCGGTGTGGCACGCCTCGCAATCGGCAGCCTGGGTGAGATAGCGGCCGCGCGCGATCGGATCGATATCCTTGAAGTCGGCCGGCACGCCGACGGGGTGCTCCTGGTAGTCGGCGAGCGCGACGCGCTTGCCGGACGCGAATGCCAGCGGACCGGGCCGCGTGGCGTACCACCCGAGCACGAGCAGGCCCACCACGACGGCCGCGCCGATGACATAGCCGAGCCGCTTGAAACCTTTGCGAGCGCTCATACCGTTTTCCTCCCGGCCAGGACGTCACGATCGATCGGCAGGCGGCGCAGACGAATGCCGGTCGCCGCGAAGATCGCATTGCCGACCGCAGGCGGAGCCGCTGTGGTGCCGGTCTCGCCGATGCCCCCAGGCGCTTCGCCACTCTGTATCAGATGCACCTCGATCTTCGGCACTTCGTCGATGCGCAGCATGCGGTAGTCATGGAAGTTGCTCTGCTGCACGCGGCCTTTTTCGATCGTGATCTCACCGTACAACGCGGCCGTGAGGCCGAAGATCAAGCCGCCCTGCAACTGGGCAATGACGGTGTCCGGATTCACCACGATGCCGGTGTCGACGGCGCAGACGATGCGATGCACGCGCACGTCGCCGTTCTTGCCGACCTCCACTTCAGCGACGGTCGCGATGAAGCTGCCGAAGGCGACCTGCACGCCGATGCCGCGGCCATGACGCTCGGGCAGTGTACTGCCCCAACCCGCCTTACTCGCCGCCAGTTCCATCGCGGCCAGCAGGCGCGGCTCCTTGCCGAGCATGCCGCGACGGAATTCCAGCGGATCCTTGCCGGCCTTCTTCGCCAATTCGTCGATGAAGCTTTCGACCGCGAACACGTTGTTGTTCGGGCCGACGCCGCGCCAGAACCCGGTCGGCACGGCCGGCGGTTCGTCGCGCTGATAGTCGACCAGCAGATTCGGAATCTCGTACGGCATGTCGGCAGCGCTGTCGATGGCGTCGATGTCGATGCCCTTCTGGAACGCCGGCGGCAGCCAGCGCGCGATCACCGCCGAGCCGGTGACGCGATGCGTCCAGCCGGAGATACGGCCATCGGCGAGCGTCGCCGACAGCACGTCGCGGTAGACCGGGCGAAAGATGTCCTGCCGCACGTCCTCTTCGCGCGACCACACCAGCTTGACCGGCGCATCGACCTTCTGCGCGACCTTGACCGCCTTCTCGATATAGTCCACTTCCAGCCGACGGCCGAAGCCGCCGCCGAGCAGGAAAAAGTGCACCTTGACCTTTTCCAACGGCAAGCCGGTGATCTTCGCGGCGACGCTTTGCGCGCGCGTCTGCACCTGGGTGCCGACCCACACTTCGCACGAATCCTGCTGCACGTGCACGGTACAGTTCATCGGCTCCATGGTCGCGTGCGCAAGGAACGGCATTTCGTACGCCGCATCGATGCGCGTGCCGCCGGCCAGCGTCTTCGCCGCGTCGCCGACGGTCTTGGCGACGACGCCGGTCTTTTCGCTCGCTGTGCGCAGTTGCCTCCAGATGTCGGCCGAGGAGAGCTGTGCATACTCGCCCTCGTCCCAGTTGATATCGAGCGCAGCGAGGCCGAGTTTTGCGGCCCACATGTGATCGCCGACCACGGCGACGAAATCGTCGAACAGCAACACCTGACGCACGCCGGCGATCTGTTTCGCCTTGCTGTCGTCGACGCGACCGACCCTGCCGCCGAACACCGGGCAGGCGGCGAGCGTCGCGAACTTGAGGCCCGGCGGCATCGCGTCGATGCCGTACAGCGCCTTGCCGTTGACCTTGTCCGGCGTGTCCAGGCGTTTGACCGGCTTGCCGATGATCTTGAAATCCGCCACGGCCTTCAGCGGCGGATCCGCCGGCGGCGTCAGCGAGGATGCATCGCCGATCAGCGCGCCATAGCCGAGCTTGCGCCCGCTGGCCGCATGCACGACCTCGCTGTCCGCCGCGGTGCAGCTGGAGGGCTCCACGTTCCAGCGTCGCGCCGCGGCTTCGATCAGGATCGCGCGCGCGCCGGCACCGGCCTTGCGCAGTGTCGTCCAGAACGCACGGATGGAATTCGAATTGCCGGTGACCTGGATCTGGAAGATCGGATTGCCGTACAGCTTGTCGTTCGGCGGCGATGCCTCGATCGACACCTGCTCCCACTTCGCGTCGAGTTCTTCGGCCAGGATCATCGGGATCGAGGTATAGACGCCCTGCCCCATTTCGGCCTGCGGCATCAGCAGCGTGATGGCGCCTTGCGGGTCGATGCGAATGAACGCGTTCGGCGCGAAGAGGCCCTGCGCCCGTTCGGCGGCGGAGGCCGCAAACGGAATGCGGAAGCCGAGCAGAAGCGCACCGCCCACGGCGACGCTCGTTTTAAGGAAGGCTCTGCGCGATGGCGAAGGCCTGACGGAGACGGCGGCTTCGGGCTCGGCGACTTCGCGCACGACCGGTTCGCTCTGGAGGTCGTCCATATCAAGCCTCCGCCGCGTGCTTGATGGCATCGCGAATACGCAGATACGTGCCGCAGCGGCAGATGTTGCCGGCCATCGCCGCATCGATATCGGCGTCGTCGGGTTTCGGATGAGTCTGCAGCAGCGCGACCGCCGACATCACCTGGCCGGATTGGCAATAGCCGCACTGCACGACTTCCAGCTCCAGCCATGCCTTCTGGACTTTCGCTCCGACCGCGGAGGCGCCGACGCCTTCGACGGTGGTGATCGGGCGTGCGCCGATCGATCCGACCGGCAGCTGGCACGAGCGCACCGGCGTTCCGTCCAGATGCACCGTGCAAGCGCCGCACTGCGCGATGCCGCAACCGAATTTCGTGCCGGTCAAGCCGATCAGATCGCGCAGAACCCACAGCAGGGGCATTTCCGCGGGCGCATCGACGCTGTGCGATTCCCCGTTGATCGTAAGTGAAAACATAGGCGGACCTCCGGTTGACTGGCGAGCTGCCCGCGTTCGAGCGGCAGCATTGGCGGGCGGGAGACTTCCTGCAGCAGATCAGGATCGGGCGGCCATCGCCACGAGCGCCGCGACGATCGAGGTTCCCACGGCTTCGTGCTTCGCTCGATCCGTCGAACGGAATCGTACGAGCCCTGAATCGGCTGCAATGTTCAAAGATATACCAAGCAAGCGGCGACAGATCCGCTCGATTCACAGGCCTTTATAACCTTTCGCGCGGCGGATGCAACCGCCCGAAAGGGTGAGTGCGCAAGACCCGCCGCGAAGGTCATTTTTCCCTCGAATCCGGTCGCGCCGAAGCGCGTGCACTGCACAGCGACCACAGCGAGGGCGTGCGCGCAGCCACCTGCAACGGTCACGTGTTCCAGGTCAGCAGCATCACGATGGCCGCGACGGCCATGACCGCGGTGCCGGCCCAGCCGAGAATTCTCAGCGTGCGCGCAATGCGGAACTTGCCCATCACTTTGCGCCGGCTCGCGAGCAGCATGATGATGACCATCAGCGGCACCGAGATGACCCCGTTGATCACCGCGCTCCAGAACAGCATCTTGATCGGATCGATCGGGGTGAGGCTGAGGCCGATCGCAATCGCGGTCGACAGTGCGATCGAGCCATAGAACATCTTCGCTTTTGCCGGCTTGGCCTCGAGGCCGGTCTTCCAGCGAAATGTCTCGCCGAGCGCGTAGGCGGCGGAACCGGCGAGCACCGGCAGGGCCAGCAGCCCGGTGCCGACGATGCCGGCCGCGAACAGCCACGTCGCGAACGGTCCCGCAACCGGCCTCAGCGCTGCCGCGGCATCGGCGGACGTCTGGATGTCTTTCACGCCATTCGCATTCAGAACGACGGCGGCGGTGAGGATGATGAAGAACGCCACCAGCTCGGAAAACACCATGCCGATGACCGTATCGATGCGAATCCGCTTCAATTCGCCGGCCGCCTGCTGCGAGGCATGCTTGAGCGCCTTGCGGCCCGGCGTGGCGTACCTCGTTGGCTTCCTGCGAGGCTTGCCAGAAAAACAGATACGGACTGATCGTGGTGCCGAAGACGGCCACCACGGCGACGGCGTATTGGGAATCGGCGAAAATCGTCGGAACGAAGGCCGCCTTCGCGACCTCGAACCACGGCACCTGGATGATCAGCACCGTCGCCACATAGGCGAACAGACTCAGTGTCAGCAGCTTCAGCAGCGGCGAATAGCGATCGAACGGAATGAAGATCTGCAGCACGGTCGACAACGTGGCGAACGCGACGGCGTATGCGAACGCAGGGCCGCCGATCAGCAGTTTCAAGGCCGCACCCATCGCGCTGATGTCGGCCGACAGGTTGATGATGTTCGCGACCAGCAGCAGGGCCACGAACGCGATGGCGAGGCCGAACGAATACTGCGAGCGGATGTTGGCGCCGAGCCCTTTGCCGGTGACGCGACCGATGCGTGCGCAGATCATTTGAATGCCGATCATCAGCGGCAGCGCGACGATGACGGTCCACAAGGTGGCGAATCCGTACGCGGCGCCGACTTGCGAATAGGTCGCGATGCCGCTGGGATCGTCGTCGGCGGCGCCGGTGATGAGACCTGCGCCGAGCCGCCCGTACAGGGGCTGCTTGTGCTTTTCGGGGTCCGGTTTCATCGAAGCAGATTAAGCCTTTGGGCCGCGGCTGTCGCCGCTCGACCAAAATAGCGCTTGCGCACCTGCCGCGGCAGTCGATTGCGTAGTGCCAAAGATGCCGACGCAGTCAACACGCCCCGCGACCAGCGCAACGCGCTCACCGCCTGTCCTATGATTCGGACAATGCGCAGCAACGAGGACCGCCAGGGCACGCGCGTGGATGTCCATGCAGCGCGCGCGGCCCGCTATTCGATTCCGCCAAGGACCACCTCATGAAGAAATCCGCAAAGGATCGCGCGGCGAAGCGGCCGGCAGCGCCATCGAGCGCAACCCGCACGCTCGACGCGATGGGGGTGACCCTCGTCGAAGAGCAGGTCTATCGAACCCTGCTGCGCCATGAAGGACTGTGCGCCGCCGATCTTGCAACGCGGCTCGGCATGTCCGCGCGGCTGCTCGCCGCGCCGCTGCGCGCGCTGGAAAGCAAGGGCATGGTGACGCACTCGCCGGATCGCATTCCGCGCTATTTCGCGGTGCCGCCGGATATCGCCGTCGAGGCCCTGATCGCCAGCAGCCAGCGCAGCGAGGAATATCGCCAGAGCCGCGCCCGTGCGGCCGTCGGCAAATTGAGCACGGCGATGAACGCGCGCGGCAAGCAGCACGTTTCCGACGAACGCGTGGTCGAGATCCTGAGCCCGGAGGCGACGGCGCAGATGTTCTCGCAGATGCACCGCACCGCGAAGAGCGAGATGATCAGCCTGACGCGGCGGCCGATGCTGATCTCCAACATCAACGAGCCGGATCATCTGCTGTTCCAGTGCCTCGAGCGTGGCGTGTCGTGTCGCTCGCTGATCGACAGCGACCTGCTCAACATGCCCGGCTGGCTGGAGCATATGCGCGACAACAGCGCACGCGGCGAGGAATGCCGCATCGCCTCGTCGCTGCCGTTCAAGCTGATCGTTGCCGATCGCCGTGTCGCGATCCTGCCGCTGAACCTCGCGCGCCCTGACGGCCCGGTTCTGCTGGTGCGTTCCTCCTCGCTGCTGGAGGCCTTGTGCGAGGTGTTCGAGCTGCTCTGGCGCAACGCCACGCCGTTTCCGTCGAGCGACGCCGTGCATGCGGCCGGCCGTCGGCCGAGCGCATCGCTGCTGTCCCTGCTGACCTCCGGACTGAACGACAAGGCGATCGAACTGGAGCTCAACATGTCGCATCGCACGCTGGCACGGCGCATCAGCGAACTGATGAAGGAGCTTGGCGCGACCACGCGCTGCCAGCTCGGCTGGCTCGCGGCGCAGCGGGCCACCAGCACGTCTTCGAAGTAACCTTCTTTACAATTCTGGCGATATATTCTTTCATCATAGGCCACTTTGTGTCATTGGCACAAAGTTGCCTCCACGCGCGCTTGTTATGACCCCGCCCGCGTGCTTACTCTTGGGTCGCGCTTCCGATGCCACGGTTCTTGCGGCCAACGGCATCGGCATCTTCCTGGACGACCGCACATCGTAACGGCCTCGCGGCCGCATGCAGCCGATCGAAGGAACGTCGCGGCACCCGGGAAGTACGCCTGAGTGCCTCGTCTGCGGCGGATTCGCGGCCGCAATGGAAGGTGTGTTGCCGGGCGGATACGCACCGGCGAGGCGGCATCGAGGTACGAGCATCTTTGTCGAAGAGTCCAGACCGCGCGCCTGCTGCGTCGTGGCATCGCGCTGGTTGTCGCTGCAAGGGTTTGCGGTGAAGACATGGAAGGACGCTGGCGGTGTTTCACGCCGGCGCCTGCCATGCCAAGCCGCGAGGTCAGTCAATCTTCATGGGGTTTCAAATGAAAGAGTCGAGTACTGCGTCTTCACGACGCAAGGAAAACAGCACGGATGCAAGCGCGCGCAGCCGCGTGGACAGGCCGCGTGGCAGCGTGCGTTCGATGATTCTGACATCCGGTTTTGTGGCCGCCTCGATCGCGTTGGCCGGCAGCGGACAAGCGTCGGGCGCGCAACAGAGCGCCGCGTTGCATGCGATGCATGCCGCCGCAAAGGCATCGCCAGCGCAGCCGCACGGTGCGCTGCAGTTCTTCACCGATGAAGGCGCCTTCACCGCTGCGCTCGGCATCCCGGCCAATGTCACCGGCGAAAGCTTCGACGGCGGCGCTGCGGTCGGACCGTTCCCGACGCTGTGCGGGGAGCCGATGGGCAGCACGTCGAATGATGTCTGCTTCATGCCTGGCCAGCTCGCGAGCGGCTTCGCCATCACTTCGACGTCCGGCGCCGGCATCATCGAATTCCCGGCGAACTTCCTCGGCCCGGGCCAGAGCACGCGCGCGGTCGGCGCCACCACCTTCGCCGACTCCACGATCGTGTCGTTCACGCCGAGCGTGAACGCGGCCGCGGCGATCGTCTATGGCGGCCTCAGCGCCGGCAATGCGGTCGATGTCGAAGTCTTCGACGAGTCGGGCAGCTCGCTCGGTACGACGACCGTGCCAGGCACGGCGACACGCGATATCCCCGCCTTCATCGGCGTCACCAGTCCGGCACCGATTGGCAAGGTCGTCTTCACGGCGGAAAACGACGGCGGCGAGCTGATCGACAATCTGCAGTACCGTGCGGCCGGACTGTTGCCGCCCGGTCTGGCGAAGTCGTTCGCACCGGAGGCCGTTGCGGCCGGTGCTCCGAGCACGCTGACGATCACGCTCGGCAATCAGGCCCAGCCGGGCCCGGCCACCCTCGACGCAGATCTGACCGATGCCCTGCCGAGCGGCCTGCTGGTGGCACCGACACCGAATGCTTCGACGACCTGCACCGGCGGCACGCTTTCGGCGGAAGCCGGCAGCAATGCCGTTACGCTCAGCATCGGCGCGCAGATTCCTGCATCCTCGAGCTGCACGATCAGCGTCGACGTGACCGCTGCGAACGTCGGCCTCTACACCAACACGATCGCTGCGGGCGCGTTGCAGACCGATCTCGGCAACAGCAGTAGTGCCGCCAGCGCTTCGCTCAAGGTGCTTTCCGGCAATCCGGGTTCATTCCCGCCGGCCGAGTTCTTCGACGGCGTTGCCGCGCCGCAGCTGCCCGACGGCTGGATGTCGTCGAGCACGACGGGATCGAGCGACTGGACGACCACGCCGAGCGCGTCCGACACTGCTCCGAATGCGGCTCACGCGCCGGAAATGACGACGGTCAACGACTTCACGCTGGACACGCCCGCCTTCACGCCGGTAGCCGGACAAAACGTGAGCTTCCGCCACCAGTACAACCTGGAACATCGCTTCGACGGCGCGGTGCTGGAGATCTCGATCAACGGCGGCGCGTTTGCCGACATCATCGATGCCGGCGGCAGCTTCATCACCGGCGGCTATGGCTTCACCATCCAGGAAGGCAGCGGCAACCCGCTGACCGACCGCTATGCATGGACCGGCAACAGCAACGGCTTCGTCAGCACCAGCGTGACCTTGCCCGCCGCCGCCGTCGGCCAGCCGACGCGGCTGCGCTTCCGTACCGCCGACGATGCTTCGCAGAATGCGGACGGCGCCAACGGCTGGTGGGTCGATTCGGTCGTGCTCGGCGTCAATCCGCAAGCGCCGAGCGCAACCCTCGCGCCGGCATCGCTGACATTCACGGTCGATCCCGATGCGACCGCGAGCGATACGCTGACGCTGTCGAATGCGAGCGGCAGCGATCCGCTGATGTTCACGGTCGAATCGCGGGGCACGACGAATCATCGTCCGCGCCTGATTCCGCATGCGAGCCTGGCGAAGAAAACACAGAAGACCGTCAGCAAGCTGCTGGTTCCGCGCGAACCGGCCGTACTGGCCTCGCACGGTTCCGCAGCGCCGCACGCGATGTCGCGTCCGTGGGTGCCGGAAGGTGGACTGGTGTTCGAATGGGATGACGGCTCGGTGGAAACGTCGCTCGGCGTCGGCGGCAACGGCGCGGAACAAGCCGCCGTCTGGTTGAATCGCTTCCATGCGAGCGATGCCCTGGTGATCCACACGATCTCCATCGGCTGGCCGCCAATCGACCTTTCCGGCGGCGACCTGGTCGGCCTGCAGGCGAACCTGGTCGTCTACTACGATGCGGACGGCGACGGCGATCCGACCAATGCCGTGCGCGTCGGCGGCGACGACCTCGTGACGATCGCGGCCACGGGCGACTTCCAGACCTATCCGACCGAATTCAGCATTCCTGCGGCCGGCGACGTCTACATCGGCTTCGTCGACCAGTGGGCGTTGGCCGGCACGTTCACGCCGCGCCTGTTCCCCGCCTCGCTCGACGAGTCGGCTTCGCAGGGCATGTCGTATCTGTCGTCGGTGTCCAATCCGCCGGTCGACATCGTCAACCTCGGCAACAACGACATCAACGGCACGATCTCGGACGTGGAGCAGGGCGCGCTCGACGGCAACTGGCTGATCCGCGCGACCGCCACCGGCGGCGGTGGCGGCGGCGACTGCACCGGCCCGATCGTCGACTGGCTGACGGCGACGCCGACCTCTGGCTCGATCGAAGGCGGTGCCAGCAGCAGCCTCGCGGTGACGGTGAATGCAGCGGCCGGCAATCTCGTTCCGGGTCTGCACGCGGCGCAGCTGTGCATCAACACGAATGACCCGGCGCAGCCGCTGATCGTCGTTCCGGTCAACGTGACCGTGACCGGAACGCCGCCGCCGACCGCCTGCAACGGCGGCGCCGACGAAGTGTTCTGCGATGGCTTCGACCACGCGCAGAGCACCGGCTCGATCGTCTCCGGGACGATCAACCAAGCGG
>Ga0247776_10000299_pt1 | contig 11707 bp, 9 predicted proteins | sample UWRJL199509C5_FD_179912 | JGI IMG/M metagenome (GOLD analysis project Ga0247776, IMG submission 179912) | Plant litter microbial communities from Arlington Agricultural Research Station in Wisconsin, United States - UWRJ-L199-509C-5 | ecosystem: Environmental > Terrestrial > Plant litter >...
TTAGGCACCACTTTTCCCTTATTATACAAACAGAAAAGACCTGAACATTTCGCAATCCACGGCGCCGTCCGAAATATCGCGGGACTGACCTTTCCTGAGCCGACAATAGTTGTTCCTGTTTCCGCTTCAATTGGTCAGCAGCGACTGAGATGCTCGAATGGTCTGTGCGTCAGGATTTGTGCCTTGGTCGTCGCTTTCGCTCTCTGTGCCGTGCTTTGCTCGGGCTGCTTGACACACCAGCAAAGATGATTCGCCCTATTTTCTCCGATGCACCCGACAACTCTCCGAGAATGCCCGCGCCGGATCTGCCACAATTCCAGCCACCGTCCCCCGCAGATGCTGTCATTCGCTGGCGTGAATTCGCATTCGCACCGTGCCGATTGCGAGCATGCCGCTGAGGGTGCACGCCGGCTCGCATCCCAAATACTCCGGGTGATGTCGAGTCGGAATCGGAAGGAAACAATCGACCAAGGGCGTAGAAAGCGGAAGGGAAAGACGTATAAGTATCTCCTCTCGAATCTATCCAGGGTTGATCTCCTCTCCTCATCACCATCAGACATCATCAAGTACCACCAAGTGCCAATTACAACAACGCAACCATCAATCAAGCAAACTCCACTTCCACCGCTACGCATCGTCGCACACCACATCCAACAACCGCCTAGCGTCAACAACACCAGCCCAACCCCCCTAGAAAACCACACAGCACAAGGTCACGAACAACATGTCGAGCACCCCGGTCATGAACGCGAGCAAGCCCGACGCTCTATACAGCGTCAGCAACATCGCGCTTGATCTTGCGACCATGGGCATCTTTACAGCCCACTATAGGCACGGCTGGGCGAATGGGTGGCGCGCCGACGGGCGCTTACCTTCTAGGGTCTATTCCCACGGTGCCTACAACCAAACTCAATATCACGCCCCCAGCGCCGAGGAGCAGTATCGGGAATAGGCGTATCACGAGCTGGAGCAACGATGAAAAGACACGGCAAGACAGCATCAAGCCGCGATGGCAATGGAAAAAACAGCGTATGCATTGAGTCAGAGGAATAAGCACAGGGGAGACGGAGTGGCGGGTGAATTTGGGCATCGTGCTAGCACCTCTATGGACAGGAGTTATGTTAGAGTATATGATCGCATTGATTTGATGGTTTTCTCTCTCTTCGACCCACCGGACGTCGTTCAAATGCCATTCCCGCCACGTAAATTCTTCGACAGCTGAGAACCCCCTACTCCAAAATTAACAGAGAAATTGATTAGGATAGTTGGCAGCTCACCGTTTGCAGCGCACCGTGTTGCGTTACTTCTGAGGAAGAGCCCCTGTGTCTTAACGAATTTGCTGAGCTCAGCTTAGAGAGGGTAGTCCTCCAGCTCTCCCACTTCCAGAAGTGTCTGTAGCGCTGAAGCAGTTTCTAGTCGTGCTGAGGCTCGTGCGTATTAATCCGCAATGCAGCACCTAGAAGGTAGTGCTGTGCTTTCTGCATGGGTCTGCATTGGGTGGGAAACGCGACCTAGATTAAGTCATTGTAATCCATGTAAAGATCGGCCCGAATTCGTCGAGCCCATCGATGAAGTAGAAGCAGTAATCTTGAAAGTTCTGTTGGTCCGTAAGTATGCCCATTGCTCAACTATCCCTTGGGATCCCTCCGGAATCCCACTAATACCTACTCGAAGGGATATTGGAGGCCAAGAAGCAAAAGAAAAAATAGGAATAACAAGGAATGAAAAAAATGGTGGGCAGGAGTGGATTAGGGAACCAACAGATATCCAGTGGTGAACGGGCTGAGTAGGGTCGAAACAAGGGGAGAATCTGTACTAGATTGTCCGAGGGCTAGGCTAGAGAAATGGTGGAGCTTATAGCAATCTGCTGTAGGAGTGAGTGCCCAGGGCTATCTCAGCTGCCCCAACTTCCCTTGAATTGTATTGTCTCATGAATTTCCAATATGAATAGGATATGTTCAGGGTTATGAAGGAAGCAAAACTACTATGGGAACACTGTTCTGCTATGGCGCCTCACTAGATCTTAGGCAAACGCTAGCTTTCTCAAAAAGCAAGTTATGGCCAAATGGGATCTCCTAGTCAGCTGAACACCCCAAAGCGTATTCCCTGCGCTGCCGACAAAGTCCAAGCGCCGCATCTCCGGCTCTATCAGGCCCATCACCGCTCAGCACCCCTGTTACCAGACCAGCGTCGTTCAGCGTGCCGTGACCATAAACACCTCTCCAATATCCTGCCTGAATGTTACGATAGGGTTGCCCAAAATAGACGCCTGTACGAACTGTGTCCCTAGCAAGTCCACTGTGGGCGTACCCCGGATAACGTTGGTGACCGTGTCGTAGACCTTTCGCACGTCGACGGTGAGGACAGGGCCCGAGACCAAGCTGCTTTTTTTGTCGGCCGTGGGCTTGCGGATCTCTTGGACGAGCACGATGAGGGTGACGAGGATGCCGAGAAGAAATAAAGTGCTCATCACGCCGAGAAACGTGTTGAAGCGGGGGAGTAGGTTCTTGGGTTTGCCCGAGCTTTCAGACGTCAGGGTGATGTCGGGAGGGTGTGTAATCTTGCAATGATGGGCCTAAGTAATAGTGGGACGGTTGCTTTGCGCGGTGAGGAGTAGTTTGGGTTACTAGATGGGGCTCCGGGAATGACAGCTGCCAAGCCTTGCTCGCAAGTTTCATCTAAACTTATATTGCGATCTAGAGAGACCTCACTTCTGCTAATAAACGTTGACGCTCTAACGGCTGGGTCAATGCCTAACCTAGTCAGCTTGTCTTTGCCGATAAGGTGGATTGAACCAATGGAATCGCCGGGACAGACCTGCAAAGCAACCTTGCGTGTGCGAATTGCCAGGGCTGCAGACCCCCTTAACCCGTGCATCAAAAAGAAAGTGGTTATTACACCGACCAGGACTCAAGCCGAAGCTGGTCCAAGCAGGTCTTAAAGAGGTAAATTTCACCCAATGACCAGAAGCTCCTGTCGGCTATGCCTCTCTAGAGCTTCTCCAAATCTAGGCCCGTGCGAATGGCATTCCCGAAACGCTTGAATTCACCAGCAGCATCAGCATCCAACCGAAATAACCAAAGGTACAGAGTTGCTGTGAACAAACAACAGGATAGGCTTTTCATTTCCAGCCAGGTCGCTCTCAGTCCCAAATTCATAAGTGACTTGCCATGTGAATAATTGACATCGAAGTCGGCTGGATTTGAGTTGAGGTTATTATCGCTCGCCTTGTACCGAGGAAATCAGAGAGGGTCGTAGGAGTACTGAGGATAATGGTTACCTATTAAAGACAAATGGCTCAACTTGGCAATCTAGGACAACTGGCCGCCGAGTTCTCAGTATGGCCTTCTTGAAACCCGATTCCATTAGCCAGCAGAAGTTTCACTGAAGCCTTATTTTTCTGCGAGACGCTCTCAGCCAATGCGCCGATTCATCTCCCCCCAGACCTTCATTCATTGCCGATTCAAAATATCCCACTCGATGGAAGTTGTCCTCCGCTACCCCCTTCAAAATAAGTCCTAGTGAGGCCCAGCCCACCTTTACAACCTCTAAGCAATAAAAAGTCCCACTCACCATGTCTCCCTTCACGTCCCATTTGGCATCAATGGAAACAATACCGTCCAAGTCGCCCGGCTCGATACAGCAGAACGAAACGCCAGTCCACAGGAACCGGTGCAAGAACCCTTGGACAACCAAATAGCCACTCTTGACCATACCGAACGGCGCATCCGGTGACTTAACCTCCACTCCAAACTCCTCGACCGTCAAATGCCTAGAGTCATTGAGAGACATGGTGAAAGTCTCACCAAACTGAACACCTCTTGGCGCAAGGTGCCATGACCATGTTGGAAATCCCATGCTTGGATCCATGTCTGCGTTGTTTGATGAGACAGCGATTGTCTGCGGCCCGTCGTGTTCTGGGATGAACCAGAGCAGCATAAGGGGGAGACCTTGCTTCCATATTCCGGCCAAGTAATCTCGAGATTCACACCCCAGCCAATGACTGAACTGCCGCGCAATGGCTGCCACGGCAGGCAGCCGGTCTTCGGCCCGGGAGATGCAACGAGATGTATACTCTGTGACGACATCCGTCCAGTCACACAAAAGCTGATCTTTTCTCTCACTCATCATGATTCTGGGCGGTGGCCCGTCGGCAGTCCCGCCATCCACCTCGACGCTCTCTTGGCATTTCCACACCAACTGTCCTTTGCCGAATCTCAGCAGTCGCTGAGACAGTCTGTGTTCCTGCATAGTCCACGCTCGTTTGTCGACGGGCTCGGTTTCGAGGCGATGGAACTCCCTTTCAGAAGAGAAAACAAACGACCCCGTGCCCTCGCAGTCCTGGGCATTGCCGCCGCGCCAGGGGAACTTGTAGACCTCGCCGCCGTACTCTGCCTTCAAGTCTCGGTCTTGCAAAAACCCCTCATCACAACGGGATGCCTTTGATGCGGAAATGGTAAGAAGGGCGCCCGCGTAGACCTGCCCCATTTTCCCCATCTCTCTCTCTTTTTCGTAGTTGTCATCCTGGGCAATGCACAGGGAATCCACCCATAGATACTGCACGCCTATATCTCTCGCCACGGTAACCGCATCCCTTATGGTCCTTGGAAGCTCGCTGATGCTGAAACCTCTTTGACGGTCGGCCAAACTACCCCGGGTCGTCTGCAATTTGTTTCTTTCCGCGCCGCCCCAGCAATAGCTCAACGCAATGTACGGATGAGAGGCACCGTTGGCCGTATCCACGACGCGGGCACGGTTCGAATCCGTACGCGGGAAATGGATAACCCTGGTTGGCATGGTTGAGGGTGTCGCCCAACCACAACTCTGGTGGTGGTCGTTCTGGCATTCCTGCAGGCATTCAGCTACCCAGGTGATGCTGGCGCGTGACCACATAGTCTTCTGTAATGGTCTTGTGGCAACAAACTGGGCCGCGTGGGTTCCTAACACTGAGTCAGACCGCAAGAAAACAAGAGTACTTTCAGGGGTAAAATGACATGCCTGCCAGAGCAAATATCCATCGGGATTTAACCTCAGCTGTCACCTCCCCTTCTTCAACTTCCGCAAATTCTATACAGCGCCCACTGCTGTCAAACCAGGTAAAGTCAAAAAGAGCCTCCCCATCATCCCAGAAATGAGGTAGAATTTCCAACGAATGGGGCATCACACAAGAACGTTCAAAATTCTTGAATGCACGATCTAGTTCCTTGCTAAAGAATGGGCATCCACCGTGAGCTGCTTGGCAGACATCCTCCAAAGAGAAGATATGTGGGTAGTGCTTTGAACGACCACTGTGGCATTCAGCTACGCATCGATCTGGTCCAACCAAGATTCGCGAGCAAAACTGGCAGGAATGGGGCATGACACCTTCAAAGGCGATGTGCATCTCTGGCTCGTGGTGATCCATTATGTGAAGCCAGATGCGAGCGATGATGGAGACATGGCGCTGTGACGGTTGGGGAAAAAGGAGAAACAAGATTGCTTCCTGATATCCATTCTCCAATCCTCCTAACCGGATCTGTTTCTCTGACTCACTCTGCGGCAGCAACTGTCCCGAGACACTCTGATGCACAGCTCAGCAGCTCTCTGCGGGTTCTTAATGGCTAATTTCATCCGACGCTCTGCCCATCGGTTAAAATCTACTGCTGTGCTACACTACCCGGTTTACGACTCGTCATCTCCATGCGTTGGCTGCATGGTTTGGTTAGATGCCTGATCGGGCATCACTCACTCACCCCTCTTCAATTCATTGAAACCTACCTAATTTCTCTCTGGCTTGGATACCAGGCCTAACATGTGGGTCCGAGAATCGGCTGTAGGGCGGCTTAACTTCGTGGCCCAGAACTGGGCAGGCACGCACCAGGTAGACTAATCGTAGCGGTCCTGAAACCAAACCCCTTTTTTAAGAGCAAACACCCACTCTAGAGTAACAAATTGGTGAGTAAGTCTGAGCCAGGGTGAGCAATGTCACGTGGGTGAGGTACGAAAATGGGAGTCTTGTGAGCCGGTGTGACTGTCGGGCGGAGCCAGAGAGCACAAGAACACAAGCAATTCAATCACTTCGAACCCATTAAATCCAAGGTGCCATGATTTTGACATCTCTCCGTGGCAAGGAGCGTAGCAACGTTGGGCCAGTCTCGCTGGCCTACCAGTCGGCTTTCTACAACAATTTTGATTGGGCCGAGTTGTGGCGGATGGAGCCCAGCCACAACCCTTTAGGGGGCTACACGCGTATCAATTCTCTCATCTAGAGTTGATTGGATAGGTTAAATACGAGGAGCGCGCCTGAGCCGCCCAACGAGCCTTGTTTGGACCATTAGGGCTCGTACACATGGACTGAGTGGTAACGGGACAAGGCACTTTGATATGGTGATACCCGACGCATGGCGGAGAGTCATGAGGCATTTTCTCCATTGGGCAGGGTCAAGGAAATCAGGAGATTCTCATCATTGAGAGGGAGGGAATAACAGTCTAGAATCATAGCGGGCAGGTCGATGATTGGCGAGAGGCTGGTGGCAACGTCTTGAACGGCATCGATTCGTTAGGTTGGGCGACGTGGTGTACCAAAGGCTGTGTCGCGCACGTATGAGTTTATCTCTTGCGGGGGCTGGAATAAGCCGCCTGAGGTTCTCAGATGTAAAGCAGTCGGGCGGCTCCTCAGCGCTCGACTTCAACAAAACACCCTTGAAAATGACATTCATCATCCATCACACACAATATTGACTTCGCCGACAGACCATATACAACAAACCGCCATATTCAGAGATCATCATGAGTTTCGGTGCCCAGCAGACCCTCTCCGTCCGGAGCAACAGCAAGCTCGTGGCCCCAGCGGCCCCCCCTCCCCCGGGTATCATCCCGGTCGAGGCAAGTGACGACGTGCTGCGCATGTACGGTTTCCCGCCGCGTCCCAACAAAGAAACTTGTCCGCGACGTTACGCCAACTGGGAGCGCCTCATGTCGCGGCCGCTGACTTTTGTCGCCCCCGAGTACGCCAGCGCGAGCCGGGAGGACACCTCCGACCCGCCCATCGATCCGAGCATCCTGTCGCCGCCGGCGACCATCCGGCGCCAGCACGAGAAGTGGTCCGGCGCAGTCAACTACCTCCTTAAATGCGGCGACATCTTTCAACATATTGAGGCGTCCTGGAACGTGCCCGGAGCTTACCCGCACCCAAACAAGTATAAGACGCCGACGACGTGGGACGCCAGCCCGTCCAAATACCGCAGCGCCATATGGGTGGGGATCGATGGGTCCCAGACGAGCCACGACGTGCTGCAGGCGGGCACAGCGCTGCGGTGCGACGTGAACAAGGAGGACGGCACGCTCAAGCAGGAGACGGTCGCATGGTTTGAGTGGTACCCCGAAGACCCCGTCTACCTTACCAAGTTCAAGGTGCAGCCGGGGGACGTGATCACCGTGATGATTTACTTTGACGGCGTTGCGTCGTTGGATGGCAATTGTCCTGCCGGTGGTGGCAGAGCCGATGGTCACAGCGGTGATGATGGTGGTGTTGGTCAAGGGGGTGACGATGGTGACCGGCAGAAGAAACAACCCACGCTGGAAGGCCACGCCATCTTTGTCAACGAGTCCAACTCAACCTACACCTCCTTTACGTACAATTATACCGCCCCGAAAACCTACTACGAGTTCCGGGGCAGTACGGCAGAGTGGATTCTCGAGGGTCACCATCACGTCGCCGTGCCTAACTTCGGCGCTACGTTCCTGTACAACTGCCTCGCCACGACGGCTATGAACGAGGAGCGTGACCTTGACTACGCCGTGCTGCTAGATATGGTTCGCAACGGCAGGCATGTGGTGACACCGGTCAAAGTGACCTCCAATATCTTGGGCCTGTACTGGGGCCAGGGGCAGTCTACAGCGCATAAGGTAGAGGGAATCTAGATTGGCTCAAAATCCGGGAGGCTTTTGAGAGATAATGGAGGCAACAAGTTGACTTGGATGTGAAGATTCTAGGAAAAAGTAATGGAAGTTTGCAACAAGAACAATCAAAGACCCCGCTGATACTATTTGAAGTCTTCTGCTACCACCCCACCAGCATGATCACGCTAAGGTTTACCAATCCCTCATTACGAATACCGAAGTTCGTTTCTTCATCCTCACCACCACGCCCAGATATCCGGAGTACTGGTGCCGCCGTCTTCGCCATCAATAATAAATACCGCGACCGCCCCGTCAGCTCCTGTAGAGGACGGCAGTACTTTACTACGTCATAAAGACCTTCCCGAAGTTGTCTACCAGCAGCTCTACGCCAAGGAGAGGGAAAGCGCTCGGCTGTAGAGTCAGCTGGCACTCTCTACAAGCGGATCTTCACTAGTAAAATAGGAGTACCACTCGGGGCACAGGTGCGTCCTTGCAACCACACCGCCCCAATTATAGTCACAGCAAGTATGGTCGGGGCAAATTCCTTAGACTCACCTCGACTCAAGCGGCCCTCAGTGCGACTTACCCCTTGCTCAGGATCTGCGACTAATACGGACTCGGCCAGAAAAAAGTGTCGGGAATGCAATTGAGGTAGTTGAATAAATCGTAGCATCATCGTCTCATCACATCCCCGCATCGTCCTTTTGAAGAAACTCGGGTTTGAAAGAGTCTTTCTAAGCTTTCGAAACCGATTCTTAAGACCAGCCTACCGGATCATCGTCTTTCCGTCTTTGACAGCTTCAGCGCAGCGGCACCGGGGTATTCATTCAACTTCCTAGCCTCACAGAGATTTGGTACGCAATTACGGCTAACAATTGATGAAGGTCAGCATATCCGAAATGTAGGTCGGCGACAGGCCTGAGTACCTCATCACCTTTCGATATAATTATATGCCAGGTTGTACGGCTAGGGGATCACGGAGGTCTCTCCTGTCCGACATCCAGGTCGTCAACTGCTGCACCAGGAATATGGTCGGGATCTTCCTTTTCGTGCTTCCCGAGTGCTGAAGGGGTAGCATCGCCAACAGGATGTACCGGCTTATTCCAGGGTGAGCTACTGCTACTGCTGCTACTGGCGGGACTGGCGGGTGAGCTTCAGAGGAGCCATCGGGACCCGTGTTGGCACGATCCTCACTCTTGCTTAAATCTCGAGACCTCTCAACACATTTTGTCCACTTAGCAAAACCATAAAACTCACCAGGGTACCCCTCATCCATGGCCAGGAAGGGAAGGAGGACGAGGATCAGAGGTAGGAGCTTGCCGTATCTCGACTAGAAGCTGATGTCTGGGGTCGTGTCCGGCTGGCCGAGGCCGAGGAAGTAGATGTCGAGGATGCCGAAGACAAAGTAGAAGCCCAGCCAGACGGCCTCGAACATGAAGGACTGGGTGAAGCTCGCCGGCACTACCACCAAGAACAACCGGAAGAGCTTTCCGGACCCTAAGCCTCTATGTCTAGGACTGGATGGTGACGCGCAGGTGCTTGAGGACCCGGAAGCGTCGCCTAGCCTGGCCTGCGCGCGGTGGGATGCCTCAGCACTGGGACACCCTCGCCGGCGGCACCGTAACCATGGGTACCTTAAACTGTCTAACCCTCCATATGGAAAGAAGAGCGCCTCCAAATCCCAGCCATTTTATTAAGAATAGCGCTCTTTGGCGCACGTGGATATACCAGGCAGGGGTTGATCCATTTCCTCGATTGCCTCTTTTAACATAGGCCTGTGCCGCGCCTTCTTCTAGAGGACTCGCTGGAAAGAAGCTCGTGGGTTACAATAAAATCGAGGCAGTCAAGCGATTACCCCAGCTCGAGGATGTCCGGGACGTGGAGAACCGGGGCGGGGTTGACGCTGGGAAATGACCCTGCCAAGCGTGCCTGCATGCAAGCCACTTTGTCAAGGCTGTTCACGAGTGTTGCAAGTCGTCAAGCCAGGGCTGCCAGAGTAATTCATTCGACTAGCGCTCCGCTTTGGCTAACGATGCATCTCCATACCAGCAACATCATCCACAAATACAACCTCCCCATAGATTTCAGCTGTAACGGGTTATACGTAAAGCCGATTGAGGTGAGAGATGACCGTTCCGGTGGTCGTGTCTCGCTTGTTTAATTTACAATGTATGGCACCCCGAGATTAATAGCGAGTTCAAGAGCGAGATCAAGAGCGAGACAAGAAAGGCCAGAAAAAGTCTCTCACCAGCGTATACAGCACCTCGATGAAGGTTGCCATATTTTCCACCATCGCCGAGGCGCGCAGACGTATCTCACGACAGCGAGGATGACATGCGGCTGCGAGCATAGTCGTTATCACCAAGTACCCGGGACCCAGCTCCTGGCAGCACAATGCATAAACGCCCCCTATACTTCGTAATAGCTACCGTTATCGAGTTCTTTTAGGCTATAGCCATTACTGGGCGGGTGTTCTTGGCTCGACGGCGTTGAAGTTTGAGGGTAAAAATCTCACCGTACGCTCCATGTATACAGGAGAGTAGAGGAATGTCTTAAGTACGCCACGAACCGTGGCCGTGATGAACTACACTCCCAGAGGTACCGGGCGCCGCCTTGCCGTTGCGGTAACCGCGTTGCGCCAGAAATAGCAGCTAATTCGCGATGTTGTTTGCGTCCCCTGCCCTAATGGGCCCAAATCCTGGGCCACGGTCTCAAATTTTGGCCCAGAATATACTAATAGCTTTATAGATGTGAGTATTTCAGGATATTAACCGCTTTCGTGTCACGAACAAGAACGCTCGCGGCCCTAAATGCGGCTAGGAGGGGCCGGGAGTAGGGATAACCTATTAGGATGAGGGAAGGAAGTGAGATAACGGACCAATCAGGTAGTACTCTGTTACTTAAGTGCTCTTTACGACAGAGCGCTCCGTAGCTTCTAAACGAAAGTGCAAGGTATATATAAGGTACTATCTATACTGATAAGTTTAAGACTAAACAATAGTAGGAGCGTTTGTAGAAGGTGTAAGCATTACCAGACTCGGAGAACAGAAGTCTCCAGCGCTCAGGTAAAGCAATATAAATACATAAAGGCTGTTAATTTCAAAAATGGGATACGTTTCCGCCATTTTAATATATATGGGACTAGTTCTAGGCTCCCTCGGTTGGAGTTGAATCGGTTCGTAAGCTGCGCCGCAGCCTACCGAAAATGGTAATTAAGGTAAGCAAAGGTGAGCCAGCCTGAGCGAATCCTGAGCAGCGACTGAGCCGAGCCTGAGACAGGGTGGTAACGTCACGTGGGCAAGGTACGAAAAGAAAATTTTATGTGCCCAGATTCGTCGCATACAACAAATGTGTACTAGAATATGTAAACACCAAGCGCATCGAACAGCAGCATCCGTCCTTTCTTCCACCTATATATTTCCAACTAGTGAATTGCATCTGCCCTTTTACACACCCTATGACTCCTTATCCTTACCAACCACTCAACCTCCCTCGGGAGACCCGAATTCTCACCATATTCCCCGGAAAGAGAGAGGATGCTCTGACGTGCAGCCTCTCGCATCTTGACATCCAATGCGGCGACGCTTATGATGCACTCAGCTACTGCTGGAGTAAGAGTATCACAAGCCTCGCCGATGCTCTAGATGCCGATGCAGAGATAACTATGACGGATGATGCGGACTCGGGGCTCGAAGCTCGGCAACTCAAAGTGCGCGAGCTTCTCAGCGACCCGCAATATAGATATCTCTACGTTTTGCTAGGGGCGACCTTACCCGAGGGCAGCATCTTCTGCGACGGGCTCGAAATGACGGTCGGCGGCGAGTTG
>Ga0247776_10000300_pt1 | contig 11698 bp, 3 predicted proteins | sample UWRJL199509C5_FD_179912 | JGI IMG/M metagenome (GOLD analysis project Ga0247776, IMG submission 179912) | Plant litter microbial communities from Arlington Agricultural Research Station in Wisconsin, United States - UWRJ-L199-509C-5 | ecosystem: Environmental > Terrestrial > Plant litter >...
TTATTCATTTGTGTCCTACTGTTCAGACTTACCTCTGTACATTATAGTGACAACAACCTACAGTAACATTAAACCCCCTATCTAGGAGTGCTAGCTTAATAAGCCGTCTTCAGAACACCCTTTACCTGTTAGCGTCCTGCTATACGTTCTGTCTTAACCTGCACTAGTCCTCTTAAGGCCTATGTTAAGTACAGGTTATAATACAATACTAACGTTAAGTTCTGAACGCTATTTGTTAAATTCCTAAACACTACCTCTCTCTTATTAACATATCGACCTCCGGAAAAGGTAAGGAGATTAAGAAAACGTAAGCTTAACCCCAGCTCCCCACTATCGATAAATTAGCTGCACGCCTTAAAAACCTAAACCTTAACTAACAGGGGCTAGTTAAAAAACTTAACAAGGCTTTCCCTAAAGACACTAAAAGCCGTATTAGTCTTATTGAAAAACTCTAAGCCTAACTTAACGCTATCAAGCTAGAAAATAACAACTTTAAGGGTTTACAGAAGAAACGAGTAAAGCTCTCTCTACTATCACGCTTTAAGGGAGACTTTACACAGTTAAAATCCTAAATAGCCTAACTTTAGAGTTATATTACTTACTATAACAAGTAGTTCTTCGAAGAAGAAGGAAAGGTTAGGTTTACTAGAGCTTTACTAGACAGAGTAACCGCTTATTAGTACAAACCCTATATAAAGATAATTAATAACCTCTTTATAAATAGAGCGCGCAAAGAGGCTCCTAAGACTTAGGCTCTTTTCGACAACTTCGACGTATTTATCGACTAACTCCAGACTAAGTTTAAAGAACTAAATGCCCCCCGGTAGGCTAAGTAACGCCTTATAACTTTAAGGCAGACGTCTTTAATCCTTAAGTTCTCTACACACTTTAAACTGGAAGTAACAAAAACCAAACTCAGTTAAAAGGCCTTAATAATGCTGTTCTAGAGTGGCTTAAAGGAACACGTTACCGGAGACCTCTACCGAGAAAACCAACTAAACCATTTGTAAGAACTAGTCGAGATAGCTATTAAGGCCGATAATTGGTATTATAATTACTATTATAAGAAGAACTTCTAGAAGGAACAGACCCCTTACCAGCTAAACAAACTTAAGAAAGGGAACCAGTCGACTGCGATAAGTCACTACCCCAGGCTAATGGATATTAGCATAGTAAACTATTAAAACCGACCTAACTGCGATAAGCTGTAACGATAGCAGCAGCAGAAGTAGCTTAAGGACTTATTACAGGTCCAGTATTTTAACTATAATAAGAAAGGACATATAGCATAGTAATACCTATCGCTAAAGTAAGTTAGTTAAAAACCTGTTCTAAAAGGAGGAAAGTACGTTAGGTTTAACTTAAGAGACGTTTATATTAAGATAGTAAGTAACGAAGAAGACTACACTTAGATAAATAAGTGTAACTTAAGAAATAAGGAAAAAGAAGAGGAAGAACCCCAGGACGTAGTATATTTAGTTCTTAAAGGTGTCCTAAAAGAGTTAGCTACAGAGGTGTAGGTCGCGGAAAACCGACTCTAAAGTGGAAACTTAAAACCGTTAAAGGTGCAGGTTACAGAAGACTAACTTTAGGAAGAGTTATTTTAGTTAACTATTATAAGCCTTAAAAACCTTACCTTATAAGCTTAAGAATTAAGGAAGTCTAAGAAGGACCCTGACTTAAACTTTACTAAGATGGTAGAAGGAGTCGAAGAACTAGCCCTCTAGGCTACCTAAGCGGTAAAGTAAGCCCTAAAAAGTGAAAAAGAATAAACTAAGAGAATTAAACTGGAGAAACGGAAGTTCTTCTTAACAGTACCTCCCGAGACTCTTAAACACTTTAAGCACGTTAAGTAGATCAGTACTCTTACCTCCTTAAAAGAAGGACAGCTTAAGTAGCTACCCTGTATTAAAGTTAGTATACCTTAGATTAGTACCTTAAAGGTTCCCCAAGAAGGTATAAAGTAAGCACACTAACAGAGGGTTTAAAAGTTAGAGGAGAAATACTAAAAGTTAATAGATAAAATAAAAGACCTGTAAGTTGAAAGCTTTACTATAATATTAAAAGATAAAGCGGTAAAAGTTAGGCTATAACTCTGTAATAAGGTTCGCTTCGTAAATCAGCTTAAACACTGCCTCGTTAAAGAAAACCACTTTGTAAAAGAATAAGCTAGGTTATTACTACCCAAGTTCTAGGAAGAGGTTTAGGAGAAATAACGTATACAGAGGTAAGTGGAAGAAGAGAAAAAACAAAGTGCTATTTCCCCTGTTCTATACTTTATAACTGTAACACTTACAGTTAATATTAACTACCTTAATTACAAAGATATACTATAGATCGATTATATGTATAATAACTGCGCTCTTAACTGGCATTATAGGCTTAAAGCCCTTTATAACTACTTCCCTAACATATAAAGACAGGATTACGCTGTTATAAGAGTAAAGTTAAAACTAACTTATTACTAAGTTTCCTACTCCCCGATAAGAGAGTTTAGTAATAAGTAAAAAGTTACTATAGTTAACTAGGCTCTTACTATGTGCTAATAAGGAGGAGTACTTAATAACTGCTTAGTCGTAACGTGCTTATTATATCTTAATGGAAAAGTTAAAGAATAGCAGAAGTGGGAAGATTACTAACGGATCTAAGAGTAAAAAGACATTACTGTAATTTAAACCTGCAGAGCGTATTATTAACTTATTAAAGACTTTAAGAATATTATACTGTTTAAAGTCGATTAGACGTTACAGTATAAGAACTTAAGAAAGGTTAATCGCTAAGTTTACTAAAGTTACCTGTTTTTCCAGAAGGAATTAAGAAAAGGCTATAAGCTTTCTAAAAGAGCTGGAAACTAATAGTTCGTTAGTTAGTAAAAACCTTAAGAAAAAGGAGAGGCACTTAGAGGTTAGGCTAAATAAGACCTTAAGAATAAACGATTATTATAACTTAGATAATAAAAGAGTATAAGTATTATTCCATCAGTATTAACATAACAGATAGAAAAAGGAAGCTATTTAAGGTAAAAACAGTAATTAATAGCGGAAGTGCTTCTAACCTAATACACCCCTCGTTAGTTAACCGAAGGAAACTCCCTAATAAAAAGTATAAAGAAGCTATTCCCATTCGAAATAGAGAAAGAAGCTTATATAAGTATAATAACGGTAAAGTTACCCATTATTTACCACTCCTAATTAAAGTGGACAGGGATAAATAATAAGTAAACTTTAACGTTACATTAATAGTAAAGTATAATATAATCCTAAGTTTACCTTAGCTGGAAAAGTATAACCTTATAATTAACTAGAGGAGTAGCTACCTCGCCTTTAGCAAGTCCCTTAGCTGTAATTACTGTTTAAAGAAAGCTAAAAAGGCACTGAACTGTTCCAGAAATACATAAAGCATTTAAAAGCACGTTAAACCCTTAGAACTAAGTACAGTTTAAGTCAGGTTTACTAAAACGGTTAAAGGACTAAAAGGTTTACTATATTACTTAAATAACGATTTAAAAAGTAAAAAGAAGCTAAAAGTTAATCCACAGGTAAGTAAAGAAGTTAACTTATCTAAAGTATTTACGGAATACAGGAAGTTTACCCTATTTTGAAAAAAGATACTATAATTACCGGACTACGGACTATAGGATTACGAAATTAAGTTAAAGCTAAGAGCGAAGCTTTACAACTTCCAGCCTTACCACTTAAACCCCTAGCAGATTAAAGCCTTAAAGGAGTACGTTAATAAGAACTTAAAGAATAAGTTTATCGTAAAATCCCAGTTACCAGTAAGGTACTTAATACTGTTTGTCCTAAGAAAGGAAGACAGCAAACTACGTATAGTTATTAACTATTAAACGTTAAACAAGGATATAATTAAAAATCGCTACCTATTATTACTTATTATAAAAATGCAAAAACAGATTATTAAAGCAAACTAATTCTCCAGCCTTAATTTCCCTATAGGATTTAATTACATTAGAATAAAGGAGGAGGATAAATATAAGACAGCCTTTTAAACTCGTAACAGGTATTACTAATACCGTATTATACTAATAAGATTAATAAATGCCCCCACAACTTTCTAAGGCCTTATCGATAATATTCTCCACCCCTTCCTTAATAAGTTTATCTTTATATATTTAAATAACGTTTTAATCTACTCTAAAACTTTAAAGGAATACCGAAAGTATATACGACAGGTTTTAATAGCTCTTAAAAAGGTAAAGCTAACAGTAAACCTAAAGAAAAGCCACTTCCACGTTCAGGAACTAAATTATTTAAGGTTTAAAATAACCCCTAAAAGACTTAAAATATAACTAGAGAAGATAAAAGTAATTAAAGATTAGCCTGCTCCGAAGAATTAAAAAGAATTACAAACCTTTATTAGCTTTATAAACTTCTATTGCTATTTTATCAAATACTTTACGAAGATCGCAAAACCACTACATAAACTTACAGGAGAAGGCAAACTGTTCGAGTGGACTAATAAACAGCAGAAGGCGTTTAAGGACCTTAAGCACGTTTTCGTTACAGTACTAATCTTAACCCTTCCCGATTTCTTAAAACCTTTCTAAGTCGAAACAGACTCCTTAGAGTTCGTAATTGGTAGAGAACTCAGCTAAGTCTAAAATAATAGGAAACGCTACTTAGTTACCTTCTTATTAAAAGGAATTTACAGCCTAGCCTTACGATATCTAATTTATAATAAGGAACTAATAGCAATCATTTAGTGCTTTACTAAGTAGGCACTGTACTTAAGCAGTATAGAAGAACTAGTTTAGGTCTTTTTAAACTATAATAACCTCCAGTACTTCTTAACAAAGGAACTTAGTCCACAGTAAGCACAGTAAGTAAAGTTAATAGCCCTATTCCACTTCCAGATCCACTACGTTAAAGGAAAAGATAATAAGTAAGCTGATACTCTTAGTTAGAGACAGGACTATAAGGATGCTAACTTGGTCTTAATCCCCATCACTATATTTAATAAAATAAAGAACAGTATAATAGAACACACGTTATAAGTATCAGACAATTAGACGTTAGAATAAACTATTAATATCTGTATAAACTTATAAATAAAGTATAATATTTATTAGTAATAATAAGACTTTTAAGTAAGAAAACTAATAAAAGAAACCTGTAAGTATAAATACCCTTCAGGAGACTTCTTAAAGTATATATAAGATTGTAATAAAGAGTATTTAAAGTATCTAAACTATAATAAAACTGGTTATTAGCTAAAACAGCTGCCAGAAGGCGTAAACAGCACACTTAAACTAAGAGTAAGGCTTTAATACTAAAAGAAACCGTACATTTACGACCTAGACAAACAAAAGGAGTACGTTTAATAGGTTTATAAATCTTAACTCGGAAGACACATAAGCCAAGCTAAGACTTTAGTATAAGCTTAGTAAACGTACACCTTCCTAAGAATAAAGAAGCTAGTCGAAGAAGTAATTAATAACTGTAACATCTACTACTAGAAGCAGAATTAACGCTATAAACCTTATAAGCTTCTCAAACCACTCCCTATATTATAAGCGCTATAAAGTTTAATCTCACTCAACTTTATTACTGGGATTCTAAAGTTTAAGGACCTTACTACAGGAGTTACTTATAACTAAATCCTCATAGTGATCAACAGATTAACGAAATGGGCTTACTTTTTACTAACCTTAAAGGATATAACAGTGGAATAACTCGTTTATATCTTCGAGAAAGAAGTAATTTCATAATACTTTTAACTAGATAATATCGTCACAGACTAAGATAAGCTAATCGTGTTAAAGTTCTAATAAAGATTAATATAAAGAATAGGTATAAAAAGTAAGCTTTCAACAGCATTCCACTTATAGACAGATAGCTAAACGGAACAAATTAACTAAATACTTATAACGTATCTCTAAACGTACATTAACTTCGAATAAGATAATTAACTTAAGCTATTACTAACAGTATAGATAACTTACAATATAACACTAGTTAAGTTAACAGGTATATTACCGTTCTTCACCAACTACAGTAAGGAGCCTAAACTCCATCAAGGCTTACCTATAAGTGCCCCCTAAGCCACAGTCTACGTAAACCGGATATAGGAGCTGCATAACTACTTATAAGCTAAACTTAAGTTCACATATAAATAAGTGAAGAAATTTGCTAATAAATACAGAACTAAACAATTAACGTTTAAGAAAAGACTCCACTACAATAACAAATAAGTTAAAAGACTAACTCTTCAAGAGGGGGACCATATCTACCTTTTTTCACGAAACCTGCATTCGAAACAGCCCAGTAAAAAGCTCAACTTTAAAAGGTACAGACCGTTCCAGATTAAGAAAAAGGTCACTACCTCCAATTATAAACTAGACTTACCCACTAGCATAAAGGTGCAGACTAAGGTTTTTTATATCTTACTTCTAAAACCTGCCCTAAAAGGAGTTCTTTTAAAAAAGAAGATCAAGATCGACGCTAATAAGGACAAGTATAATATCAAGGAAGTTGTGGATTTACGAAAGGGAAAGAACACGTTTAAATATCTCGTTAAATAACTAGACTATAGCCCTAAAAGCAACTCGTAAGAGCTAGTTAAAAATCTTAAATACTTAAACTTAATTGCAGAGTTCTACTGAAAAAATCCAGACTGACTAAAACTAACGATAAGAATTAAAAATAAGATAAGATTTAACATCTAAACTACTATACTGAAGAGTAAGACCACTATAAGACTTAGAACTTAAGAAGCAGTAAGAAACTCCTTAGTAAGTATAGAAAGACATTTATCAGAACCTTAACTAGGGTTATAAAGACCTTAAACCTAATAAGGAAGCTAGGCCTTTAAAGCCTCTAGAGCTTTACTAACACCGTTAAAAAGAAAGTTAGCAAAAGAAACAAACGCGTTATCGCTACACTACAGAACTGTAAGAGGAAAGAAGCTACGAACTAAGTTAAGAAGAGGTCGTCGGCCGTAACGATCCCCTAGAAAAAGAACCGGCAGGTGTTCCTGCCAGAAAGCCTCCCTAATCGAAAGACTCGCTAACCTTAGGAGGAGCAGCTAAACAGGCCTCCTCCTGTTCCTAGAAACGAAGGATCTTTACCTCCTAACTAAATGTAGAAAAAGCTCGCTTCTCTGTACAATAACATTAGATTTTAATCTGTTTAAGTCAAGCAGCAGCTTCGTAAAGCTCTTAGGTTTTCAACTCTAAGTTCCACGCAGTAACGTTATACTCCGTATTAAGATAGCATTTCTCAGAAAAGAGCCGTTAAAGGAAAACGTCACTATAACTAAACGTATTATACGAAGATAAAGCTCCTACTAATAAACATTTGGAATAACTGTCTAATCGTACTGTAACGAGACAGGAAAGCGATTTTGAAGAACAACGACTATAAAGCGACATTTACGATCTAAAAGTCGAAGTAAAATCCGTAAAGTTACGATAACAAGAGGTACTGTTCTTCAAAGTGCGCTTTTGTATACAGTTAGCAAGTATAGTTACGTTAAGAAAGAAAGAACGCTCTTACTAAAGTTCTTTATAGAAAAAGAACATTAAAGAGGGGGAATTGTATAACGACCCTGTAAGCTGTTACTTAAGCCGGAGTAGCCCGACAAATCCCCTGCATAAAGAACAGTGCAGGAGGACAGTACGCATAGTACTACGCACTAAGCTAAGGGTGTAAAGACCCGAAACCCTTATAACTAACCAGCAGCTACTTAGTCTTAACAGGAATGCTCACCTACTGAGCATCTGAGAAACCTCTAAGTAAGGAGTGCTTAGTAACAGGTTGCTTAGTTCCTCACTAAGTAACAGGCTACTAAGTAAGGTATAAGGTACCTCTAGCTAGTTAATATAGATAGTCATAATTATACCTATAACTACCGTAAGGGACTCTAGTTCCTTACGCTAGTATTCAATTATTCATTTATATCCTACTGTTTAGACTTACCTCTGTGCATTATAGTAATAACGACCTACAGTGACATTAAACCCCCCGTCTAGGAGTGTTAGCTTAATAAGCCGTCTTCGGAACGCCCCCTACCTGTTAGCGTCCTGCCATACGTTCTGTCTTAACCCGCACTAGTCCTCTCGAGGCCTGTGTCAGGTGCAGGTCATAATAATAATAAAGTTTATTTTATTAACTAGTTTGAATATTAACTTATTAAAAAAGACCACTTTATGGAAAAATAAGCCAGGTTATTATTATCTGAGTTTTAGGAAGAGGTGTGGGAAAAATAACGTATCTAGAGGTAAGTAGAAGAAGAGAAGAAAGAAGATGCTACTTTATCTGTTCTGTACTTTATAACCGTAACACCCGTAGTTAACATTAACTACCCTAGCTACAGGGATATACTGTGGATTAACTGCGTGTATAATAACTGTGCTTTTAACTGGTATTGTGGCCTTAAGGCTCTTTATAACTACTTCTTTAGTGTATAAAGACGGGATTACGCTGTTATAAGAGTGGAGTTAAAACCGGCTTATTATTAAGTTTCCTATTCCTTAATAAGAGAATTTGGTAATAAGTAGAAGGTTACTGTGGTTAATTAAGCCCCCGCTATGTGTTAGTAAGGAGGGGTATTTAATAACTGCTTAGTTATAACGTGTTTACTGTATCTTAATGGAAAAGCCAGGGAGTGGTAAAAGTGGGAAGATTATTAACAGATCTAGGAGTAAAAAGACATTACTGTAATTTAAGTTTGTAAAACGTATTATCGATTTATTAAGGATTTTAGGAATATTATACTGTTTGAAGTTGACTGGACGTTAAGGTGTGAAAACTTAGGAAAGGTTAACTGTTAGGTTTACTGGAGCTGCCTGTTTTTCTAAAAGGAACTGGGAAAAGGCTGTAGGCCCTTTAAAAGGGTTGGAAACTAGTAATTTGCTGGTTGGTAAAAACCTTAAGATGAAGGAGAGGTATTTAAAGGTTAAGCTGGATAAGATTTTAAGGATAGATAGTTATTATAACTTAGATGTTAAAGGAGTATAAGTATTATTTTATTAGTGTTAATATAATAGATGGAAGAGGGAGGCTGTTTAGGGTAAAAGTAGTGATTAATAGTGGGAGTGCTTTTAACTTAATACACCCCTTATTAGTTAACTAAAGGAAACTCCCTAATAAAGAGTATAAAAAGGTTATTCCTATTTAAAATGGAGAAGGAGGCCTGTATTAGTATAATAACAGTAAAGTTACCTACCATTTACCACTCCTAATTAAAGTGGACGGGGATGAATAATAAGTGGATTTTAACGTTATATTAGTTATAGGGTATGATATAATATTAAGTTTACCTTAGCTGGAAAAGTATAACCCTATAATTAACTAAAGGAGTGGCCACCTTGCTTTTAGTAAGTCCTTTAGCTGTAATCACTATTTAGAGAAAGTTAAAAAGGCACTGAACTGCTTTAGAATTGTATAAAGTATTTAGAAACACGTTAAACCCTTAGAACTAAGCATAGTTTAGGTTAGGTTTACTAAGATGGTTAAAGGATTAGAAGGTTTATTATATTACTTAAATGACGATTTAAAAGGTGGAAAGAAGTTAAAAGCTAATCTACAGATAAGTGAAGAAATTAACTTATTTAAAGTACCTGTGGAATACAGGAAGTTTACCCTATTCTGAAAAAAGATATTATAATTACTGGATTATAAACTGTGGGATTATAAAATTAAGTTAAAGCTGGGAGTAAAGCTCCACAGCTTCCAGCCTTACCACTTAAACCCTTAGCAGGCCGAGACCCTGTAGGAGTATATTGATAAGAACCTAAAAAACAGGTTTATTATAAAGTCTTAATCCCTAGTAGGGTACTTAGTGTTATTTGTCTTAAGAAAGGGAGATAGTAAGTTACGTATAGTTATTAATTACTAAACGTTAAATAAGGATATAATTAAGAATCACTATTTATTGCTACTTATTATAGAAATGTAAGAACAGATTATTAAGGTAAACTGGTTTTTTAATCTCAATTTCCCTATAAGATTTAACTATATTAGAGTAAAGGAAGAGGACGAACATAAGACAGCCTTTTAGACTTATAACGGGCATTATTAATATTATATTATACTAATAAGATTAATAAACGCCCCCGTGACCTTTTAAGGCCTTATTAACAGTATCCTCTGCCCCTTCCTTAATAAGTTTGTTTTTATGTATTTAGACAACGTTTTAATCTATTCCGAAATTTTAGAAGAACACTGAAAATATATATAACAGGTTCTAACAGCTCTTAAAAAGGTAAAGCTGATAGTAAACCTAAAGAAAAGCTACTTTTATATTTAGGAACTAAACTATTTAGGGTTTAAAGTAACCTTTAGAAAGCTTAAAATGTAACTGGAAAAGACAGAGGTAATTAGGGATTAGCCCACTCTGAAGAATTAGAAGGAGTTATAAGCCTTTATCGGCTTTACGAACTTTTATCGCTGCTTTATTAAGTATTTTACGAAGATTGTAAGACTACTTTACGAACTTACAGGTGAGGGAAAGCCGTTTAAGTGGACTGATAGATAGTAGAAGGCGTTTGAAGACCTTAAACACGCCTTTATTACCACACTAATCCTAGCTCTCCCTGATTTCTTAAAGCCTTTCTAAGTTAAGATAGACTCCTTAGAGTTTATAATTGGTGGAGAACTTAGTTAAGTCCAGGACGATGGGAAACGCCACCCAGTTGCCTTCTTATCGAAAGGAATCTACGGCCCAGCCCTGTGATATCCAATCCACGACAAGGAACTGATGGCAATCATTTAATGTTTTACTGAATGGGCACCATATCTAAGCGGCATAGAAGAACCGGTCTAGGTCTTTTCAGACCACAACGTATCTCCAGGCCTACGTTAACTTTAAATAAGACAACTAGCTTAAACTGTTGCTAACAGCACAGATAGCCTACAACATAACGCTAGTCGAGTCGACAGGTGTGTCACCGTTCTTCACCAACTACGGCAAGGAGCCCGAGCTCCGTCAAGGCCCGCCTACTGGCGCCCCCCGAGCTGTAATCTGCGCAGACTGAATGTAAGAGCTGCACGACCACTTGTGAGCCGAACTTAAGTTCACACGTGAATAAATGAAGAAGTTTGCTAATAAACACTAAATTAAGTAACCAGTATTTAAGAAAGGACTCCATTATAATAGTAAACGAGTTAAGGGACTGACTTTTTAAGAGGGGGACCACGTCTACCTTTTTTCGTAAAACCTGTATTTGAAACGACTTAGTAAGAAGCTTAACTTTAAAAGGTACGGACCGTTCCGGATTAAGAAAAAGGTCGCCACCTCTAATTACAAATTAGACCTACCTGCTAGCATAAAGGTGTGGATTAAGGTTTTTCACATCTCACTTCTGGAACCTGCTTTAAAAGGAGTTCCTCTGGAAAAGAAGATTAAGATCGACGCTGGTAAGGACGAATATGACATTAAGGAAGTTATGGATTTACGGAAAGGAAAGAACACGTTTGAATATCTTATTAAGTGGCTAGACTACAGCCCTAAAGGTAACTTGTGGGAACCAGTTAAAAATCTCAAGTGCCCGGACCTGATTGCGGAGTTCCACTGGAAGAATCCAGACTGATTAAAACTAATAATAAGAACCAGAAATAAGATAAGATCTGACATTTAAACTACCATATTGAAGAGTAAGACCACTGTGGGACCTAGAGCTTAAAATGGCAGGAAACTCTTTAGTAGGTATAGAAGGATATTTGTTAGAACTTTTAGC
>Ga0247776_10000301_pt1 | contig 11681 bp, 8 predicted proteins | sample UWRJL199509C5_FD_179912 | JGI IMG/M metagenome (GOLD analysis project Ga0247776, IMG submission 179912) | Plant litter microbial communities from Arlington Agricultural Research Station in Wisconsin, United States - UWRJ-L199-509C-5 | ecosystem: Environmental > Terrestrial > Plant litter >...
GAGCGCGCCCCCACGTTTCCGGCGGCGCTCGATTGTGGTCTGATGACTCGTGTTTCGCTTTCCTCGGGTGCTCTGGGCGGTCGCGTTACTCTCGGTCGTGCTCGCGTTGCCCTCGCTATTCGCGGATTTCTACGCTGACGACCAAACCATGGTGCTGACCATCGAGGGCGTCGCGCCTGCAGCCATTCCCGGGCCCTTTCACTTGTATTCGTTCATGACGGGCGCGCCCGGGGAACGCGACTCGCTCGTGCGGCAGAGCGCGCTGCCCTGGTGGACGGTGGATGGTATCCGACTGTCGTTCTTTCGACCGCTGTCGAGCGCGCTCTTGGTTTTGGATCACGCCGTCGCGGGGCGGCATCCGCTCTTTTATCACCTGCATTCGATCACCTGGTACGTGCTCGCGGTGCTGGCGGCCGCGCTGCTCTTCCGGCGGCTCTTACCGGAACGTGAAGCGTCGCTCGCTGCCTTGCTGTTTGCGGCTTCGCCCGCGCACTGGATGCTCGCTGCCTGGCCGTCGGCCAGACACGTTGCGATTTCGGGTGGGCTTGCCATCATCGCGCTCTTGCTCCATCTCGACGCGCGCAAGCAGCGCGAGGCCGGATCTCGTGGTCGATCTCTCACCTGTGCCTCACTCCTTTGCGCGGCGCTTTCGCTGTGCGGCGGCGAGACCGGCCTGGGGGTGTTCGGCTACATCGCTGCCTACGAGCTGATCGGGCGTCGCGAACCGCTGTCACTTCGCTTGCGCGCGCTGGCTCCTTGGGGCGCGCTGTTCTTTGCCTACGCGGCCATGTACAAAGGCCTCGGCTTCGGCGTACGCGGCGCGGGGGGCTACGTCGATCCGATCGCGCAAACGCGCACCTACCTCGAGCTGCTGCCGAGCCGTTTCGCCGTGTACCTTGCAGCGGCGTTGCTCTGCATTCCCTCCGAGCTGTCGATGATCGTGCCTAGTACCGGCAGGATCCTAGCCGCGCTTGGGGTTGTGGCTGCGCTCGCCTTCGCCGGCGTGCTGCGTCGTGCGCTGCGCGCGCTCGATTCGGAGCTCGAACGCACCCTCGCCTGGTTGCTGGTTGGGGCGTTCTTGGCGATGTTTCCGGAGGCGGCCAGCATTCCGGGCGACCGCGTCTTGTTCCTACCGAATTTGGCAGTCATGGCGTCCCTCGCGGTGGTGATCTTGCACGCGGGGCGCATCGGCCAACCGGTGATTTTCACGTGGCTCGCCCGAGCTGGAGTGGCGCTGTTCGCGCTCGTTCACGTCGCGCTCGCTCCGTTGTCGTTTGCGTTTGGCGCGTGGCAATTCGCCACGTCGAGTCATGCGGCGCTCGACGCCGCCGCTAAAGCCGAGATCCCCGTGCGGCCGGGGCTGGTCGTGGCTGGCATTGGCCTGGCCGATCCGCTGGTTGGGATGTACTTGCCCTCCAGTTTGTACATCGCGCCGCGTCTCGAACCTCGTCCGACCGCCCTCCAACTGCTGTCGACCTCGGCTCACGACCACCTGGTGAAGCGCACCGACGACCGCAGCTTGGAGATCACCGTCTTGAACGGCGCGCTGCTGGAAGGCGCGCTCGAATTCCTATTTCGGCCGGAAAGCGCCCCGTTACGGGCCGGTGACCGCTTGCCGCTCGGTGCTTGGACCGTGCACATCCTCGAGGAAAGCGCCGGGCGTCCCACCCGCTTTTCGGTGCTCTTCGATCGCTCACTGGACGACCCCAGCGTGGCGTTATTGATTTGGAAAGATGGCGCGTTGCGCTCGCTCGCCGCGCCCAGTTTGGGTAAGCAGGTGCTCGTAAAACACCAGCTCGGCCCCATGGGCATTTAGGCTCCCAGCCAGCGAGGCGGAAAACCCGCCGGATCGGCATCTTTGTCCAAAGTAACGCAGGCGCGCAAACCCGGCTTCGATCAAAGACTGTGGCTTCGTTTCTGGCGCATCGCCAAGCCCTTCTGGTTTCATGAGCAAAAGTGGCTCGCGCGTGGCCTCCTGGCGCTGCTCGTCATTTTGCTGATCGGACGGACCGAGTTCGTAGTCGTGTTCAACCAGCAATCGGGCGAGTTCACCTCCGCGCTGGCGGCCAAAGATTCGGCGCGCTTCTGGCACTCCATGCGCGTGTTCGGCGCGGCGCTGGTGATCGCGGTGCCGATCTACGGATTTTACTACTACGTCCGCGATCGCCTAGGCATTGCCTGGCGGCGCTGGCTCACGCATGATTTTTTGCACAGGTACTTGGGCCAGCGCGCGTTCTACGACCTGACCTCGAACGCGAGCATCGACAATCCCGATCAGCGCATTGCCGATGACGTGAACGCCTTCACTCAGAAGTCGCTCACCTTCCTGCTGGAGATGGTCAGCGCGATTTTGCAGCTGATCGCCTTCAGCGGTGTTTTATGGTCGATCTCGCAAACGCTGGTTTGGGTGCTCTTGGGCTACGCGCTTCTGGGCACGACGATCACGTTCTTCGTCTTCGGCAAGCCGATGATTGGGCTGAACTTTCAGCAATTGCGCCGCGAAGCCGATTTTCGCTTCAGCTTGATTCGGATTCGTGAAAACGCCGAGGGGATCGCGTTCTACGGCGGTGAACAGCGCGAAGGGGCACACGTCAAGGAGCGCTTCGAACGCCTGTATGAGAACTACAAGCGTTTGCTCAAGCGCACGCTCGGCTTGAACTTGTTTCAATACCTGTACAGCTTTCTGACCTACGCCTTGCCCAGCGTGATCATTGCGCCGCGCATCCTGTCCGGAGAGCTCGAAGTAGGGCGCGCGTTGCAAGCCGGTGGCGCTTTTGCCGCCATGCTCGGCGCGCTCACGGTGTTCGTCGACAATTTCGAGACGCTCAGCGCGTTCGCGGCCGGCATCGAACGCTTGCACGCCTTCAAGCACGTGCTGGTGCTCGAAAATAGGCCACCTGATCCCACGAAAGCCTGGATTGAACGGGTAGAGGGCCCTCGGCTCGAGCTCGCGGATGTGACGCTGCAGACGCCGAGCCACGAGCGGACGTTGATCCGTGCGCTATCGCTCCAGGTCGCACCCGGGCAAGGGCTGGTGATCGTCGGCGCGAGCGGCGGCGGCAAGAGCTCGCTGCTTCGGGCCGTGGCCGGTCTATGGCGCGCCGGCTCGGGGACGATTCACTACCCCGATCTGGAGCACATGTTGTTCCTGCCACAGCGGCCGTACATGATCTTGGGCTCGCTACGTCACCAATTGCTCTACCCGCGGGTCAATCGCGAGCTTTCCGAAAAGGAGCTGCAGGCGCTGCTCGAAGCAGTGAATCTGCCCGATTTGGCCGAGCGTTGCGGTGGTTTCGATGTCGAGGTCGATTTTGCCAAGGTGCTCTCGGGGGGGGAAGCGCAACGCTTGGCGATTGCGCGCGTGTTGCTCGGCAAGCCAAGCTATGCCGTGCTCGACGAAGCGACCAGCGCGCTCGACCCAGAAAACGAAGCTCGCATGTACGAAGCGCTCCGGGCATTGGACATCACGCTCGTGAGCGTGACGCACCACCCCGGCGTTCTGAAGTACCACCGCCACGTGCTCGAGCTCGTGGGCGACGGCAGTTGGGCCGTGAGCGAGGCCGAAGGCTACGCCGCAAACGACAGCGTCGAGCTGGAAATGCCCCCGCCAGCCGCGAAGTAAGCGCTCGCCACGAGCAAACGTTGGCAGACGAGAGCTAAGCCGGGCTCAGTTGCTGGCGTCCGTCGATCGGCCCGGCGAGCATTGCCAATTTGAAGGCGATCCGGCGAAAGCCAGCGACCATGCTTGCTCGTCAGCCCGGGACGCGCACACGGATCGGCTCGACCAGCGTGCCCGCCCGTGAAAACTTGAATAGGCGTTCGATCAGGACCATCGATAAGTCTCGCCCTTTTGGCACCACGACGACGCCGTTCGTCGTGCGCACGTCTTCCTCCAAGATCATTTCCGCCGTCATTTGTGCGACGGTCAGGGCGCGTACGGTGCTCGAACCCTCGGCATTGCGAAAATCGGCGAGCGCCTTCAAAAAGGGCTGTTCTGCTGGCCCGAGCTTCTTTTCCAGGGAGGCCAGCACGTTGGGCACGGTCGCTCCGTCCACAGTCGCACGCTCGACTTGCAAAGCAACGCGTAGCATTGCTCCGCCGCGCTCGATGTCGTCGGTGGGTGGGCGATGCGGCCCGCCTGCCTGCAACTTGATCATCGCGGCGATCTCTTCGAAGCGCGGGATTGCGGAGAGTAACTTGTGCGCCATCAACGGGTGCTCGTCGAATGCCTTCTGCTCCGATGGGTCGAGCGGGCGCTTGGCCAGGGCACGTTCCAACGTGGCTTCAGGTAGTCCAACGCAGCCGATCATGCTGAACAGCGCGGCGACTTCGAAGCGCCAGGTGTCTTCGAGCGCGAGCTTCTTGGTCATGTGCGCGACGAGCGCCTTGATTCGCTGGGTGCGACTGAACAGCGCCGGAGCCATCAGCGACAAGACGTCGCTCAGCAAACGTACGCAACCGGTCACCGTGCGCTCCAGCAGCTCGCGCTCCGCGGTGACCAGCCGATACTGCTCGACCCCGAGCTCGAGCGCGGAGATCAACGCTTCGGGCGGGCAAGGCTTCCACAGGAAGCGCATGATTTGCCCTTCGTTCACGGCTGCGACGGCCGAGTTGACGTCCGCCTGACCGGTCAGCAGCAGGCGAGAGGTCAGAGGCGCGATTTGCCGCGCACGGGCCAAGAGTCCGGCACCGTCGAGCTCGGGCATGCGCATGTCCGAAAGCACGACCGCGAACGCCGGCCCAGCTTCGAGCAGCTTCACGGCTTGCAACGGATTGCTCTCCGTCGTCACCTCGAAATGTTCGAAGAGGGTACGCTCCAAGCCCTCGAGTACGCGCGTTTCGTCGTCGACGCACAGGATCCGGCGATTGCTGGCTTTAGTCACGCCATCATCCCTTTGAACTTGGGGAGCAGCTCAGCCGCTCCGATGCGCTTTAGGTATTCCGGATCCGGCTCCTCGCCGTAGACCAAGCAGGAGGCCAGCCAAACGATCTGCGGTAGTGCCAGTTTGTCGTGCGCATTGCGTCGCGGCGCGTGGTGGTTGGCAACCGCCTCCACGATGCGGAACGGCAAACCCCACAGGCCAAGCAGGAACGCTCCAACCTCCGCGTGCGTAATCGCGTCTGCCTGGCTGCTGTCGGGCCCTTCGGTCGCGGGGGCGCTGCCCAGAATCAGTTGCCCCACGTCACACACGAGCCCGGCCATGAAGGCCGCATCGGTGTCCTCGCGGCCCTGAGCGATTCGGCTGGAGAGTTGAGCGATCGCCAGCGAGCGTTTTTGCAGCTCGTCGACGGAGGTCTTCGATTGTGTGCTCATCTTGCCTACCGAGTCGAAGGCGCCGATGCCCAACGCTAGGTTGCGGATCGTCTTCATCCCCAGTCGGAGCACGGCGGCGCGCACGTCACTGACTGCGGCCCCTGATGAAAATAGCGACGAATTGACGATTTGCAGCACCTTGCTGCTCATTGCCGGGTCTTGCCGAACGATTGCTGCAACGGTGTCGGCCGAAGCTAGCTCGTCGTCGAGTGCGCGGGACAAATCGGTGAATAGACGCGGCGTCGAGGGCAAACGGTCGAGGCGGCCCACGACTGCCTGCAGCCGCTCCTCACTGAGCCAGTTGCGCAGCTCCTGGGTACGCCCGATCACTTGCTTCAGGGTCTCGGAGCTGCACGGTTTGGCCAGGAATTGATGGGCGACCTTCACCACGCGAAATGCGGCGGCTTCGTCGGTCTGGCCCGACAAGACGATGCGCGCCATGTGCGGATACTTCGCGCAGACTTCGCTGAGCAGGGCCGCGCCGTCCATGCCAGGCATGCGCATGTCGGACACGACTACGTCGAAATGCGCCTTGCCGAGCGTGCTGAGCGCTTCCACCGCGCCCTCCGCGAAGCTCACCTCCCAGTCCACGTCGAGCTGGAACAGCGTGCGCTCGATCGCCTCCAGGACACGCGGCTCGTCATCGACGAACAGCACCCTCATGGGGTGGCCTCGGTTTGCGAGCCTGACACTGGGGCGGCCAGCGGTAGGCAAACGACGAACGTCGTTCCGCGATTGACCTCGGTCTCGAAGGCGATCGAGCCCTGATGCTTGTCGACGATCACCGAGTAGGCGATGGCAAGGCCCTGCCCCGTACCCTTACCTACCTCTTTGGTGGTGAAAAATGGCTCGAACACCTTGGCGCGCGCGCCTTCCGGAATGCCCGCGCCGGTGTCGCTGATGCGAATCTCGACCTGCTCGCCCAACATACGGCCGACGATCGTGATCTTGCCCTTGCCCTGGGATCCACCCGCGGTTGCTTCTCCGATGGCGTGGGCCGCGTTGACGATCAAATTCAAGATGACTTGGTTGAACTCGTTACGCAGCGCGGGCACGAGCGGCAGCTCGGCAGGCATATCCAGTTCCACTTCCGCAACGTACTTCCACTCGTTGCGCGCCACGGCGATCGTGGTTTCGATGGTTTCTCGCAGATTGACCAGCTTCTTCTCCGAACCGCTCGGATGCGAAAACTGCTTCATCGCTTGCACGATGCTGGCAATGCGTCCGAGTCCCTCCCGAGACTGGTCGAGTGCGCGCGGCAATTGTTTGATCAAGTACGGGATCTTCGCTTTTTCCACGGCGGCGTCCGCGGCCGCGATCAAATCTGGGGCGACGGGGCCGTCCTTCGCCGCCTGAACTACCGCCATGGCCGCCTGTAAGGCCGTGATCAAGCCGGCTACGCCTTTCTGTGCGAAGGACGTATTGTCGGATACGTATTGCGTGGGCGTGTTCACCTCATGGGCGATCCCGGCCGCCAATTGGCCGATGGCCTCTAGTTTTTGCGCCTGAATCAACTTGGCTTGCGTGCCTCGGAGCTGGGCCAGCGCTTGGCCGAGTTGCTGTTTTTGCGCGTTGATCTCGGCAGTCCGCTTGGCCACCATCGTTTCGAGCGCGATGTTTTGCTCGAGCACCCAGAAGGCCGAGTGCCCTTCGGTCGAGCTGTCTTCGATCCGCTGAATCAGCACGCGGATGGTCTTTTCCTTGGCACGCAGCTTGCGCTCCAATGCCCCGACGCGAAGCGTCAACTCAGGTAGCGACAGCTCAGCGAAGAATTCACTTTCCATCATGCTGACGATAGCGCTACCGCGCTGAGGGTTTGGTTGACGTACATGGCATTGTATTGCTGGCCATGGCCGCTGAAGCCTACGGCACGGTGACGAGCCAAAAGCCCTCCCACCGCTCCGTCAGTTCCAGCTTGCTCGCGCTCCTGCCCGTGACGCAAGCTGTCGCAGCCGAGGATCAGCTTGGGAGCACCGATCTTTTTTTCGACAGCATCGAACGCCTGTTGCAATCCGGCTATGGGGTCAGCTCCGTTGCCCACGGTGAGCACCAGGCCGACCTCGAGCGCGCAGTGGAGCGTCAGGCTGTGGTCCTCGTTCACGCCCCGAATGGTGCGGACGTAGTGCTCGCCCCCGCTCAAAAACAGCAATGGATTTCTGGAGAATACGCCAGAATTCAGCTCCTCTACCTGCATGCCCAAGGCTTCCGCGAAGGCCTCGGCCGCGGGTTCGCCGTTGAATTCCTGAACCACGCGCTGTTCAGGATCTGCCATGGTCACGACCAACTTGTGCTTGCCAGGGACCACGTGTGAAACCTTGAAAGTCGTGAAAGTGAGTGTGGTTTCGAACAGCGCAAACAGCGCTGCATCTCGCAAAAATCGACCCTCGTGGTAGACGCGCGTGGCTCGAGCACCCGAGGTGCTCAGCTCGTCGGCTGCAGAACCGCCGATGAGTGGGATGTTGCCCAGTGATTGATACAGCGAGGCCGCAAGGCGTTCCTCGGCGCCCGACAGCCCGTCGACGAGGACCAGCCCGAACGACCGCTCGGTGCCGCGCGCGAGCATCTTGGACATCGCGTTGAACGCGGTTTCCGACGCTCGCGCCTGACACTCGGCGAGGGGAGCTATCAGATAGGGGCTCACCGAAAGCTCGTCGCTGCTCAGGCTAACGGCGGTAATTCCGCCAGTCTGAATGCCGCCGTTGCCGAATTGCCTCACCGCGGTGCAGGCGATCACGGGTGTGGAAAAGCTGGCCTCGATCGCGCGACCCAGGCGCTCCAGGTCGTACTCTGGCGAGCAAAAGAGTAGGTTTGCGCTGGCATTCTGGGCATCGACTTGCTCGCGGATCGCCGCGATGGCTCGGTCGGGATCCGGGTCCAGGGTATGCGCTTGGCGCACTCGGAGTCGTGATTCGATTCCCACGTCTTCGGAACGGCTCGACTCACTCTTTGGTTAACCGAGGTTTGCTCAACTTCGAGCTAAACTGAGCTAAACGAGATTGAGGCACATTGTCACGGGTTTGCTGCGCTGGAGCCGGTTTTCGTTGCGTTCTCGAGCGAGAGACTTTCGGCCGGTACTCGCAGACATGATATCATCGATCGATGGGCGAGGCCGAGGAACAGTCCGCGATCCTTTTGGTCGACGACGACGAGGATGTGCTGACGTTCTTACAACGGGCGCTCGAAACCCGGCACACGAGTGTGCGAGTCGCCAACGATGGCGAAAGCGCGCTTGCGCTGCTCGCCGAGCAGCGATTCGACGTCGTGGTCAGCGATATCGGGATGCCGGGAATCAACGGCCTCAAGTTGCTGCATGCGGTGCGCGAGCAAGACTTGGATTTACCGGTCGTCCTGGTCACCGGCAATCCAGACCTGAAAACTGCCACCTTGGCCGTCGAATACGGGGCGTTTCAATATCTGATCAAACCGCTCGCCGTCGAGCGGCTACGCATCGTCGTCGCGCGGGCGATTGACGCTGGGCGGATGGCACGCCTGAAGCGCCAGTGTGCGCAGGAGTTCGGCAGCGGCTCCTTCTACATTGGGGATCGCGCGGGTATCGACGCACTGCTCGATCACGCGCTGCGCTCATTGTGGATGGCGTACCAGCCGGTGCTAGGGGCTGCCGACGGCAAGGTATTCGGCTACGAAGCGTTGTTGCGCAGTCGGGAGCCGCTGCTCTTGCTGCCCAAGGCCGTGCTCAAGGCGGCGGAAAAGGTGCGACGCGTCCACGAAGTCGGGCGCGCGGTGCGCGATGCCGTCGCTTCGGACATCGAGCGCACGCCGGAGCCGCGGGCGCTCGTATTCGTAAACGTGCATTCGGAGGACCTGCTGGATCCGGCGCTGTACTTGCCTTCGGCAGCGCTGACTCGTGTCGCGCAGCGCGTCGTTCTGGAGTTGACCGATCGTGCGTCTCTCGATTGCGTCAACGATGTACGGGATCGCATCGGGCGCCTGCGCACGCTGGGGTTCCGCATTGCGATCGACGACTTGGGGGCGGGCCAAGCAGATTCGAGCACATTCGCGCAGCTGGAGCCGGAATTCGTGAAGATCGACCTGTCGATCATTCGAGGCGTGGACAAGGACCCAGGCAAGAAGAAGATGGTGCAGGCGCTGGTTCGGCTGTGTCACAACATGGGCAAGGCGGTGATCGCCGAGGGCGTAGAGAGCGCCAGCGAGCGCGACACGTTGGTCGAGGCCGGTTGCGATTACCTGCAAGGCTTCTTCTTGGGTCGCCCAGCACCGTTCCAGGAACGGAAGTGAATCGACGCATGAGCTTCGATTCGCCTCCTGGCTCAGTGTTCGACGAGCTGCCGGACGGCGTGATCGTGATGAGCTCGACGGGTCAGATCGAGTCCGCAAATTCTGCATTCCTGGCCCTGGTCGCCCGTGAGGGTCGTGACGTCATCGGCCAACCGCTAGCGGCCATCGTGGCGGCTGAAGACATGCTGCAGATCTTGGGCGTAGACGACATGTTCGCTGTCGCGATGCGCGATGCGAACATGATTTTTACCACCGCTGACGGCGTCCCGCGTCCGCTGATCGTGTGCGCGTGCAAGTCGCGCGATCAGTCGCGGATATTTTTGACCGCTCGCGCATCGGGCGCGGTTCAAGAGGAGCTGGCCACGACCACGCGCTGGGCAGCAGCCGAGCAGGAGCGCGCGGCCGAACTGGCGGAGGCCCGTGATGCTCTCGCCAGCAACAACGAGGCGCTGCGCGCGGCGCAGCACGAGACCCAAGCCGCCTACACCAAGCTCCAGGAAGAGGCCGCGACCCGCGAGCGCCTGGAGAAGGATCTGCGGCTCGCTCAAAAGCTCGAGTCGATTGGCCAGCTAGCCGCCGGCGTCGCCCACGAAATCAACACCCCCATGCAATACGTTGGCGACAACGTAGCGTTTCTCGTGCGCGCGTTTGGCAAGATCTCGGAGTACATGGATATCGCTCGACGCGCGGCCTCGGGTGAGACCGCGAGCTCGCTGGACGAAGCGCAGGCCTTGCTGGAGAGCAGCAAGAGCCAGCTCAAACTCGATTTCTTGCTCAAGAACGTGCCCAAAGCGCTGGCGGACTCTCAAGCGGGCATCGAACACGTCTCCGCCATCGTACGGGCCATGAAGTCCTTCGCCCACGCGGATCAGGACGAGAAGGCCCTCGGGGACATCAACCGCGCGCTCGCCGACACGTTGATCGTGGCTCAAAGCGAGTACAAGTCCGTGGCGACGGTCCACACTGATTACGGCGAGCTGCCAGCGCTGCTCTGCTTCCAGGGGCGCTTGAATCAGGTATTTTTGAATCTAATTGTCAACGCGGCGCATGCGATCGGTGAGACCAAGCGCGCAGACGGATTGATCCGCGTCCGGTCGCGCTGCGATGGCGTGGCGGTGACGGTGACGATTGGCGACAATGGCGGCGGCATCCCCGCGAAGATTCAACACCAGGTGTTCGATCCTTTCTTCACTACCAAGCCAGTCGGCAAAGGCACCGGCCAAGGCCTCTCCCTGGCGCGAGATATCGTCGCCGCGCACGGCGGCAGTTTGTCGTTCGAGACCAGGCCGGGCGAAGGCACGGACTTCACGATTCGTCTGCCGCTGTCCAGCGCGAGCTGAGCCCTTACGGAGCGGCTAGGCTGCGGGGGCGACTTCCAGGAAGTAGCGCGGTCCGAGCATCGCGGCGAGCCGGTTGGCGCTCGTGGCCGTGAGCCGTGAGCCAGCTGGCACGATCAGCACGCCGCCCTCGCTGCGAATGTCGTGAGCGAGGATCATGCCTTCGGCGAGTTGAGCGGCCGAGATGCGTTCGTTGCTGCGATTGCGGATCTCGCCGACGACCGCCAGGCAGCCTGCACCAGCTTCGAGCTTGAGGCTCCAACATAGATGCTTGCCCGGGAAACGACTCGCCGTATCGTCGCGGGGGATCCCCGTGGTGAGCGTGATGCCTTCGGCCAGTGCCGCACGCTTCAGCGCGCCGCCCGCGGTATTGGCGAGTTCGCGCAATGCATCGCGCGCCGCGTCGTCGCTGGCCGCTGGATCGCCCAACAGGGTTGCGCGCAGCCATGCCAGCGCGCCTGCGTCGGCGACGAGCGATAGGCGTAGCTCCAATTGGTCGCCCGCCAATGACATCGGAATCGAAGCGCACAGGGCGTCGGCGGGGTGGTGTGTAGGCCAGCCCGGCGTGACGGCGAATGCCTGACCCGCCATTTCACCGAGATCCTCGGCTACCAGCGAACCCAGGTTGCGCCACGAACGGAGGCTGCCAACGTCGAGCGCCGCTGAAAAATCGAAGGCGCAAGGTTTGGAGACCGACCGTGACCAGCGCAGTAGTCGCTCGGGTGCTTTGACTCGTTCGAGCAGCTCCACGTCCGCGAACGGGCGGCGCATGA
>Ga0247776_10000304_pt1 | contig 11618 bp, 18 predicted proteins | sample UWRJL199509C5_FD_179912 | JGI IMG/M metagenome (GOLD analysis project Ga0247776, IMG submission 179912) | Plant litter microbial communities from Arlington Agricultural Research Station in Wisconsin, United States - UWRJ-L199-509C-5 | ecosystem: Environmental > Terrestrial > Plant litter >...
CACGGCCGTCTCGAGTGACGTGCCTCGAAGAAGAAGCCTTTCATCCTCAGTCCACATGCTGGGCACTAGAACCACCCTTGGCAGGAACTGGAGATACTCCATCCATGGATTCGACAAGCCGGCTGAAGATTGGCCTGTCCTAGAAGCCAATGCCGTCTGGACGAGGAGGAAAAGCAGGATATCTGCCCTTGACGACTGCGACACACAGTCAGCACCCTCTAAGAAAGCGAAGCGAGCCAGGGCGCGAGGGTCAAAGTTGGAGGCCGTTTACTCGATGTCCGACAGCATCCAGAAGATGCCTGAAGTTCCTATCCTCCTTTGCGTACTCCTCGACTGCCTCTTCATTGAGAACCAGGCTATGCGGCACCGTGAGGAAGGAGGACTCGTCAAGGGAGTGTCCGACAGTGGTCAGGGCCTTTCGGCAAACCACGCCGTAACCTTTTCCCTCGGAATGTTTGACCTCAAAGTCGCCGAATTTGACATCGTTGAGGCGAGCCCATAGTGGGAGGTCTGCGATTGGGAGCTCTCGTGGAGCCATGGCAAGATTGTGTGCTTTGTAGCTGTCAGGTGAGATGCGTGTTGGTTTATGACGAACTTGTGGTGGACATCGGATGACAACACAAATACAGTATATAACCCTAACCCTATGTGAGCGTCAAGCCGCGATACACCACACCTAAACCTGTGATCAATACATTTGAAAGGGATTTATGATATTTAGACAGGAAGATTGCAAGATCATACAAGACTTCCGGCCGGAAATCAACACTTCGCTCCTCAACACGAAACACATTCATCGCCACGAGTTAGTTGTCCCTCCTCCCTATCGTTCCTTATCAAGGCGGGGCACCCTTGTTCGAAGGGCGCAAACTTGCGACAGCAACAAATTAACCCCTCCTATTTCGCGTCTTATTCAAGACATACCTTACAACAACCGCTTCGCAGATAGAATCTGCCTTGTACGAAATGCCTCGAGATCCTTTAATTGGTTTGGTCGGCAAGCCGAGCGCCGGAAAATCCAGCACCCTCAATTCGCTGACCGATGCTACCTCCAAAGTTGGTGGGTAACCCGTTGCTTCCCTCCCTTTTCAGCCAGCGACAGAAGAACAAGATGGAGGAATCGGCCTGGAATATCGGAACCCGTTGCTGATACGGCTCTCCCGCGCGCAGGAAACTTCCCGTACGGTCCGGCCCCTCCTCCGGCCCCCTAGCCCGCCGATAGCTGAAGCTAACCCCCCTGCGCATAGCTTCACCACCATCGACCCCCAGCGCGCCATCGGTTATTTACAAATAGACTGCGCTTGCGCTCGCTTTGGGCTTTCAGATAGGTGTAAGCCGAACTACGGGTCGTGCGTCGAGGGGCGACGCAGTGTTCCGATCGAGCTTCTGGATGTTGCCGGCTTGGTGCCCGGCGCGCATGAGGGAAAGGGGTTAGGAAACAAGTTCCTCGACGACTTGCGCCACGCCGATGCCCTGATACACGTTGTCGACGTCTCTGGTACAACTGATGCCGAGGGAAAAAACACGCGCGGCTACGACCCCTCGGTCGATATCGCTTGGCTACGGTCCGAAATCGTGGCATGGATCCGCGGCAACTTGATGAGCAAGTGGGGGTCAATCAAGCGAAGGCATATCGCCGTCAAGGCAACGGCGGTTGAGACGTTACAAAACCAGTTCAGCGGTTACGGGAGTACATCAGTGGTCGTAGCGAGGACGTTAGACAAACTGGCACTCAAAGAACCGTTGGAGGAGTGGAGCGGTATGTGCCTCCCCCTTTTCCGCCTTCTATTGATATCATACTGATTGACCACAGACGAGACTGTTGACCGTGTAGTTAACGCCTTCACCGACGAGAAGTTCCCTACTGTCATCGCGCTCAACAAGATTGACCACCCAGATGCCGACAAGAACATCGCCAAGATTGCTAAAATGCAGGACCCTAATAGCATCGTGCTATGCTCTGCTGTCTCGGAAATCTTCCTACGGAAGCTTGCTAAGCAAGGTTATGTGCGGTACACCGAGGGCAGCGAGTTCGTCGACACGCGAGAAGACTTAGTAGCGGACGGTGACCCCGACGGCGGGGGGCTAAGGGAGCTCGATGAGAAAGCCAAGAACAGGATAGAGAACCTCAAAGACATGGTACTCTACCGGTTCGGGTCGACGGGTGTGAACCAAGTGCTCACCAAAGCGGCCGACATCCTCGGTCTCACGCCAGTCTTCCCTGTCCGAAACACCACAACATTCGCCTCAGGCGCGAACGACTCCAAGGCCGTCTTCCGAGACTGCGTCCTGGTCAAGAAGGGGACAACGGTGGCCGATGTGGGAAAGAAGATCATGGGTGATGCACCAATCGCGTATATCGAGGGCGTGGGCAACACTCGGGTAGCAGAAGATCAAATTATCGCGGTTGGGAAAAACGACGTGAGTTTTATGCTCTTTACCTCCCCTACCTCCGTTTATTCTTTCTAACTGCGGATAGATATTATCGTTCAAGGTAGGGCGTGCGTGATCGCCGAGCCTCTGGTGAGGCTGCGTCCAGGACTCTGGGGAAACCAGACCGATATTCCTGACCCGAACTACAAAGGTACAAATGTTTATCCTGTGGGCTCCGAACTGTGTTCCACCGCCGCCAGGTTTTGAGAAGGCCTTGCGAAAGTACAGGGCATGGCTACCCAGAATAGACCAAGTCAGGTTGGGGGTCATTCCCCGAAGGTAAACAGCCGCGTTCTGAGACATCGTGATACGTTACCGAGGGTAACGAGGCTCGGGTCAAGAAAATGAGCTGTTGTATCCGGTGTTGGCTCAAACATAGAAGGGGCGCATAGTGAAGACCAAGGTATCGCCTCGCAGTTCTGACGCGTTGGAATTCGGGAAGTCGTTTGGTTTGCGAATTCGCCATTACTGCGTAAAGTGATGCCTCACTAGTGAGGCTAGCGAGGCTGCCCTCGAATATGTAGCTCGCCTCGACCCCCTGCGTCGTATGATTCAACCGTCCAGTAGGTTCCACAACATGTGTACTCCGCGGCAGCATCAGGATCCTCATTTTCACAGTCTTGATCAGTTGCATAGTATATTCTCAGGTTTGCTCGAGACATCGGGTATCATCGTATTATGCTCGTCTATGAGTATGTGGAAGCTTTTGCTCCCACATGGGACAACATAAACCAGCCAGTTGGGAAAGGGTTAAAAAAGATAAAATCAAAAAGGCTCGTCGAGACATGTCCATGACCCTACTACCCCCAAAAATAAAAACATTACATCCCCTATCCTGTCACAGGCCGTCAAGTTCGTAGCTGCGTGGTTCAATCCATCGTGCCCGTCAGAGAGGAAGGAAGCCTCGGGAGGCCTCGTCGTCATCGGCGTAGGGTCACTGGGGATCTCCGCTCGTCGTTCGTGCTCACTCCAGGCGTGGAAATGCAGAGCGCTAACGAATCTAGTACTTCAGGATGATGTACAGGGCGTGGATGATTCCGGGAATATACTGCGTGTTTGGTCAGCGTCAATTGCTCCAGGAAGTGTTGATCGATATGTTTGCTTACGCCGAGGATTGTGAGGAGGATGTTGATGCAAAGGTCTCCACCACAGCCCTTCTCGAGGAATACTCCGAGAGGAGGGAGGAGTACGGCGAAGACGATCTTGCAGATGTCGCTACATTGAAGGGTCAGTCCAGGTTCACAATGGAAAATGCGTTGGGAATGCGCGCTTACCTAGCGGTGAAAGCCATTGTGATGGTGTTGGCTGGTGATTTGATGGGAATTTAAGAATTGTTTGGAATGTGGTTTCGATATCGAAGTCGTGGACAAGTGTGATGTAAGTGGTTCTCGCAAAGACAAAGGGCGGGGAGTGGACAGCGGGGCTTGCAGTCTATTAAATATGTCGGTTCGGGAACGGCAACGGAGAGGCGCTTGCTAAGAAGGATATTGCCTGACGGGTACTTGCTGGTACACAGTGCCGAGCTGCAGAAGGCCTGCAGATTCCTCCAGTTCTTGGTGCTAAACAACGAGACCTTGCGGTCGGTCCTCGGTGACCTGGTGGCCAGCAAGGCGATTGGGGTTGGGGTCCTGGACGTGCGTCATAATCCGTACACATCATCGAATCCGGCAGGCTTGACTAGTTCCGTCGCTTCCCTGCCGATCCAGGGTTGCGGCGGATGAGCCAATGAAACGACAGAAATGATCCTTGCTAGCGCACTGGTGGTGTGCCGCTTTTGCAGAGCTCAGGCGACCTGAGTCGACTGTTGCGTGGCGCGCACCTCGTAAACCCAAACGGGTGACGCTCAGGATCCATGTGTGCCATGCTGTGTAGTGGTGTAGAAGTATTTTTTTTTAAGGCTGAGATAGGGTGACTACAACGGTCGATGATCTATCGAACCTCACAGAGATGCGGGATCTCGCTCGGTGGTTCTGCACGAACCCATGTCGCCAGATCCCACGATGGAGCGCCTGCCGGAACTAGCGGAGAGCAACATCAGGAGAATGAAAAAGAGGCTGGGCTGACAGCGCAGACGGGCGCGGTCTAATCTATGCCCGCTCTGAAGTCCCATGGTCTATGGGTGCTTCGGTCTCAACGGCTGGCACATGGATGGTTCTTTGCGTCCAGGCGCATGCAGGCAGGATGGGCTGTTCTGCACTGCAGCTCCGCTTCTCAACCTCTGCAGAGGCAATCGAAAAAAATGGCTGGTGGAACTCTTGAAGGGCTGGCCATCGTTTTCCTCTTCAAGACCACATGATACAGCAAACTAGCAAGCCAGGTACACAAGGCGCGACACTGCCCATTATGCTTGCGCGGCTCCATCTTGTCGCGTTCATAGCTCCATTCTCGAACTTCGAATGTGACGTATACTGCCCCACCATCGGCAACTGCTGCGCTAATGACATCACGGGGGGAGGGGCAAGCCACAAGTGGAGGCGTTGCGGGTGTGGCGCAGGTCTGTCTTCCGACCTCTTCTCGGCTTGTGATGCTCGGCGCAAACTTGATCGGCACTCTGAAAAATCCTGGAACTTCACTCCGGACAGGCCGAGAATAGACTCTAGCGGCGAAATTGCAACTTGGCAGACGCAGGCGAAATACGCAGCTTGGGTATCGGCAGTGATTGAAGGTAGGTATTCAACAACTTAGTAAAAGAAGTACGAATGCTCGACAACATGCTCCAGGGTTAGGAAGCACTCCCCAGATGCTAAAAATGCAGTAAAAATGCACTGATGACGTGTCGCCACCCTGTTAACCAATCCATTCTTGGCAAACTCTGAGGATAATGTCCGTATAATCATTTTTGTCTTGATAGACTTCCATTTGTTCTAGCTTCAGCTAGCTATATGCTGATGGTCAAAAAACGACTCTTGTGGTGGTATTTGCGACGGGACAGAGACGAACAGCAAGCCAGTACCCGGACCGTAGCCTCACGGATGTCTCCCCAAATGGCGATGTTATTCCGATCGTGAAAGTTTGCGGTTGAAACAGCACCCAAAATGCATTGCCGCATTACCAGTGGTCCAACGACATGTTCAACGGCCGCTGGAGCGAAGGCCATTGTCTCGCCGAGGAGGCCCTAAAAGAGAATCCACGAGCGGAGAACGTCGCAGAAGTGGTCCATTATTTATTTTGACCTGTAGAAACTGACGATCCCATCCACGTTCGAAGTTTAAAGTTTCCCGCAGCCTCGGGCTGCGAGCGCGAGGAGGAAAAATGGGGGTAAACGCGGCGTGTCAACCGCCGATGCTCTCCCGGCTCCGGACCCGTTCGAAGTTGGAGTGACCCACAGCCCCACACCGACCCCGGGTCCCACTCTTCCAATTAACCGAGCCCTACTTGGAAAATCCAGGGCACACATTTTGGGAATTTCTCCCCTCACCGCGGCCAACCACGAACTTTTTTTTCGACCGGACAACTCTCAACAGGCGCAGGATTTTACCTCTTTGCGTTCTATCACCCCTACATCCGCTTTCCCATTCCCTCAATTTATCTCACCGAGACAAATATCCGCAATGGCTCCTATCGCAGTACGTTCAAACCTGGCATTGCTTTGCTGTTGGCCCAGTGCCCCCTCAACCGCCAAACCGCTCGGTTTGGCCTGAGATCACGGGGCATCATGGCGTGAAGCAGTAGGCTAAAGTCATTTTTGAAATACAGAAGAAGTCCTCCAAGGCCAAGGGCCCCAAGGTGACCAAGAAGGTAAGCACTGCTCTTCCCATCATGCGCAAGCTGTGGAGGGTCGCAAAATTCTGACCGATGTGCCCCTCGCCAATAGTTCGTCATCAACGCTTCGCAGCCCGCCAGCGACAAGATCTTCGACGTCTCCGCCTTCGAGAAGTTCCTCAACGAGAAGATCAAGGTTGAGGGCCGCGTTGGCAACCTTGGCGAGACCATCAAGATCTCCCAGACCGGTGACGGCAAGATCGAGATCGTTGCCCACAACGAGCTCTCCGGCCGCTACCTCAAGTATCTGTATGGGCCCACGAATTTCGCGACGAGACACTGGATCATGTACTAACATGACCCCGCGTATAGCACGAAGAAGTTCCTCAAGAAGATGCAGCTCCGTGACTGGCTCCGTGTCGTCTCTACCTCTAAGGGCGTGTACGAGCTCAAGTTCTTCAACGTCGTCAACGACGAGGCTGAGGAGGATGACGAGTAAGCGGATGGCTATCGGGATTTGGTGGGAGTCGACAGGCTCATCTGGCATGGGATACCACAAAAATGGGATTTAGACGGATGTGCATAGCGGAACACTGTTGGGGGTCAACCAATATACTGGGCCATCCTTCGTGATGGCAAGGCGTTCCGGCCGAAAAGCTTTGCCCGTTCCACCACTGCTCCGTATTCCTGACGTCCTCCGATATGTTCCTGAATAGGTGGTTGTACAAAGTGATTTGATCTACTCCGGCAATCCGCGCATGACAGCCTCGAAGACCAACAGCGCCATGGCATTCGCGGGAAACGCCCGCAAAAAGCAGGGCAGAAATCCGCGCCAGTATCCCCTGGGACCTCCTTCCTTGTAGACGGCCACTGCCGCATCCCTCCACCGAGGGAACCGCTTCACTCCATCGTTCAATCCTCCGCCCAGCGGATCTGTCATGATCCGCTGCTTGACCACGTCGCTCGGATAGCTCGTCAGCCAAAACACCTGCGCGCTCAGCCCGCCCGCCCAGAAATTGATCGCCGGTGCGCTCATGCTCGTATGAATCGTCATCCAGCGCGAGAGCACATCATAGCTCCCCCACCAAAAGAAGAAGAACCCGCGGAACAGCAACGTTGCCCCAAGTCCATGATACACCCCCTTGACTCCATGATGCTTATAAATCTTGCTCACGCAGTCGATCGGCCCCTTGTACAGCCTCTCGGTCTTCTTCGCCGCATACTGTATCTGCAAGCGTGCCTTGATGTGCTCCACCGGCGCAGCCACGAAGCTGACCGTTGCGCCTGCCAGGATGCCCGCGATGCCGTGCCCATGCGAAGGCAGCGTGCGCGTGGGATCGTGAAGCGGGTGCCAGGGTGGGTTGAATAGGTTGTCGCGCAGCAGGCGGCGGTAGACGGTCAGCGAGCCGAGCATGACGCTGTCCATGAACATCCATCCCACCAGGGGGGGAGAGGCGCCCTTGTACAGCCCGAGGACGCCCTCATTGCGCAGGGTGAGGGTGAGGCATTCGAGGGGGCCGGTGAAGCGCGAGGCCGTCGTGGTTTGCAGGCGGACTTTGATTGTGTCGAAGGGGTGGCCGACTGCGGGGGTTATGTTAGCCAGTTACCTAGGAAACAAAGCTATTTTGTCGCAGAGGGGATTGGGCATGTGGTGCGACGTTGGACGGCATGCGCCGCCGTTGGACGGTGTAAAACGCACCGGAAAGCTTAGCTATGCCTGAGAAGATCCCGGCGACAAAGCCTTTGTAATTCTTGGTTTTGGCGGGCACTGGCGCCGGTGCCGGCGCGGCAGCGCCCGATGCGCTTGCCTCGGCGGCCATTGAGCTCGCGCCACGAGAGGGGAGGCGCTGTAGCCTGAGATGGGAGCTCTTTCAGGGTTGTTACATCGGAGGAAAGAAGGGTTAGGTCGTCGCTGCCATTTTTCAGAGAAGATGATCGGATTATTCGGATTTTCGCGATATGCGATTTGCGGTCTTCGATGACAAACAGCTGCTGGAGACCCCGCTGAAAATAGGTAGCTAAGATCCTGGAGCTCAGTCTTGGCGGGGTAGCACCGTGCTTATGAGAGTTTCTCACCATGGCGCACTGTGGGTTGCTTCGTGATGTGATGTCGGTTGTTGTCTGTTGCGTTGAGGCATAGAGAATACCACGTGGGAGGGAGATTCCAGCTATATCATTCAGTAGCCAGTAACTCGGTGAATATCTCTAACCAATGCAGTGACCACAAATCGTACAATACAACCCAACCCGAACTATGCTCTTTTATACACTCTGCTTCAAACCAACACGAAAACACCCTAGGGGTATCACGAAACTTTTTATCTCCTCCTTCCGCCTCCAGTCCACCATCCAACATCCACAGAAGCCCCCCATCAGCGCCTCATGCCTTTCCCGCCGAGCTCCCCTTGCCCCAGAACACCGTTCCGCACAGCACCCGCCCCAGCAGATAACCGCCGTACATGCCGCACAGAATAGTAACCGGCCATCTCTGCCACTGACGGTCCCAGTCAAGAGGGATGGGTACAGCGCCAAGCCAGGCGCCCACGAAACCGCCGATATAGCCACCATACGTCTCATCCCAAGGGGCGTGAGCGGAGAGGACTACGCCCCAGGCGGAGCCGTCAACGCCATGGATGTAGAAGAGCGGGAAGAGCGTCAGCACGGCGAGATTCGCGGCGCAGAGCATGGTGTGAGAGACGTAGGTGTAGGCCGGGGCGCCGAAGCAGACGAAGCCGAAATAGAGGAAGGGGATGATGAAGGTGGTGAGGAGGAGGGAGACTAGGACGGTCTGTGAATGGAGGTCAGTATCAATGTCTGTAAGGGGATGGTGTCTGTAGGAGAGGGACATACCACTGGCAGGTTTGGCCCGCCATCACCCGACCTCCGTTTCTCGCCCGGACGGAGCTTTCGGGCGGGCTTCGACGACTGCGCGCCCACGGCTGGGAGACAGACCAGCGCGTAGACTAACTGAAGGGCAGCAATGGCAGGAAGGGTGGTGAGCATAGCCGGGACGGGGTCGTCAACGAGCGCCGGGAACCGGAAAATGAAGACGGCGGCGAGAAGCGCGGGAAGGCCATGTCGCGCAGCTTGTGCGATGGGTGTCTGGTTGATCTGAACGGGGAGAAGGACCACCGCTGGGCTATCTTTCCCCTTCGCGGGCGATTGCGGCTGAGCCTGGGCTTCGGCGCCCTTAGTGATTGACGAGGACATGGTCACCGGATCGACGAGCGGCATGGCAGTGGACAAGCGAACGATGAAGTCGGTGCCAAGAATGAGATTCGCGGTTGGGCCAGCTTTGAATTGGGGTTCCGAGAGATGGACCAACCCTAACCCTACGTCTGAAGCTCAGGGTCAACAAGACATCGCCAGTGCCTTACATAAAGGGTTTAGACGAAGGAAAGAGGATATCTGAGCTTGAATATTGTAAGCTACAGCTCCTGTAGTGGCCAGAAGATAGAAGAGAACAAACAATTGTTTAGCAGCGTGAACGGCTGCAAATAGACCCATTTTTCTGGTTTACGTACAGTGCGTACATACTTTCTCTCACGGTGCATCTTCTCCAGGGCTGTCATGCAAACACTGATGCTCGTTACTTCCATCATGTCCTGGCTTCAGATTCCAAGCTTCACTTCTCAGCACACTGGAACGTAATTTACTAACTCACTCTTCTCCTTGCCCGCTCTCCCGTTTCACACACTACCTCTTCGGTACCACTCACCAATTTTTCCTTTGGGGCACAGTCCACAATGGCCGCTATGATCGACCCCAGCCTTTTTGAGCAGCTGCGGGTGAAGATCGAGGAAGACACCGTGATCAGGAAGGAGTTGGACAAGATTATTGACGAGCTGGTTCAACACGTCTCTTTCACACAGGGCGTATTGTCGCGCATCCATTCAACCCCGCGAGCTAAGTGTTCGTACACCAAAATGCCACTAAAATACAACGCCGGTTGAGCGTACCCCGCTGACCCTGGCACAGACTCGGCTCTCCTCACCCCCGTTGAGGATGGCATCAAGAAAGAAATCCAGAGCGTTGGCACCCTAGCAGCATTTGCCTCGCAGTACCCATACTTCAAGTGAGTTTCCATGGTGGAAAACCAGAAGATTGCCAGGACCAAAGCTAATGATCACCAAGGTACAACTACAAGTGGAATCGTGCGGTTCAAGATGCCATCTCGACCGTCTTGCTGTGTGCCTGGCTTGGAGGTATGGGCACCGAGTCGCGTCCCGGCGAGGTTGGTCGTCTGCTGAAGCTGGAGGAGGTTGGCGAAATCTTCAGCGGTATGTTTACAACCCCCTTTTCTCCCTGTGTTTACACCCCGGGTGCTGACATGAACAGTCCCGGTCAACCTCAAGGGTCGTGATGCATTCCACATTACCATTGAGGACTACCTGCTGGGTCTGATCAATATTGTTGATGAGCTCAGCCGCCTCGCTATGAACTCAGTGACGCTGGGCGACAACGACCTCGCTGTGCGTATCAGCAGCTTCATCAAGGACCTGCATGCCGGCTTCCAGGTGCTCAACCTAAAGAACGACATTCTGCGCAAGCGTGTCGACTCAATCAAGTATGCCGTCAAGAAGGTGGAGGATGTCGTGTATGACCTCTCGCTCCGGAATTTAATCCCATCTAAGATGGAGGAGTAGGGCTTTTGGGATCTGGAGGAGGCTGGCGGCTGTTGCAGCTGTGATGAGTTCAAGTCATGATGGAATTTATCTACTTCGCTGTTCGGTATGCTTCATTCTGAATCTAGAGATGATCTCATGAGATGATTTTGTCTCTCAACACCCATTTTTTGCTGCCGGCCTCTCAACATGTGACCTTAGCACGAGCCAAAACACGCCCATGACGTGCAGAGAATCCGACCATTTGGCTGGCAATTGTTGTGAAAGCAATCAGTATCAGTACTCACCAGGTAGACACCTCATTGTCATCCAGTTGCATGGGATGTACGAAGTACGCAACTGATTGATTGTGTCCGGTATTTATAAATGTCCATGGATTGTGCGGAACGATGGCGGTATGTTGGTGGAAAGGATAGGACTACCAGAGCTAACATCTCTCTCCCAGAAACATGAATGCACACATCTCCAAGCGAGCACAAGGCCTCACCAAGCCGTTCAGCGCAAGAGCATCCCCGAGCTAATCAACAGGAAAGAAATAGAGGAAACCGCCTCAAAACTCCATACCCCCACCAAAATATCTTCTTCCTCACACCTCGAGCAAAAGCCCAAGCTTGCGATGAAAAAGAATTCCTCAAAAATGTTTCGCGTCGCCTGGAGGCAGTGTAATACCAGGGACACAGTGGAAGACCATCATGGGCAAGCCCAGAGGAAAGTCCACCTCGGGACAAAAATTAGTATAATCAAGATTCTATCCCGTAGGATAGTTTCAGAGATTAAACTGAAAAGAACAGATACTACACTTGATCTAAGCCAAAAGGCAAAGAGAGCTAAAGAAAAAAAGAAGAAAAGTTCTAAAGA
>Ga0247776_10000305_pt1 | contig 11597 bp, 9 predicted proteins | sample UWRJL199509C5_FD_179912 | JGI IMG/M metagenome (GOLD analysis project Ga0247776, IMG submission 179912) | Plant litter microbial communities from Arlington Agricultural Research Station in Wisconsin, United States - UWRJ-L199-509C-5 | ecosystem: Environmental > Terrestrial > Plant litter >...
GCCGCCGGCACCGCGGCAACCAACGACAGCAGGAGATGCGAACTGGCCATTCTATCCGCGTCGAGCGTTGTTCGGGGCTATTTCGGAACTTCGATGGGCACGGTGCGTTGCGCGGCCTTCTCGGCGCTCAATATCCAGACCAGTCCGCCGACCGCGCCGACGATGAAGGATACCGCGCCGTACAACAGCGAGATGTTGACGCCCTCGCTGGCCATCAGGCCGGCATAACCGAACGCCAGCCCCATGGTGGCCTCGCGGACGCCCCAGCCGGCAATCGAGATCGGCAGCATGGTGATCAGCATGACGGGCGGAACGAGCTGGAAAATCTGGCCGAACAACACGGGGGCTGCGATCGATTGCACGACGCACCAGGCGACGACCACGGCGAGCACATGCACCAGCAACGACAGCACCGCGACTTTCGGGCCGTGAGCGCGGCTGAACAGCACGCGATTGGCGATCACCGAACAGGCGTGGATGTGGTGGGTGCCCCACCAGCGCTTCAGCCACGGCCACGGCAGCCGGCCGAGCAAAAGAAATCCGAAGCCGCCGGCAAGGGCGGCGAAATCGACGAATAGCAAGGCCGATCTGCCGTGCGGATCGGTGATCAGGCGGTAGCTCCAGGGCAGGCTCGCGACAATCACCACCGCGAGCGCGATCAGGCCGATGGCGCGGTCGACAAAGATCGAATAGGTCGCAGCCCGCCAGCCGGCGCCGCTGCGCGCGACCAGCCACAGCCGCACCGCGTCGCCGCCGATCGAGGAGGGCAGCGTCTGGTTGAAGAAGGTTCCGATCACGTTGAAGCGCATCGCCTGCCGGGTCGCCAGCGGCGCGCCGCACTCCGCGCCGATCTCGCGCCATCGCAGCACGCCGACGAAGATCTGCAGGAACGTCACGGCAATCGCCAGCCCGATCCAGCCCAGGCTGGAAATGTCGATGCGGGCGACGAGCTCGGCAAGATCGACCTTGCGCAGCGAGAAATACAGCAGCGCCGCCGAGACCACAATCTTCAACGTCGAAAGCAGGATACGGCGCATCTCGACCGTTGGGGGTTTGAGAGGGGAGTAAATAGCGCAAATCTGGCGCCATGCGTCTAACTTCGTCGCCTTGGTATGGGTTTGAAGCCGATCTTGCAATAGCTCCACAAGGGCGCGTTGGAAGTTAGATCAGGGCAGTGCCACGATCCTATCCGTCCTTGCCGGGGCACTCCGGTGTACGATTGGTTTCGGTAATCAGATGAGGCAGCCACTTAAAGCCCCAATCGCGCGATGCCTCTTCCAGGCTCCCCAGTGTGACCTTCGAATGGTTTTGGCAGATTGCCTGGACGGCCTGAGCATATTTCACTTGAACCGACTGCGCTGTATCCGCGGTCTGATTGATAAGGCGGTGCGTATTCCCGACGAAGGGCCAGATCGTTGCCAGAGCCAAGCCCAGAAGCAAAGCCGCCGCTACAAAGTCCGCGGCAAGGGATTTTCCGCGTTTGACTCCCGTCGCTCGATGCAGCGACCGTCGGGCAAGAAAAAACGCTTCCGATACGATCAGACCGAACAGCGGGCAGATCGCCATGAAACTATACTGACCAACGAAGTAATGAATGTGGGTGTGCTGGAACATCGTAAAGTACCACGAAAATCCGCCCAAGAGCAGGATCAGCGCCGACACAAACGACTTCCGATTATGCAACGACAGGAAAAACAAGGCGTACACGGCCGCGAGGGCAAACCAGAGGAATTCGAGCGAGAAGGCCCATTCGAGGCGTTCCACGACCGTGCGCGGATAAGCAATCCAATCCAGCGGGCCCATGAATCTTCGATCAGGATACCAGTTCGCGCCCTCAATCCGGGCGTCGAACGTGCGCGCAACAAAAATATCGGCTAGACGATAAAAGCCTTTGCTCACTCCTCCGAAGAGGGCCATCACCATGGCCGCGGTAAAGGCGGCTGCCGCGATCGCCGGCGTCGATAGGAGCGCAAGCTCCTTTAAGCCGGGACGGCCTTTGTATTGCCACCAGAGCCCGACAACGATGATCCAGGACGAAGTGTAATAGAACCAATAGTTCATGCACGTCATGAACATCGCAACCATCGAGGCGACGAGGTAGATCTTCCTGTCGGACTTCAAAAAAAGAACGAAAAACAGCATCGTCAAATTGAAAAAGAAGAACTCGTACGGAAATGTGTGGGTCGTACCGGGGTAGAACAGAAAGAACTTCGATAAGGTAAGCGCAATCGTGGCGACGACAGCGACCGTGAGGTCGCTGAACAAGAAATAGACCCAAAAAAAGAAGCAGACAGCGGCGATGTTGAACAGCGCCATCGAAGTGATCTCAAGCGCGAGCGGGGTTGTCGCGCCTGCACGTGCGTATAGCTCCGCAACCAGCAGGAAGAAGCCAGGATTCCGCACATCGTAGATCGGCAGGAAGGAATCCGGGCTGCCGTTTGCGCGAGCAGTGGCGCGCTGATGTATGTTCAAAAGGTGAGCGTCATAGTGGGGAATATCATTGATCCAGCTGACCGCCGACACCTCCGGCTTCAGCCGCAACCAGCCTACATAGTTGGCTATGACCAGCGAAACGATTATCACCGTCGCTGCCAGCACCATGGTAGCGACGCCGGCTGATGCTGATCGCATGCCCGTCGATCCGGCCCCCGTGACCTTCATGGACGGACCTGCACCTGACCCGGCGTTGCTGCCTCACCGTCGCGGACGGCTGCGTCTACATAGGGCTTGTACTTGACCGAGAGCTTATGAATTGCATCGATGATTTTTTGCTTCTTTTCCGGGGAGAGGTCCGGTGCATCTGCAAGGGCGTAGAGCTTCGTCTCCATTGCACCCCAGAAGGCGGGGCCTCCCTTCAATGGCAGTTGGCTCATCTGCAACGTAACTCTGTCGATCTGCGACGTCGTAAAAGTCACGGCCAGTGACAAGACGAAATAAGCAGCGACCATGAAGGCTCCGGTTACGATGGCAACCTTGGCGAAAAAAGTATGAAGAGGCGAAAGAGAAAAGTCTTCGTCTTGTTCCTGGGCCATTATCCCTCGCTTTTCATCGCCGACGTTAGATCGGATCGAGGTTTGACCGGATACTGCCAATCAACCTCTCATTGTGAATGACCTAGTGTGATTCCAGCGCCAGAGTCATCCAGGTTGAATGTTGGCCGCAGTCGGAGTCTTGGGGGATAGAAGGCCATGCACAGGCCCACTCGACAAACTGCGGCACTTTGGCATTTGATTCGTGTCGGCCAGTTGCTTGGCCCGCCATTCGAGCCCCCACGCCTTTGACGCCTGTTGCAGGTCTGCGAGCGTGACTTCGGAATTCTGGGCGCAGATATCCTTCACCGCCTGATGGTATTTCGCTTCGACGGAGCTCGAAAGCGCCAAGGTTTCTGTCACCAGACCGTAAGTTCTTTTGAGGCTGCGGATCGTCTGGAAACTGGCGACAGCAATCAGAACGGCCGCGGCAACATTCATTACCCAACGATTGCGGGGATAGCTATCCTGGCCCGTCGACGTGAGTGGCCTCTTGAAAGAAAGCAGCAATGGCCGAACGGAGATTATTGCCTCGCTAACGATCAAGCCGAAAATCGGACAGATGGCCATGAAGCTGTATTGGCCAGTAAAGTGATGGATGTGCGTATGCTGGAACATCACGTAGTACCAGGAGAAACCGCCGGCCAGCAGGATCAGTGCCGATACGACAGAACTCCTCCTGCGAAACCACAGCAGGAAGAAAGCACAGCCGGCGGCCAGTGCAAACCAGCGAAAATCGAAATTATAGGCCCATCGCAGTCGATATTCGACCAGGGAAGGATAGTTGAACCAGTCGGCAGCGGACATGAATCGTTCGTTCGGGTACCAGCGGCCGTCGGGCATACGGGCGTCGAAGGTTCGGGCCACAAGGATATCGAGTAGCCGGAAACCTCCGCTTTTCACCCCTCCCATGAGCGACATCACGATGAGGGTCGTAACGGCAGCCGCCGCGAGAGGGGGCGCCGAGATCACCGCAACATCGCGGATCCGTGGCCGTCCTCGGTACTGCCACCAGAGTCCGATCATGATGATCCATGACGACATGTAGTAGAACCAGTAGTTCATGCATGTGAGGAACATCGCCACCAACGCGCCGGCGAGATAGGCAGGCCTGTCCTTTTTTAGATAGAGCATGAACAGCAGCAATGTTGCATTGAAGAAAACAAACTCGAACGGCATCGTATGCGTGACGCCTGGAAAGAACAGGAAGAACTGGGATAGCGCGAGAAATGCCGTCGCAAATGCCGCGACAAGCAGGTCCGCGAACAGAAGGTAGACCCAGAAGAAGAAGCAGCTGGCGCCGATATTAAAAAGAACGATTGAGAGGATCTCGAGTGGAACGGGGGTGGTAGCCCCGGCGCGCACGAATAGTTCTGCAACCAGCAAGAACAGGCCGGGATTCCGAGCGTCGTATATCGGCAGATACGCATCGACAGCATTGGGCTGGACTCGCTGCAGGGCACGCTGGTGCATGTTGACGACATGGCTCTCGTAGTCGGGCTTGTCGGCAATCCATGCGATTGCCTGCACCTCGGGCTTCAATCGAAGCCAGCCAACATAGTTGGCAACCGCCAGCGAGATCAAAACAACTGCCGCTGCAATCAGAATACGGATGTTCCTGGTGCCGTCTAACTGCATTCATTAAACCCGCTGGAGGATGACAATGTCGCGATCGTTTTCAGCATTTGCGGTGGACTCTCTATTTGGACCCGCAAACCGTCCACGAGTATCCATGCCGATGATGCAATCGTACATTGCTGAAGCCTGCGTCGCGAAGCAAGGCTTCGGCTTCATCGCGCGAATAATATTTGGCCCATCGCGGGTTGATCTGATCGAGAATAACAAGGCGGCGCTCGGCGGCCGGGAAACGCATGTAGACGTTGGAGAGATAGTTTGAGAGAGGCAATGCCGGAAGCAGCCGGGCGAGAGCCGCATACGCCAGCGTCATCGGGTAGAGCATCCATGCCAGGACTTCGTTTACGACGACCGGCAGGTTTCGCGTGACCAGGCGCACCGGAACGAAGATGCTTTGGTAGGCACGGCTGCCTTCGCGACCGTAGAGCCAGACAAGCATCTGGCCGCCGGGCCGCAATGCCTCATAGGCAGCCTGCACAACAGGTCCCGGCTCAGGAATATGATGAAGCACGCCGATCGACAGCACGACGTCGAAATCGTCCTTTGGAATGGCTTCACCAGTCACATTGAGGCAGCGAACGCGGTCGCCCGCATTGGCGGTATTGCGGACCAGCACGTCGTAAGCCCGGCTTGGTTCGACCGCGACCACCGACGCTGCGCCTGCGGCGAGCATCATCAGAACGATCCGGCCGGTGCCCGAGCCGATGTCGGCGCATTTGCGGTCCTTGATGTCCTCGAGCGTCAGAAACGGCCCGATGATATCTGCAAACAGTTCGACGCTGCCGTAATAGTCAGGATTTTCCGTATGGCGCGTCCATTGCTCGCCAAAGTCGCTGATCGTCCGATCTCGGTCGCTGTCCCCCGTCCCCGCATCCTTCTGCATTAGTCCGGTGTGTCCTTTTTCCTCATGTCCCAACATCGAGCATCTTCAGGTTAGCCGGAGCTGCCCCGGTGGATGCCGCCTTGTGCGGCATCGTCCTGGAAATACCGAAATGAAGGATGGGCCAGATCGCATAAGAATGGTCCCGGCGACCTTCGGCGTGTTCCCGCCAAAGCAACCGCGCTTCATTCGCTACGATGAACGGATCAAGGGCATCCGCATCGCGTTCGAAAATTCGCTCCGCGATCGGCCGCAATTCCTGACGCAGAAGGCCAGCGAGCGGCGCATTAAAGCCCCGCTTGGCTCCCTCGGTGACCGCCTCGGGGGCTTCCATCCGGCGGGCCAGCCGCCGCAGCAGCGCCTTCTTTTCCCCCCGCCCCGACAACAGCAGATCGGCGCGGCATCGACCCGCAAAGTCCATGATTCGCCGGTCGAGCAGCGGGACACGCAACTCCAGGGACTGAGCCATACTCATGGCGTCCGATTTCAGCAAGAGGCCGCCTGGGAGGTGCCAACGCTGATCGGCGAGCAGGCAACGATCGAGGAGATCGCCTTCTGCGCTCTCAAGCTCGGCCTTGTAGCCGCGGAAAGGATCCTCGCCGAGGAGAGGACGCAAGGCGCTACCGTAGAGTTTTGATAGCATGAACTGCGGGACGTAGCGGCGCCAGCACGCATGCGCTTCATGTGGACCGCTTGCCGTGCCGAAAGCAAAGCGGTAGGCGACTGCCGATAGCGGAAGCCGCTTTTGTCCCGCTGCCCCGAGGCTGTAGAACAGCTGGCCGGCCTGGTTCCAGGCCCCCGCCGGCAGAAGCGGACCTAAGCGGGCCGCCCATTTCGATGCAGCATATGTCGGATAACCGGCAAAGAACTCATCTCCGCCGTCGCCGGTGAGCGCCACCGTCACGTTCTTCCGCACCTCCTGCGACAGCAGGAGCAGCGCCAGCGAAGCCTCGTCGCAGGATTGACCGTCGTAGTGATGGACGACCGTCGTCAGCAGATCACCGAGATCGGTGCGCATCTCGATTGGAACGGAATGAAGTTTGGAGCCCATCGCATCCGCTACCGTCCGGGCGATCGGCGTCTCATCGAAGGACTGGTTGGCAAAGCTGGCGGTAAACAACGGCAGATTGCGGTCCGATCGGTCGGCTGCCATGGCGACAAGCGTACTGTCGATGCCGCCGCTGAGCAGCACGCCGACGGGCACATCGCTAACCAACTGATCGGAAACCACGCGGGTCAAGAGGCGTTCAAGCTCGATCGTCGCATCGTCGATGCTTGTGATCTCCGCCGTTCTGGTCGGCCGCCAGAATTGCCGCTCCGTGCGCTTGCCTTCGCAATAGGCTACAACGGTTCCCGGTGCGATCTGGTGCACGCCCTCGAACGTTGTGTCTCGAGGACCGACGTAGCCCATCGCAAAAAACGCATGCAGCCCCTGTGCCGAAAGTCGGCGCGGCTGCGCGGGATCGGCAAAAATGCCTTTGATCTCGCTCGCAAAGCGAACGACGCCGGCGTCTTCAGCGCAGTAAAGCGGCTTGATGCCGATGCCGTCGCGCGCCAGCACTAGACGTCGCTCGTCGCGGTCCCAGAGTGCGACAGCGAACATGCCCTCGAGGCGGTCGAATATCCGGTCGCCCCATGCGAGGTAACCCAACGGGATGACTTCCGTGTCGCAACTGGTTCGGAACTTGAATCCGAAGTCGCGCATCAGTTCAGCCCGGATCTCCCGATCGTTGTAAATCTCGCCGTTATAGCTCACGACCACGCGACCCGAAGGATCGGCGAAAGGCTGGCGGCCGTCCGCGCTGAGATCGCGAATCGACAGCCTCGCGTGGCCGAGCGCTATTCCAGGCGCGATGAGGATGCCGCTGGCGTCTGGACCGCGATGGTGCATCGCGGCGACCATGGCGCGCACTGTATCCTCCCGGGCGAGCCGGCGGTCACCAGAATAGATCCCCGCAACGCCGCACATGGCTGCACCTCAAACCCGGGTCATGCGATTTTCACGGACAGGCAAGGCGTCGCCGCGGCCGTCGGGCTCGCGACTCTCCCTTTCAAGCCGCGATGACTTGACCATGATCTGGCGCAGCAGCACCGCCAGCAATCCCAGCGAGAACACGATAACGGACGAGATGATGCCGCCGACCCCGACATAGAAGAATACGTTGAGTTTAGCGATCAGCGCGAACGCAAAGCTGACAACGGACGACGCCAGCACGATACACGCCATCAACGCGAACATTTTCAGCGGATTGTAGTAGATCGCGGCCTCCACGATGTACTGAAGCGTCTTCATCGAGTCGCGCAGCAGCCTTACCTTCGATTTCCCCACGCGCTTGTTGTACTCGATCGGCACATACGCAACGAATTTTCCGGTCATCATGTACGCGAGCGTCATCGACGTGGTGAAGCTGAAGGTCTCGCAAAGGTGGTCGAAGTACTCCATCGCAGTTGAGCGCCGGAACACGCGAAGGCCCGAATTGATATCCGGAATGGAGCGGCCGGCGGTGAACTCCACAATGAATCGCAGCAGCCGGCGCAGCGGCATCTTGACCAGCGATTCGCGGTAGTGTTTGCCGCTGCGCGCACCCACGACCATGTCGTAGCCTTCGCTATAGCGGGCAAGCAGGTTCGGGATGGCATCAATAGGATAGGTGCCGTCGGCGTCGTTGATGACGATCGTGTCGTAGCGGGCGGCGCGGATACCGTCTTTCAGCGAGCGGCCATAACCGACATTGTGCGGATGCCGTAGCACCCGCGCCCCGGCTGCTTCCGCCCGGGCCGCGGTCTCGTCGTGCGAGCCGTCATCGACAACGACGACCTCGTAAACGCCGACGCCGCCGCCGGACAATACCTCGCGCAGACGGGCGATGGTCCTGCCGATTTCATCCTGCTCGTTAAACGCAGGTATGATGACCGAGATCATCGCTTGCGGCCGATCGCGATGACCGACTGACCGAAGACCTTCCGTGTTGCGGGATCGGCAAGGCGCGAAAGCGGAACCAGCCATTTGTCGAACAGGGATATTTGCGAGTTCACGGCATTGTCGTTGAGCGAACCGTGACGAAGGGCCCGATTGGCGAGCCAGCCGAGGCCGCCGATCGAGTTGAAGTAGTCGCAGCGAACCACCTCGAGACCGGCCTCGGTGAGGCGCGATCGCACTTGGTCCCGGCTGTAACGCCGGTGATGGCCGGCCAGACGGTCGAGATCGTTGAAGAGCAATTGTAGCGCGGGAACGATGACCAGGAGATGACCGCCAGGCTGAAGCGCCCGGGCGAGGTTCGTGACCGCCTCGCCATCGTCCTCGATGTGCTCGATCACATTCAGGCAAACGATTGTTTGGACCTTGCGTTCGTTGGCAAGCGTCACGAAGTCGGGGCTTGTAATGTCGGCGACGCGCAGATCGAGACCGGGAAACCGATGACGCCCCGCTTCGACCGAAGCGGGGTCGATATCGATGCCGATATAGTCGCCATAGCCGCGCAGCACGCTGGCATAGCTGCCGTGTCCGACACCGATTTCGAGCACCGGTGCGACGAGGTAATCCGTGAACGAGGTCAGAATCCACGAGATGTAGTTCTTCGCGTCGGCCATCGCGGACGAATATGTCTCCGCGCCCTTTGGCGCAGGCACGGAAGCTAATCGGACTTCACCCATCCGCGTATCCTGATGTGATTTGCAGTGCTTCCTTACCGCATAGAACCGATAGCGCCAAGCCGGTTGTGCAGGCTGGCGTTGCGGGCAGTTGGGGTCTCGCGGCGAGAAGCTGGCGCCGGCCGCGAGCCGACCGTGGCCAGGCCGGAACCGGGACGATCTGCTTGACTGGACTCGCGAAGATGAGCACAAGTGCCAGCCAGTCTCGAAGGCGGACCACCGCCGCTTGCGCTCCAATTTCCCTGCGGATCCGATTGTGACGTATCGTGCGGACATCGATGGATTGCGAGCGCTTTCGGTTCTCGCCGTCATCGCGTTTCATTTAAACGGTTTCGTTCCCGGCGGCTATGTTGGCGTCGACGTATTCTTCGTTATTTCCGGCTACCTCATTGGCAGCATTGTCTTTCACGAAATTGGATCTGGAACATTCTCATTCGCTAATTTCTACAAGCGACGAGTTAGGCGTATCGCGCCTGCGTTGATTTTGACGCTGCTGGGTTCTTATGCAGCTTCGCTGGTTTTGATGCGGCCCGCAGAGATCGTTGCTTTCGCAAAATCTTCGCTGGCTGCGCTGTTCTCGTTCGCAAATGTGTATTTTTATGCCACGAGTGGGTACTTTGCGCCCCGTGCGATTGATCTGCCGTTGCTTCATTTGTGGTCGCTCGGGATCGAAGAGCAGTTCTATTTCATCTTTCCGCTGCTGGCCGTTATGCTGGCCAGATACGTTCCGCGCTTGTCGCTGCCCGTTATCGCCGTGGTGGGTCTGTTGTCCCTGCTGTGGTCGCAGTGGCAGCTGTTGCGTCATCCGGAAGCGTCGTTCTATTTGCTGCAGAGCAGGGCGTTCGAGCTCACCATTGGCGTATTGCTCGCGCGTTTGAACTGGAAACTAGAGTCGCGAGCGGCACAGTTGCTGTCGGCCGCCGGTGCTGCGTTGCTTATTGTTGCGATATTCTTCTATAGCGACCAGACCAGATTTCCTGGCTTGGCCGCACTCGTTCCATGTATCGGAACCGCATTGATCATTTGGTCGGGGCAGGCGGGTACGGTCTTGAGCCGGGTATTGGGCCTTCCGCCTCTGGTCTATATCGGCAAGATCTCGTATCCGCTGTATCTGGCGCATTGGCCCCTGATCGTTTTCGGCAAGATCGCAATGCCGGAAGCCCCGGAGTTGCATGTTTCCCTGTTTGTCGTCGCTGCGTCATTTGTAGTGGCCGTGGCAATTTATCATGCGGTCGAGAAGCCGATCAGAACCGGTGGCTTCACGCTGGCGAAGGCCTCCTTCCTGGGAAGCGCGGCTTCCCTTTTGGCGGCGGGCGCTGTCGTTGCGCTCTTGGCCGGCGGCTTTGAGGGCCGCTCGAGACCGCAAGCGCAGCAGCTCACTAATTTCGAACCTCCAAATCTCAAGGAGCTGTTTCTTCAGGGCAGGTGTTTTCTCGACCCAGATCAGGGCACTTCATTTTTTGCGCTTGAGACGTGTTTTCCCGACAAGCGGCCTGTAGCGATTTTGTGGGGCGACAGCCACGCGGCCCATCACTACAATGGTCTGAAGCATGAGTTGGGCGCAGCCGGATATTCGCTCGGGATGTTCACCGCGTCTGCGTGTACGCCCATTATCGGTCGAGTGGTCGACGGTCGGCCCCACTGCAAGGACATAAACGATTTTGTGCTGTCGCTGATAAAATCTCGCAAGCCTGAGATCGTCATTGTTGCGGCGTTGTGGAAGCCGTTCGTGATGGATGGTCTTGAAAAGACTCTAGGTTTGCTTGCGCAGAACGATACTTCGATTGTCGTGTTAGGTAACACCCCGACTTTTCAGGAGAGCGTCCCGTCCTATTTGTCCCGCCTTGCCGACAAAGACATCAAGGTGTTGGATCGTTCTGCGGCAGAGGCTGCAATGCGCACGCTGCTGCAGACCAAGAAGGTCGGAAACGTCAGGTACATTTCCCTGCAGGGTGTCACCTGTCCGGCAGGGCGATGTGCCGTCGCCGATAAGTCTGGGCGCCCTTATTATTTCGACGAGGGGCATCTGACCCAGGATGGTTCGCGGTGGATAGCGGCAAAAATAGTGTCGGATATTCTGGCCACTCGCCCGCGCAGCTAAAAGATGGCGCGGACTCGCTCCCCCAAACCGTGCGGCCCGCTGCCAAGCGACTGGGATTGGTAAGTATTGCAGCCCCCTCGACGATGCGGCTAAAGAGAGCTTGGACTGAGCTTCAGGCCTGAGCGGCGTTTTCCAGGGAAATAATGTCGGATCACCCCATATTGGTAACCGGAGCGGCCGGTTTCATCGGCTTCCATGTCGCTCGCCGGCTGCTCGCCGAAGGCCGCGCCGTGGTCGGTCTCGACAATCTCAATGATTATTACGATCCGGCGCTGAAAAAAGCGCGCCTCGACATCCTGCG
>Ga0247776_10000307_pt1 | contig 11592 bp, 9 predicted proteins | sample UWRJL199509C5_FD_179912 | JGI IMG/M metagenome (GOLD analysis project Ga0247776, IMG submission 179912) | Plant litter microbial communities from Arlington Agricultural Research Station in Wisconsin, United States - UWRJ-L199-509C-5 | ecosystem: Environmental > Terrestrial > Plant litter >...
GTTTGCCTAGCGTCGAAGCCGCGTTTGCGATTCAGAAGGCGATTGCCGACTACGAAGCAAACGGGCTTTTTTCGCTGGGCGTTTGGTTTCCGGAAGGGGGTGCTGAGCGTGGTTGAGCAGAAGCCCGGGCTGCTCGCCGGCTGCCGGGGCGCAGTGCTCGGTGTCTCGGGGGAAAATGGTGTGGGCTTTCAAGCGGCCAAGGCGCTGCGTGCATTCGGCGCGGAAGTGGCAATCACTTGTCGTCCGACGCGCAGGGATTCAGTTGCGCGCTTGGCGACCGAGCTCGGTTGCTCGTTCACCGAGCTGGACGCTACCGATGAAGCGTCCTTCGAGCGCGCGTTCGAGGATATCGAAAATTCACTGGGCGGGCTGGATTTCTTGGTGCACACGCTGGTGCACGTGCCAGAGGGCAGTCTGCGGAAACCCGTCTACGAGCTCTCCGCCGGGGAATTCTCGAGTGTGATGGAAGTGGGGGTCCGCTCCTTGCTCGTGGCTTGCAAGCTGGCGCGGCCACTTCTTTCGCGTTCGGCCCACCCGCGCGTCGTCGCTCTGGTATCCGCGGGCGCACAGTTCGTGATTCCGAATTACCACGCCGTGGGGATCAGCAAGGCGGCGCTCGAGGCGGCCGTGCGCTACCTGGGACACGAGCTCGGTCCCCAAGGCATATTGTGCAACTCGCTCAGCTTTTCAATCATCGCCACCGACGCCGCACAGCGCGTGATTGGCCAAAGCGAGAGCGCGCAGACCCACGGCTACCTCGCCAAGCGATCGATGACGCGCATTCCGATGGAGTTTGCGCACGTGACGAACACGCTCGGCTTCTTGGTCAGCCCGCTGTGCACGAATCTGACGGGCGAAACCTTGTCCGTAGATGGTGGGTTTTCGCGCAACTACTTCTGAGCTCGTTCAGAGCTGTTTCGAGGCGATCAACGAATAGAATGGGAGTGCAAACATGGATATTGGGTTCACGGGTTTCCTGAAGTCAGTCGTGCTGCCGGCGGTAGTGTGCGTGGGGTTGATGGGCGGTGGGGGTGACGCCCATGCGCACGGCCAAGGGCACCACGGGCACCAGTCGCCCAGCGGACTGACGGGCACGCTTACCACGCGCCAAGTCGATTGCGGGACGTTGTGCACTCAGGGCGTGCTCACGGGGGCGCTCAGCGGTCGCCTCGATTGGGTGTTGACGTCGATGACTCCGACCGACGACCCCGCCGTATTTCTGTACGTGGGCACGCAAACCATCACCACCCCGAGCGGCACTTTGGTTGGAACCGATCACGGTGTTTGGAACGTGGAGAACGGCGAATTCGTCGACTACATGACGTTCTCCGAGACCACGGGCGCGTACGCCGGACGGACCGGGAGCTTTAGCATCTGGGGTACCTTCGATCTGACCTCTGGCAAGGGTAAGAGTGAGTACAAGGCGACGCTCAGCCCTTGTGATTGACTCTCAGCTGCGCGAGCGGAGCCGCGCGAGCGCCAACAGATCTGCGTGCCAAGGCTTGAGGTGAGCGACGCTCAAAGCTTTGGCTGACGGCCGCTCCGAAAGCTCGACGACGCGGCGGTACTCGCGGGCCGCCGCGTCGACCAGGCCCACTGTTTCGTGACAAAGGGCCAAATAAAACGTCGCAACCCAGGATTCTGGGTCGAGCAGCAGAGCTGCGCGCAGCTCGCGCAGGGCGGAGTCGATCTCACTCTCGAGGTAGTACGTGACGCCGGCGTGGGTCCGTGCTTCGGCGTCACTCGGCTCCAAAGCGACGGCCGCGCGATACAGCTCGAGTGCCTCCACCAGCGCTCCGCTGCCGAGTAACGCGTGCCCGCGGTCGAGCAAGGAACGCAGTTCCAGCCGATCGCCGTCCAGCGCTGGCTCGCCGATCGCACGGTCGTCCGGCTGCGCCACGTCGGCGGCGTTGGTCGGCAAGGCCGGAAGTGGTCCGAGCCAGCCCTCGTGCGACGCGCTCGGAATGAGTGACCGGCCTCTGGTTGGGGTGGGGGCTGGCCGGTGCTGCGCTGACACACGTTGAAAGGCTAGTCGATCGGCGACGTAGGCCGGCTCGAGCTCGGGTGGCAGGCTGAACACGATTTCGCTCGAGCCGACCATCAGGTGCCCGGCTGGGCGAAGTGAGCGCGCCAACGTTTCGAAGACGGCGTGTGCCTGCTCGCGCACGAAGTAGATGAGCACGTTGCGACACAGGATCAGATCCCAGCCGCCGCCCGTGGTCGGTGACGCCGGCGGACCAACCAAATTGCGCGTTTCGAAGCGCACGGCCTTGCGCACTGACGCATCGAGTAGAAAGTCGTCAGTCGCGATGCGCTTGAAGTGTCGCTTGAAGCGCGCGGGCAGCTCGCGTAGCGAAAACCCGCTATAGCGTCCACTTCGCGCTCGGTCGAGCGCGCGCGAATTCACGTCGGTGCCGAGCACCTCCACTGGTCGACCTAGCTCCTCGCTGGCGATCGCGATTGAGTAAGCGTCTTCGCCGGTTGCACAGCCGGCTACCCAGACTTGCAGGGGCCCGCCGTGGGCCGGCGTGTTGCGCAGCAGCTGCATGATTGCCGACAGCTGCGGAGAATCCCGGAAGAACCAAGTGTAAGTGACCGTAATGGCGTCCATCAACGCCTGAAACTCGGGGCAGCTCGGACCTGTTAGCAGCTGCAGGTATTGCTCGAACGAACGAAGGCCGAGCTCACCAACGCGGCGCGCGACGTAGTCGCTCGCGGTGCGATCGATGCCGCCTCGCGTTGCTTCGATGCCGGCCCAGTTGGCCAAGAGCGCTGCCAATTCAGGGTGCACGGGCGGATCACTTCCAAGTCGGGGCCTGGACCGCCGCCCAAGCTAGCAGCGCGCGAACGATGCCGGGGGGATCGGCTGCTGCCTGCGCGGCCCCCGCGTCGAGCGCCGCGCGCGGCATGCCGAACACGGCTGAGCTCTCGCGGTCCTGGGCCAACGTGAGCGCCCCGAGCGCTCGCATTGCCGCCAGACCGACGACGCCGTCTTGGCCCATGCCGCTCAGCACGACAGCCGCGGCTCGCGTCCCGAAGTTCAAGGCCAGCGATTCGAACAAAGCAGTGGCAGCGGGCCGGCAGCCCTCGATGGCAGCCGCGGTCGAAAGCCCCCAGTGGCTGTTATTCGCCGCGATCAGGTGCTCCTCGTCTGGCGCCAAGTACACTGTACCCGCGCAGATCTTGGTTCGGGCGCCGGGGATCTGCACCTGAAGCGGCGTGCGTGAGCGCAAGAACTCAGCGAACGCCAGCCCGAAGCCTGGCGGTAGGTGCTGGACGACGGCGATCGCGCAGGGAAAGTCGCGCGGCAAGCCGCCGAGCACCGTGGCCAGTGGCGTGGGCCCGCCCGCGGAGGCGCCGATGCCAATGACCGCAACTGGCGCGTCGTTCAGCAGCGGTGGCGGGCTGGTCGCGAGTCGTTGCAATGACTCGAAGTCGAGCTTCCCGCCGAGTTTGCCCGCAACATGACGGACTACGGGAACCTGCGACAGGGTACGCACCATCGAGCGCAGCCGAGCCTGCGCTGCTCGGTCCGATGCGGACGGCTTCTCCGCCAAGTCGAGCGCGCCGCGCCGAATCGATTCGAACACGGCGTCAGCGCGCCGGCTTGGTGGCTGCCCGGTCACTACCAAAATCGGCAAAGGCTCGTTGGCCATGACTTGCTCGATCGTCGCATGTCCTCCGGTGCCCGGCATCTGCAGGTCGACCAACAAGATGGTGGGTGTCGTGCGTTGGATGAGCGCGAGCACCGCATCACCGCTGGCCGCTTCACCGACGACTTCGATGTCACCCTCTGCTTGCAGGATGTCGCGCAGCTGCGCGCGACAGATTGCGGAGTCGTCCAGGACCAAGGCGCGAATGCGCTTCGTCATGCCGCACCCGATAGGCGCAAGACGACCTCCAACAGAGCATCCCCTTGGAACTCGGTTTTAACCAGATACGCGTTGGCACCTAGGCTTGCCGCGCGCCTTCGATCCTCGACCGAACCCAGCGTAGTCAGCATCACGACCGGCACTCGCTGCGAGCGATGTCGAATCTCCGTCAGCAAATCGAACCCGCCCATGCGTGGCATTTCCACGTCGCTCAGCACCAGATCGGGCATGTTCTGTTCGATGGCAGCTAGCGCCGCGATGCCATTTTCAGCCGTGACGACGGCCAAGCCCGCCGAGGCCAAAATTTCCGAGAGTAGCTCTCGGACCACGGGCGAATCGTCGACTACCAAAATCCGCTTGGTCGTCGCGCGCGGCCGCGCGACGGTCGACGCGACGGTCTCGCGCCGGCGGAGCCGGCGGTGCAAGAACTCGAGCTCCAGCACCAGCACCAGCCTGCCGTCCTCCAACATGGCACTTGCGCCGATGACTCCGCTGCCGGCCAAGACCGGTTCAGCTGGGCGGCGAATCAACTCCCACTCGCCCAATACCGCGGGCACGGCGAGACCATAGCGTTGGCCGCCGAGCTCGAGCACTAGTAAAAAAGCGTGCTCATCGTCAGTCTTCGTGCCGAGCACGTTGCTCAGCGTGAGCAGAGGCATGGCTTCGCCGTCGTGGTAGAGGACGTCCTTGCCGTGCGCTTCGGCTGTGTCGCTGGCGCTCAGCACGGCGCGCACGATGCGCGAGGGGAGGGCATACAGCGCGGTTTCGAAGACGACGATCAGCAGCGGTTCCTTGGTGATCGCGAATGGAACCGAGATGGCAAAGCGAGTGCCTTTGCCGAGCTCGGAGCCGATTTCGACTCGACCGCCCAGTGAGGCGAGCTTGCGCCGCACGACGTCGAGTCCCACGCCGCGCCCGGACAATTTGTCGACCCGATCACGCGTCGAAAAACCGTGCTCGAACAGCAGATCCAGTACCTCCGCGTCACTCGCACGGCCTGCGCGCTCGGCGCTCAGCAGCCCGCGTGCCACCGCCTTCTCGCGCACTACGTCGGGATCGATGCCGCGGCCGTCGTCTTCGACGGCAAACGTCACGCGCGGGCCGAGCGAATTCGCGGTTAGGCGGATCGTCCCGATTGCCGGCTTGGTGCCGCGTTGGGCGGCTGGCTCGAGCCCATGGTCGATGGCATTTTGAATCAGGTGCAAGAGTGGCTCACCGAGTTGGTCGAGCACGTCCCGCTCGAGCTCGACTCCGGTCGCGTGGATCTCCAGCTCCACGGATTTCTCCAGCTGATCGGCGAGCCTTCGGGCGTGCGCGGCGAGCTCACGTAGCGTCGGTTCAACGGGGATCAGGCGTAGCGCCCAGGCTCGGGCCATGGCGTCTTCGAGCAGGCCTCGACACTTCTCGAACGCCTCGCCGATTTCGCTCCTGCTCAGCGAATTCTGCAGGCCGAGCGAGGTGCGGGCATGCAGGCCGCCGAATGCCGCCGAGAGGTCGGCGACTTTTTCACACAAGGCGTCCACAGCAGCCGCGTCCACCTGTGTCCAGCGCACCTGCTTACGGGCGGATGCGGCGGGCGCCTCGCTCCCTTTCGGTTCGGAAAGGGGAAGAGCCGGGGCAAGCTCAGGCAAGCTCAGCCCGAGCTCGCTCGCCACTTGCCTCATGGCTTGCTCGTCCCCGCCGCGCTCGCCGAGCTCGCCGAGCATCGCGTCTAGGGCACGGCGCGACAGGCCGAGCGGTGGCTGCGCTTGGCTCGAGAAGACGTCCTCGAGTCGGTGAGCGATTTCGGCGATGGTCTCTAGGCCGAGCATTCGCGTCTCGCCCTTGAGGGTATGAAGCTCGCCCAAGAACAGCTCCAGCGCGCCGGGACGTGGCGCGTCCACCTCGAGCTCGTCCAGGAATTCGTGCAGGTTCCGGAGCCGAGCGAGCACGGCGGCGCGAAAGCGCCCCAGCAACGCTCCGCGCGAATCGGTCATGCGGCTTTGGTCTCGTTGACGCGAAATTGCCGGACGATCGAGGCGAGCGTGTCGGCCCGCGTCTTGAGGCTTTGGGCCGATGTCCGCGTCTGCGAGGTGGCGCTGACCGCCTGAGCCACCACGTCGGCGATGTTCTTGACGCTTTGCGAGACCTGTTCGGTGCCACTCCGCTGTTGCTGGGTCACGAACGTGATTTGACGCGCCGCTTCGGTCGTTCCCTCGGCAAGTTTACGGCTCTCCTCGGTGGCCATGACCGTCGACGAACCGGACTCTCGGATGTCGTAGACCAGCTTTTTCACGTCCTGGACCGACGCCGTCACGCGCTCGGCGAGACGGCGCATTTCACCTGCCACGAGGGCGAAACCGCGTCCCCCTTCGCCCGCGCGGCTGGCTTCGAGCGATCCATTCAAGGCCAGGAGATCGCTCTTGTCTGCGATATCGCGGATGACCTCGAGGATCTCGCCGATGCGGCCCGCGTGGCTGCTCAGCTGCCCGATCCGCTGCACCATCTCGTCGGTGTTCTTGAGCGTTCGTTCGGCGTTCGACAATACGCCTTGCACTGCGTCCGAGACATGCGCTGCCGAGTTCGAGAGCGAGTCCATCGTTCGACTGATTTCGACCATCGCGCTCGATTGCGAGGCGGCCGCTGATTCTTGCTCCTGAGAAGCAGCGAAGATCTCGGCGGCTGCGCTGGCCAGATCGACGGAGGTTTCGCCAATTTGCGCTACGATGTCGCGCAGGCCGGCAAGCATGCTCCGGAAAGCGTTCGGCAGCTCACCGGTGCCGGAGATCTCGACGCGCAGATCGCCAGTGGCGATGCCTTGGGCGGCCTGCGAGAGGCTTCGCATCAAGTTCATCAAATCGTTGAATTTTTCGGTTAGCACGCCCACTTCATCGCTCTGTTCGACGGGCAACGCGCCCATCTTGGACAGCTCGCCCTCCTCGACCACCAGGCTGGCGGCGCGGGTCAGGCGCTCGATCGGACTCGAGATCGCCCGGCTCAAGATCAGCGCACACACCGGTGCCCAGATGCCGACCACCAGCACGAAAATGGCGGCACTGAGCCCGAAGCCGCGCGGCACCGAGACCGGCGCATCCAGAACCGTAAGCACCGCATAGCCGGTGCTCAGCCGTTCGAGCGTTGCGATTCGCGCGAGGTCGAGGCGCGAGAGCAGGAAATTGCCGCGGGCTTTGTGGGCTTTCGTCCAATCGCGCAGCTCGTGGTCTTGTTCGGCGGCCTGCGCATCGCCATCGGCCGCAATCGTGGTGCCGTCCGGCACGAGCACGAAGCTCTTCAAGGGAGCCTGGGAGGCTGCTTCGACCAAAGTTTGTAGCGCAGCCCGCGGCTTGTCCCGCGCGAGCGAGTCTTGGACCAGCGCGCTCAGGCGGGCGTTCGCGAGCTCCGCTGCGAGCGTGCGCAGGTCCTGGCTGGACTGCACTTGCTTCATGTAACCGAGCGCGGTCATCCACAACGTTGGGCCGAGCGCGAGTGCAATCGCCACGACGCCGATCCGGACTTGCAGTGACTTCGGCGCTCGTTCGAGCAAGATGCCGTGCTTGACGGCAAAGGCACAACATTCGCTCGCGGCGTTCGCGCTCAGCATCCCAATCAAGGGGAAGCCGAACGCGAAGGAACCAAAGCCGAGCCCGCCCAGCAATAGCAGCACGGCTTCGACCACCCGTGGGCCGTTGGGCAAATGTTCGGCCCCCAAGATCAGCAGCAGCGCCGCGATGACCGCGTAGGCGATCACCCAAGATATGGCGTAAAACGCGCCGAACCGATAGGACAGGGCCTGTAGAGCCGAGTCAGCCTGGTTCACGACGCTGGGGCTTCGCGCGGAGGCGGGCAGGCGCTTGAAGCGCTCGTAGGGTTTCAACTGAACCGCCAGGAAGGGGCCCCACAAGAGCGCCTTCAAGATCGCAGCGGAGGCGAGTAACCAATGCGCTGGCGCGTAGCCTTCGATGCCGATCAGCTGCTCGAATGCGATCAGGACGAGTGGTGCGAATAGTATTTCGAGCAATAGAAAGGCGAGCAAGCAGCGCGCCGTCAGAGTCCTCAGCATCAAACTTGCCTTTCGCCGAGCTCGGAATTCATGCTTCGGGAGCTACTAAATGGGAGTGGGTGAGCGAAGCCAATAGCGACGGTAATTCCAGAATCGGCATCACCAAGCCTTGAATCTCTGCTTCGGAAACTGAGTGAGGTCGCGGTACGGCGTGGGCCACGCGGATCTGATCGGCAGTGAAAATCTGCACTTCTCGAGCCTCATCGACCGGGACCGCCAAGAAGCCGCCATCGACCTGGCCGATCAGCGTCCTGGGTCGTGAGAGCTTCGATGCAAGCGCGGACAGCCCGAGGACAGCGCCGAGGTCGACCAGCGGTATGGCGCGGCCGCGCCATGCCACCACCCCGGGCAACTCGCGTCGAGTGTGGGGGATCGATAGCCAGGGCTGCGCACCCAAGATCTCCTGAATCAGGTTGGCATGAATGAGCAGCCACTCAGACTCGATGCGTATCGGAAGCAGGGGGACGGACATGCTGAGACCCTGGTCGAGCGTGCCAAGCCCCGATTCCTCTAATGGTCAAGGTGAGCCAGCCTTGCCGCAACAAGAACAGATTCGCTGGCGCTGAACAACTACAGTGTTCGGCGCGTTTGCCTCCACGAGTGTCGAATCTCGTCACCGTGTCGGATTTCGACATTATTCGACTCGTTCAACGAGAGGTGGCGTTCGATTGGCTTGCGCTTTGCTTTCGAGAACTAAATCGCCAGACTGTTTTGTCCGTAGTTCAGTAGCGGGCCTCGCGTAGATGACTTCAATAGACTTAGAGAAGAAGACAGTTCTGGTGATCGATGACAGCGAGATCATCCTCCAAGTGACCCGGGGGGCCCTCGAGGCCGCTGGCTACCGCGTGATCACGCGCTCGCGCGCAGCCGGCAGTGTTGCTCTCCTGCTGCAAGAAAAGCCGCATCTCGTGCTGCTCGACGTCAACATGCCGACGACCTCTGGCGATACCCTGGCTCGGGTATTCGCCAAGGCGCAGTCGGGGGTCGACACGATCATCCTGCTCCATTCCACGCTGCCGCCGGAAGTTCTGCGCGCCAAAGCGGAGGCCTCCGGCGCGCACGGCTTCATTCAAAAGACAGGTGATCTGTTCGGGCTGGTTCGGCAAGTCAATCGCTGGGCCAAGACCCACCCAAGTAGCAGTCGCCTGCGTGCTGCCGCGGTAGCAACATTTCCCGACTCCGGCAGCAACGGGCGCACCAGCGTCGCTCTGCGCGCGGCCGCCGCCGTCGCGCCAGACGAGGCGGCCCTCGCTGAGCCGCGTTCACGGCCCAGCGGCGAGGTCATGAGCGCGCCGGTCGTCCTGTTCGTAGACGAGGACATGGCGGTCCTATCCGAGTTCCGACGCTTGGCCCAGGGCCTGGATTCGATCGTCGAATTCGCGTTGTCTGGCACGAACGCCTGGCGCAAGATCCAAACTGCCGACGCTCCCGACGTCGTCGTTTGCGGACTCAAATTGAGCGACGTGCCCGCGCCAGATTTGTATCGTCGTGCAATCACGCTCGAGCCCAGTTGGCGCGAGCGCTTCGTGTTCGTGGTCGGCGCGGGCGGTCCCGGGCCGTTTAGCGACGCCCCGACCTTGCGCTACCCGGTCGAAGTGAATCGAATGCGCGACGCAATCCGAGCGGGCGCAGCGCGCTCACCGCGCCGCAAGTGACGCTGGCCGAAGACCTTGCCGGTTTTGCTCACACAGCTGGCTCTTAGTTAGTCACCGTGCTGCCAGCGATGAGAGTCAGGTCGGGGCGCTGGGCGTAGACACGGAGCTTGGTTCCGCTGATCACGGCTGCTGACGGAGCAATGTAGAGCGTGAGCTGGTGCGGGCCGTCACCCACGCCGTCGAGCGCGCCCTCTTTTGTATTCAGTGCCTGGTCGCCGTTGAAGACGCCCAGACCGGCTGTGCCGCTGCCTGGTTTGGCTCCGAGCTCCGTCGGACTTTCGGTTTGCCCGACCAGCGTGTCCGCTTGATAGCTGCCGTTCGGCTTGCCGCTTTCGTCGACGGCAACCAAAAATAGTGCCGCGATTGGTCCTTCGACGCTGATGGCAAAGCCGAGATCATTGGTGCCGTCGGGACTGAGCGCACCATCGCTTGGTCCGATTCGATCGACCTGTCCGGAATCTGCCGACTTCGCTAGCGAGATGGTTGCTCCCTGAGCCGCCGGTTCGACGACCTTGGCCGGTGAACCGCCCGCGCATCCGCTCAACCCAAGCACCACCAACACCCACTTTGCTTGCATGTTTCCTCCGCGCCGAAAGCTACTACAGACGTGCGCCGCGATGCCCGCCTACTGATCGGCGTTCGCAAACGGGGCCAAGCGGTTGTGAGGTTGTCGCAACGCGACGGCCTTTGAGGGGACGCGCGGCGCCTGCGGCGCGCGGCTTTCGACTCTCGCTTGGCCAGGCTCGGACGGGGGCGCGCGCCCAAGAGCACGCTGGCAGCGTCTATCTCTACTGCACCATTGCGATACTGCGGCCATGAAGGCCCGCCGTTGCCGATGGGCGCGGCGCGAGACGAGCGCGCGGCGCTGCCAGGTGTTTCCCTTTGAGCTAGCCTGTGCGTAACATTCGCGCACCTTGGGACGCACCATGACGCTTGCGAGTAAATTGGAAAAAAGATCGCGATTCGTGGCCTCGGCAACGGCCTGTCTCGTCTGCTTTGGGTGCAGCAGCCCAAGCCCGTCAAACCCCGGTCCCGCGGGCGGCGGGGGGGCGAGTGGCGGAATCGGCGCCGGCGGTGCGGGCACGGCGGGCAGCGCGCCCAGTGCTGGTAGCGGTGGGTCGACAGCCGCGTCGGGTGCCGGCGGCACAGCAACCGCAGCGGGCGGCGCCGCGAGCACGGCTGGCAGCGCGGGCACCGGCACGAGCAGCGCGGGCTCTGCGGGTACCAGCACCTCTGCTGGCGGCGCTGCGGGAGCTGTGGGCTCCGCGGGCGCTGGCGGCGCTGGCGGCGCTGGCGGCGCTGCTGCAATGCCAGTGGTGCCGGTGGTTACGAGCACCGATCACTACCAGTTTACCGCAGGCAGCACGGTGCTCGAGGTCGACGCGAAGACGGGCGGCCGCGTCTCGAAACTAGCGCTTTCGGGCGCCGACATGATCGTCACCACCGCAACCGACCCGACCACCTGGGGTTCGGTGTTCTGGACGAGCCCGCGCACGGCCACCTGGGACCCCGAATGGCCGCCCCCTGCAGCAATCGACAACAGTGCTTACAGTGCCATGATTTCAGGCGCGCATCTGCTGCTGACGGGCAGCGCGGATGCGAAGCTCGGAGTCTCGATAGCCAAGGACTACGCGGCGGATTCGGCCTCGGGCTGGATCACCATCAATTACACCATCAACTCGAGCAAAGCCCAAAAGGCAGCCCCTTGGGAGGTTAGCCGAGTGCCACGCGGCGGAATCGCGTTCTTCCCGCTTGGGACTGCGACGTCCCTGAAGCCTGGGCCGCTCACGGTGACCCAGTCGGAGGGCATGGTCTGGTTCGACGACGGACCGAAAACGGCGACTAGCCCCGACGGCGCGAAGCTGGTTGCGGATGGAGCCAACGGTTGGGAAGCGTATGCCTTCGGCGGGAACCTGTTCTTGAAGCGGTTCGCCGATCAACCCGTCAATCTGCAAGTGCCGAACGGCGAAGGGGAGATCTGCCTTTACCCTGGCGGAAAAACGGGCGAGCCCGGATGGGTGGAGTT
>Ga0247776_10000308_pt1 | contig 11586 bp, 8 predicted proteins | sample UWRJL199509C5_FD_179912 | JGI IMG/M metagenome (GOLD analysis project Ga0247776, IMG submission 179912) | Plant litter microbial communities from Arlington Agricultural Research Station in Wisconsin, United States - UWRJ-L199-509C-5 | ecosystem: Environmental > Terrestrial > Plant litter >...
CGTGATGTTCACGCGCGGTCTCGTGCCCGAAGTCCTGACAGCGCTGAAGCGCACGTTGCACATAGCCGATCAGCTGGGGGACATCGACCACCGTCTGCGCAGCCTCCGGACGATCGGCAGCTACCAGGCGTTCCTCGGCGAGTACGAGACCGCGATCGTCACGCTAGAGAAGTTCGCCGCCCTCGCCACCGAGCACGACGCTTCCGCCTTGCCCGACGGCGAAACACATCTCGGCATCAGCGAGCTTTTTTCGGGAAGATTGGAGAGCGCCCGGCGACGCCTCGAGCGACTGCACCGTCGCGGGTCTTTGGGTTTCGAAGATTCTCGGCTCGCTCGATTTCTCCATGACCGCAGCGTCGATGTCGGCATTGTATTGGCTTACGCGCAGTGGTTGACCGGTTCGCCCGACACCGCCGCGCAGACAGCGGAAGCGACGGTGACGCAAGGCCTCAGGACCAAGCACTGGCTGTCACTCAGCAACGCCCTCGCGGTGGGTGCTTGCCCCGTCCTCTTCATGAGTCGACGCTACGATGAGTGTGCCCGTTACCTCGTCATGCTCGACGAGCAGGTGCGACAGCACGGCATCGTCATTTGGGCGCCCACTGCACGCTTCTATCGTGGCGCGCTGGCCTGCGCGCAAGCCGACCCGCCAGAAAGAGGGATCGCTGACCTCGAGCTCGCGGTCGAAGAGTTTCGCGCCATCAATCATTGGGCACGCATGTCCTGGGTCCTGGCCGTGCTCGCCGACGCACTCGCCAGAAGTGCGCGCGTCGCGGACGCTGCGACCATCATCGAAGAGGCAATCGATTGGGGGCGCGCGCACGGCGAGCGTTGGTGCATGCCCGAAGTCTTGCGGATTCAGGCATCCATTTTCGCTGCGCAGGGGCGCTTGGACCAGGCCGAGTCCACGCTCGTCGACTCGATCGCGGTGGCTCGCGACATCGGAGCACTCTCATGGCGACTGCGGGCGGCCAGCGATCTCGCGCGGTTGTGGATTTCTCGGTCACGCTTCGCCGATGCTCGCGAGCTGCTCTTGCCTGTCTTCTCGGATTTCACGGAAGGATTCGCCACGCGCGACCTCGTCGTCGCGGCCGGTCTCATCGCCGAACCTTCGCCGGCCGCCGCCATCGACGTGAAACAGCGTCGGTACACGCGAGGCGGCCAACGTTGAAAGCTCACCACCTCGCCGTTTTCGCTGCCGATTCTCAACCCCTCCGCCGTTCGCGGTTAATCGCAGTAAATTCAGGTCAAAATAGCGCTGCGGCCGTGGACGTCGGGCAAAGCGGCCTGACAAACTCGAGCGCACCACTTGCTCGATGCTCGGCAACATCACTCTTGAACCGACGGCCACAGTAATGAGCGAACAAGTCAACGATGATGCTCACGCGGGCGCAGTGTGGGATCCCGCCACGGCGAACAGCAACCTGCCGACTACGACGACCCGCGTCGTCGGAAGGAGAGAAAGCATCGAGCTAATCATCCGAAATTTGAAGACCGCACGCCTCGTGTCGATCGTCGGGGCGGGAGGCATCGGGAAGACCACGGTCGCGCTCGCGGTCGCGGAAGAAGCCGTCGCATCCTTCAAGGACGGTGTCTGGCTCGTCGATTTTGCGCGTTTGAAAGAATCCTCTCTGGTTCCCAACGCGATAGCGGCCGCGACCGGTCTCGTCGTGCACTCCTCGAACGTCATGCCGGCTCTTTGTCGATTTCTGCGAGATCGCGAGACGCTACTCGTCCTCGACAATTGCGAGCACATGACGGGCACCATCGGCCCGTGCGTAGCGCAGATCTTGGCAGATGCGCCGCGCGTGCATGTTCTCACCACGAGCCGGGCGCCACTGCGCTTGCCTGACGAGCAGGCTCACCGGCTGCCGGGCCTTTCGATCCCCCCGGTCTCGACCGGTTTGACGGCCAAAGACGCGCTGACCTTCGCCGCGATCGAGCTGTTCATGGAGCGCGCAACGGACAGGCTGCAATCCTTCAGCCTCAGCGACGCAGATGCGCCAGCCGTGGCCGACATTTGCAGGAACCTCGACGGCATTGCGCTAGCGATCGAGCTCGCTGCGATGCGCATCGACGTATTTGGCGTGCGCGGCCTACAAAAACAACTCGATGACAGGTTTCGGCTACTGGGGGAGCGACGCGCGGGCCTCGAGCGGCACCGTACCCTGGCTGCGACGCTCGACTGGAGCTACGGCTTGCTGCCTGCGCGCGAGGCGACGCTACTGCGCGTCGTTTCCGTATTCGCCGGCGTATTCAGTTTGGACGACGCGTCGGCCGTCTCGAACGTTCCGCGCGCAGAAGCCGCGATGTGCCTTTCGGAGCTCGCCGCCCAGTCGCTGCTCTCGGTGGACACCGATGCCGAGAACGCGACCTACCGCCCGCTCGAAACGACCCGTGCCTACTGTTTGGAGAAGCTGCTCGCGAACGGCGAAGACGCGGCGGTTCGAGTTCGGCACGCGGAGCACCTCTGTGAAGTCATTCGAACTGCCGCCGCTGAGCTTTCGCAGCGGCCGGCACGCGAGTGGGGCGCGGTATACGGACGCTACTTGGACGATCTACGCGCCGCGCTTGGCTGGGCCGGCGCCGATCCCAGCCGGCGAGCCCTACTCATTCAGCTCACCAGCTGCGGAACCGTGCTCTGGAACCATTTCTCGCTCACGGCCGAGAGCCGCGATCACCTCAGCCGTGCGGTCAGCGAGCTCCACTATGCAGGCTCGGCCGGGAGCGCGGTAGAGATGAACCTCCAGCATGCGCTGGCGGGCGCCATTCTCTACACGCGCGGCATCGTGCCCGAAGCGAAGCAGGCCATGGATCGCGCACGCGACATCGCCATGCTGCAGGAGGACACCGAGGTTCAGCTCAGCTGCTTGCGGATGATTGGAACTTACGAGCTCTTCAGCGGCGACAACGAGACCGGGATTCGAACACTGGAAACCTTCGTCTCCATGGCGACTGCGGGTGACCCCTCCGCCGTAGCCGAGGGTGAAACGCACTTGGGCTGTGGTGAAATGTTCATCGGCCGTCTCGGCAGTGCCCGCCAGCGCCTGGAACGCCTCTATGCCCGAGGCCTGCAGGACCTGGACGACTCGACCTCGCTGCGCTTCTTCTACAACAACAGCATCAACGTCATGATCGTGTTGTCGCAGGTTCAGTGGTTGACGGGATCCCCCGGCGCCGCTGAGCGAACGGCGGCGATGGTCGTCGAGTACGGACTGGAGACCCATCACGAGCTGTCGCTCAGCATTGGCCTCGCGTTCATTTGCCTGGTGTTCTTTTGGGCGGGGCGTGACGACGAGTGCCGTCGGTACACCGCGATGCTCGATGATTTGGTGGAAAGGCACGGCATCGTGACCTGGCGCCCGGTCGCCAAGTTCTGCCGGGGCGCTCTCGCGAGCTTGCACGAAGAGACGCGGTCGGAAGGGATCGAGACTCTCGAGCTCACCGTCGCCGAGTGCCGCGCGATTGGGCACATCGCGCGCCTCCCCTACTACATGGCCGTGCTCGGAGAAGCCCTGACCAAGGACGGCCGCATCCCAGAGGCCGAAAGGGTGATCGTCGATGCTCTCGCTCTGGCAAACAAGAACAATGACAATTGGAGTTTTCCGGAGCTGCTACGCATTCGGGCGCTCGTTCACGCCGCGCAAGGCGAGCAGCGAGAGCAAGAGGCGACGCTCTTGAAGTCGATGGAGCTCGCCCAGCGGCTCGGCGCGTCGTCGTGGCGACTGCGAGCCGCGAGCGATTTGGCTCGGCTATGGCAGACCCAATCGCGCTCAATCGAGGCAAAACGCCTGCTTCAGCCCGTCTTCGATGGCTTCCAAGATGGCTTCGAGACGCGCGACCTCACGACCGCGACCAAGCTCCTGGCTGAGCTGCAATAGCGTGCGGTGGGGCCAGCTTGGGTTCCATGCGAGCGCGGCTGTGTTCGGGAGACGCGCAGCAGTCTTGGGTACCGCGGAGCACCGCAGGCTCGATGCCCAGCTTCTTGATCTTGAAGTTGAGCGTTGATCGCTTGAGCCCCAGTCGCGCGGCGGCGCCGTTCGGCCCCCCGACCACTCCCTTCGCGCTCTTGAGCACCGACACGATGTGCGCGCGCACCGCCGCGTCGAAGCTTTGGTCGAGCAGTTTCGGCGAAAGCCCTGCACCCTCGAAGCCGCTCACGCATTCCACATCGAGCTCCGAGCCCGCGCAGCGAATCACCGCGCGCTCGAGCACGTTCTCGAGCTCACGTACGTTGCCCGGCCAGTCGTAAGATTCGAGCTGGCGCAGGGCCGCGGGACTCACGGTGCGCACGTCCTTGCCGAAACGTCGCGCGAACCGCGGTACGAAGTGGGCTACGAGCAGCGGAATGTCCTCCCGGCGATCACGTAGCGCGGGTAGACGAATCGGGAACACGTTCAGACGGTAAAGAAGGTCCATTCGAAACGTACCCGCTTTGCACATGTCGACGAGATCGCGATGGGTAGCGACGATGAGGCGGATATCCGCCGCTTCTGTGCGATTGCTCCCGAGTCGCTGGTACTCACGCTCTTGCAATAGCCGCAGCAGCTTGGGTTGCACCTCCAACGGTAGCTCGCCAATCTCATCGAGGAAAATCGAGCCTTGCTCGGCCTGCTCGAAGCGCCCGATGCGCCGTGCAATCGCGCCCGTAAAGGCGCCCTTCTCGTGCCCGAACAGCTCGCTTTCCAATAGCGCGCTCGGAATAGCGCTGCAGTTCACCTTCACGAACGACGAGTCGGCCCGCGGACTTTGCGCGTGAATGGCCTTCGACACCAGCTCTTTGCCTGTGCCCGTCTCGCCCAGAATGAGAACGGTCGTGGTCGTCCGGGCCACCAGGTCCACCTGCTGCAGCACGTCGGCCAAAGCCCGGCTCGTCCCCACGATGCCGGGCAGCACGCTGGACGTGCCGAGACGAGCGTGAGTGCGCTCGAGATAGATTCGCTGTTTCACGACAATTCTCCTTTTTGGCAAGCCTCGTGCGAAGCGTGGACCACCGACCGACTCGCACGCTCATCTTGACCAAACTGGGCAACGAGTGGCGTGAATCCAGGTTAATCGAGGTCAATCGGGGCGCACTCACGCGGCTGTCGCAACCCTCCGGAAACGCCATCGACAGCTGCGGCGAGCGCCGCTTTCTGAAACGCTGAGCGAGACCGCCGCTCGTCACTCGGGTCCGATACTCGACGGCGCCGAGCATCCAATTGCAACGAACGTCGACGGATGCGCGAGGGTTATCGGCTGGCACAGCTGATGCTTAGCGGGCTCCGTCAGCAAGGAGATGCAACATGAGTGACGAACACGATGATATGGATCTGCAGCGTCGAGGTGTGCTTCGAGGAGCGGGCGCTGCGCTACTCGGTGGCCTGATGCTTGCTGCACGGCCCGCCGCCGCGCAAAACGCGCGACCGACCAGCGGCGCGCCGCGCAATCAGGGCCCCCTCGGTGCTCGCCTCCAAGGCGTGCAGCACTTCGGCCTTACGGTGCAGAACATGGAGCGTGCGTTCGCGTTCTACACCGAAGTGTTGGGTGGCACCGAAGTGATGCGGGACGGAGATTTTCAGGGCGAGCGCATTCACAACACGTTGTTGACCGATCAAGAAATCGAGGCGCGGGCGCGCCAAGTCAATCCTCGAGTCATGGGCATTCCCGACCTGAAGAGCGGAGCCCAACGCTTGGACGTGCGCTTCGTCCAGTTCGACAACGTCGTGATCGAACTCTTGCAGTACCGCGACGCCGAGCAGTCAGGCGGCGGCGGCGCGGCGTTTGCCGAGCCTCTCGACCACATGAGCCCGGCCTTTCCAAGAATGATGCACATTTGCTTTCACATCCGCGACGATGTGGATTTCAACAAGTTCATCGCCGACCTCGAAGCGGAGGCGGCGCGGCGCGGAATGACGCAGGTGCGAGCCAACCGCGTCGTCACCGTAAAGACGGAACAAGAACGACGCGCGACGCCCGTCGAGGCGAACAGCAATGCCATCACTGCCGGCAAATCGAACGGCTGGCGGCTAATCTACTGCAAAGGCTGCGAAGGCGAGCAGCTCGAGTTCGTCCAAGCGCTTGGCCCCGTGAAGCGCGTCTTCGACGGCGCGCGCGCAGCGCGACAGAAGGCGGTCGGTCGATGAGTCGCGTGGTTACAGCGCTGCTCTTCTGGTCTCTTCTCGTCGGCTGCGCCCACAAGAAAGAGGCTTACGAAGCTCGCGTTCGCTATGCCCACATTCCGAACGACGCCTACGCAGTCGTAGCCGACATCCGCGCCAAGCCAGGCAAGGAGGACGAGCTGCGCAACGCCACGCTGCCGCTGGTTGCGCAGGTCCGAAAGGAGCCGAACAACCGACTCTATTTCCTACACGAAGATCGCAAAGCCCCCGGGCACTTCGTGTTTTACGAAATTTTCGCCAGCCAGGCCGACTTCGACGCCCACAACGCGACGCCTCACGTGCAGAGCTGGTTTGCCCGATTGTCGGACTTGGCCGATGGCGAGGTCAGCGTCGTGCGTATGAAAATTCTCGGCAATCGTTCGAACCCAGGAGAACCATGAGATGAAAAACATCGTCCTCGTACATGGCGCGTGGGCCGACGGCTCGGGCTGGCAAGGCGTCTACGACAACCTGAGCGCGCGCGGCTACCAGGTGAGCATCGTCCAAAATCCCGTCACGTCGCTCGCCCATGACGTGGAGGCGGTCGCGCGCGCACTCGCGCGTCAAGACGGCCCCGCGCTACTGGTTGGTCACTCCTACGGCGGCGTGGTCATCACCGAAGCCGGCAACGCCGGCAATGTCGCCGGTCTCGTCTACGTCGCGGCGTTCGCGCCTGACGCGGGTGAGTCCGTGTCGACTCTCATCGAGGGCGGCCAGCCGCCACCCGTGCAACTTTCGACCGATGGTTTCTTGTTCTTCGACCCCGTGATCTTTCCGCAAGCCTTCGCCCAGGATCTCCCGCCTGCTCAGGGCGCTTTTCTGGCCGCGACGCAGGTTCCTCCCGCCGCCGCCGCTTTCGAAGCGAAAGTCTCGCGACCGGCCTGGAAGGCTCTGCGGAGTTGGTACGTGATCGCCTCCGAGGATCGGATCATCCCGCCCGCAGCACAGCGAGAAATGGCAACCCGCGCCAAGGCCGCGATCACCGAGGTCGCAGGGAGCCACGCCGTGTACATCTCGCAACCGAAAGCCGTCGCCGACGCGATCGACGCCGCGGCACGCGCAACCGTGCAATGACTGGCAACGGCACAGCGCCTGTCGTCGGTTCGCGCGGTCACGCTTCACGCCCCAGTGCTCGACCGACACCCAGACCGGGGGGGACAAATCCGTCCCCCGCCCGAGGACGCGTGGTGCGCATCTGACGCAGCCTCAGCGGGTTCAGCGAGCGCGTGTTTGCCGCTCACCGAAGCGAGCCGCAAGGGGGGGCCAATTCGTCCCCCCTTGCGGCTCGCACAAATTCATCGAGTCGACCTTTCTACTTCGCGGGCGGTGGAGTGATCGATCTGATCACGCGCGAGCCACTACTGCATTGCGGAACGCTCAGGGCGCTGCGCGAAGGAGTCAGATTCGATGAGAACCAAGTCGACACCAATCAATACATTGCTCCCAGGGATCTTGGGCATCGCTCTGGGGAGCATCGCCTGCTCGAGCAGCACTGACGGAGGCGGCCCGCCCAATGGCTCTGGCGGAGCCGCCAGCGGCGCCGCGGGCTCCGGGAATACCGGTACGAGTGGCGCGCCTGCGGCAGGCGCTCAAGTCGCGACGGGGGGGCTGACTGGGAGCAGCGGCGCCTCGACGACCATGGGCGGAACGCCAGGAGCCGGCGGGACGGGAGTCAACACTGGAGGCGACGGCAAAGGCGGCTCGAGCACAGCTGGATCAGGCACGGCGGGGGCGGGTGCAGGAAGCGCCACGACGGCTGGCGCGGGAGGTAAGGCATCAGGCGGGAGTGGCGGGGGGGCCACTGGCACTGGGACCTGCACCGCGTCGACGAACACAGGCAAGAGCGTGACTGGTAGCGGGCCTCACAAAGTGGTCATCGAGACGAATTCGGCGACCGGGATCAAATGCGGCACGATCTTCAGACCGCAAGACTTAGGCGCGAGCGCAAAGTACCCGATCCTGCTCTGGGGAGAGGGCGGTTGCTCTCAGGACGGGCTGTCGAGCCAGGCCGCCATGGGCGAAATCGCCTCCTGGGGATACTTCATCATCGCCGATGGCACACCGGGTGGCACCGGCGCCTGCACCGGCGGGCAAGATGGGAAGGCGTTGCTCGACTACCTCACCTGGGTCACCGCCGAAAACGACAAATCATGCAGCGCGTACTATCAGAGCGTCGAGACGACGAAGGTCGCTGCCGATGGCTTTTCGTGCGGTGGGCTGATGGCCGAGAACATCGCCAGAGATGCTCGCTTGTCCGCAATCGGGATCACGAGCAGCGGGCAGATGTCGGCGAACAGCGCTCTTTACGCCAAATTCCATACGCCGTTCAAAGTCATGAACGGTGGCTCCGCCGACATAGCCTACGAAAACGGGCTGAGAGACTACCAGCAGATCAGCGCCCTCGGCATACCAAGTGTGTACTTCTCCAAGACGAGCGCCAATCACGGAGGGGATCTGTCGACGGCTAAAGGAGACTTCAACTCGGTCAACTTGGCCTGGTTGAATTGGCAGCTAAAGGGTGACGTCGGCGCGACCGGCAAGGGCTTCCTGTATGGCTCCACGTGCAAATTTTGCACGGACAGTGGCTGGACTTATATGTCCGCGAACATCCAGTAGAGTCGGGCTCGCGAGTTCCGGCAGGTAGCCGAGTCTGAATCTCGATCTTGCCTCCGAGTGCCGGGTCGAGCCGCGGATGCCTTAGGCCGAACTCGCGAACGCGGGGCCGTGACCCTTTTTGCAACATGGCACTACCTTGCAGCGCGCCCATCCCGAGCGCGAGCTTGGAAAGGCGTGAGCATCGAAGGAGTTTGACGCGGGAGAACTAGGCCCGATAGCTTCCATGCTCAGTATCTGCCACCTCGAGCGGAGCGGAGCGCAATGCACAAGCTGGGCGGTGAGAACGAGTCCGAGATAAAGCGGCTGGCGCGCCTTTACGCGGCATTGAGCGATATCAATCAAGCACTCGTCCGCGTTTCGAGTCGAGTAGACCTGTTCGAGCGCACGTGCCGGTTGCTGGTCGAGCGCGGTGGTTTCGAGATCGTGTGGATCGGCTGGTTCGATCCCGAGACTAGCCTGCTGAAGCCAATGGCACTTTTCGGCGACCAATCTGCGCATCTCGCCCGAATCGCCGTCGATGCGGAAGGTCAACCGCGGATGCAGGGGCCGGCCTACACCGCCTTTCGGAGCGGTGAGCCGGTCACGATCGATGACCTGTCGAATGACGCCTCGGGAGAACCTTGGCGCGATGTCGAACGAGAAGCGCAGTTGCTCTCGGCCGCGGCGTTCCCGATTCGCGAGCGGGGCAACGTGGTCGGGACACTCACGGTGTACTCGGCTCGGCCTCGAGCGTTCGGTGAGCAAGAGTTGGGGTTGTTCGCCGACGCGGCAAGTTCCGTTTCTTTTGCGCTCGACCGCTTGCGGCTCGATGAGGAGTGGGCTCGTGCCCTGGAGAAACTCGAGCGAGAGCGAGATTTTTCCGACGACCTCATCAACAGCTTGCCGGGAGTGCTGTATCTGTACGATTTGAGCGGCAAATTCCTGCGCTGGAACCGTAGCTTCGAGACCGTCACCGAGTACAGCGCCGAGGAAATCTCGAGCATGCATCCGCTCGATTTTTTCGTCGGCGCAGACGTGGATCTCGTTCAGTCACGAATCGGAGACGTGTTCGCACAGGGCCAATCGAGCGTGGAGGCCGACTTCGTCTCCAAGACCGGCAAGGTAACGCCCTACTTCTTCACGGGGATCGCCACGCAAATCGAAGGAAGACAGTGCTTGATCGGGGTCGGGATCGACATCTCTGGCCGCAAGCAGGCCGAGGCCGACCTTCGTACACGAACCGAGCAACAAGTGGCGACACAGGGGGAATTGGCAGAGCGCGAGGCGCTTCTGCGTATCGCCGGCCGCGTGGCGCGGGTGGGCGGTTGGAGCGTCACCCTACCGGAGCGAGTCGTGCGCTGGTCCGACGAGGTCCGTGAGCTGCTCGATGTGCCGTTGGATCACCAGCCGACGATTGAAGAGGCGTTCGCATCGTACGAGCCAGAGTCGCGATCTGTGCTGCAAGTCAAGTTCGAAGACTGCGTACGCGAGGGTACGTCTTTCGACGTCCACCTCGAGCTCGACACTGCGGCGGGCCGGAGACTCTCGGTGCGCGTCGTCGCCGAAGCGTTTCGCAATGACGACGGTGAGATCATTCGCATTCAGGGGGCATTGCAAGATATCAGCGAGCAGGTGCGCCTCGCGCAGCAATATCGGCAAGCGCAGAAGATGGAGGCCATCGGCCAACTCGCAGGGGGCGTCGCTCACGACTTCAACAACCTGCTGAGCGTCATCCTGAGCTATTCGGCGATCGTCTGCGAGCAGCTCAGACCCGGGGATCCCTCGCGGAACGACGTGCAGGAAATTCAGCGCGCGGGCGAACGTGCGGCAGATCTCACGCAGCAGCTCCTCGCATTCAGTCGGCAGCAGGTTCTGCAGCCGCGTATATTCACGCTCAGCGAGACGGTCGCCGACATGGAGCGCATGCTGCGTCGCCTGCTCGGCGAGCACATCGAGCTGTCCGTTCTTACACGCCGCGCGAACGGCAGAGTGTACGCAGATCCGAGTCAAGTCGAGCAGGTGGTATTGAACCTGGCGGTAAATGCTCGAGATGCGATGCCTGAAGGCGGCAAGCTGTCGATCGAAATCGGCGATACCAAACTCGATCGCGCCTATGCGAGCGAACACCACGGCGTCGATCCCGGCGAGTATGTCATGCTCGTCGTCTCGGACACGGGCGTCGGCATGGATGCCAAGACCAAGGAACGGATCTTCGAACCGTTCTTCACGACCAAGGACAAGGCGAAGGGAACGGGGCTTGGCCTCGCGACCGTGTTCGGAATCGTGAACCAAAGCAAGGGTCACCTCTGGGTCGAGTCAGAGGTCGGCAAGGGGAGCACTTTTCGTATCTACTTCCCCAGAACCACGCAAGCCCCCGCGGACTTGGCGCGCGCGACACGAACGCCACAAGTCTTGAAAGGCAAGGAAACGGTGCTGCTCGTCGAGGACGAGGAGCAGTTGCGAGTGGTGACGCAAGCCATCCTCGCACGCCAAGGCTACCACGTGCTCGATGCTAGCAATGGGGAGCAAGCCATCAGCGTGTGCGTGGGATACACGAGCGAGATCGTGCTCTTGATCACCGACGTCGTGATGCCGCGCATGAGCGGCAAGCAACTGGCGGATCGGTTGGTCAGATTACGCCCCGACCTCAAGGTCTTGTTCATGTCGGGGTATACGGAGAACTCGATCGTCCATCATGGGGTCCTCGATGATGGTATCGAGTTTCTGCCGAAGCCGATCACTCCTGCTACGTTGCTCCGAAAAGTTCGTGAAGTGCTGGACGACCCTGCCCGGGGTAAATACCCGTGGCCCGTGCCAGCATCCCTTTGACCTCGCAAGCCAACTCTTCGGG
>Ga0247776_10000309_pt1 | contig 11580 bp, 5 predicted proteins | sample UWRJL199509C5_FD_179912 | JGI IMG/M metagenome (GOLD analysis project Ga0247776, IMG submission 179912) | Plant litter microbial communities from Arlington Agricultural Research Station in Wisconsin, United States - UWRJ-L199-509C-5 | ecosystem: Environmental > Terrestrial > Plant litter >...
AGGGTGTGGTGGTTGGCGGAGAAGCGAGGGGTGGGATGGGTGCCGCGGGAGGCGTGGGTCTGGCGAGAAAGGCCGAGGGCGTCGTGCATGAGGGGGTGAGGGATGGGGGTGTTGTCGTTCCAGTCGGGCACCCAGGATGGGAGAGTCAAAGGGGGTTGGTTGGTGGCAGCGACGGGAGTGCTGGCTGCGAGGAGGTTGAGGTCGGCGGATTGGAGGAGTAGTTGTCGGGCTGTGTGGCAGTACACTTCGGACACTGACAGCCTGTAGTCTGCCTCGATTTCAAGGGCTCTGGCGCTAGCGCTATCCTCGTCGCCGTGCTTGAGCCCGAGGAGGGCATATACCTTGTTTCGGGGATCCGAGGCCTGTCGGAAACGACACCGCATCAAAAGCCCGAGTAACTGTGCTGCCTGTGATGGTGGTGTAACTGCGGATGGGAGCTCGGATCGCCTTTGCTTCCACAGTGCGCTCATCGAGAGATAGGGGAGCACGGCCGGATCGACAATCAGGCCCAAGATCAGGGGGTTCCAAAGCCCAATGGGGAGCCCGTAGTCGACCCCGGCGCAGACTCGGGCCCAGTCCATGGTGTAGGTCCCTGTCATGATCACAGGCTCGGGCGCGAGGAGGAATTCCTGGACCGTCCAGGTGCGGAACCACCAGTCCGAGCTCGCGAGATGAAGGACGCTGAAATCGTCCTTGAGGCGTACATAGGCCGCGCTTTCCATGCACTCCGGTCCAGTGCCCACCCGTGATAGAGACGACAGAGACGGATAGCTCGAGCCATCCCCAACGGACTTGTACCCTCGAGAGGCGGCCTCGGCTGCTAGTTCTCCTATAATGGCAAACGCCTTTTTCGTCAAGGGCGGTCGGTTGTCGCCCAGCCACACGATCGTGCGGGTGGCATTGCGATAGATATCGGACATGATCGAGACCTGGCTGTTTCTCTCCAGGAAATTAGCCTTGTCGATACAGACGGCGTCGACCCACAGCGTGCATGGTTAGTTGAGTTGGCGGATGTTGAGGAGCGCGGTCCAGAGGTTCAACGTGACCATAAGCGTTCGTCCATCGATTTGTATCGGCGTCAGCTTGGTTACGTCTCCCCACACATAACTCCGGGTGCGGCTGCCCAGAGTGCATTCGGCCAGGGTGCAAAGAATATCTTGTTGCCGCGTTCCTGGAAGCAGCTCAAGGAGGCGAATGGACTTCGGGCCACCTCCGAGAGCTGTGTATTCATACTCAGCGCTAATAACCTCATTGCGAGTGCGGTTCTATTATTTGCAGTTAGCTTTGTTTGGCCTATGTCGGGCCACGAGGGGTTCTGGGACGGGCAGAACGAACCGGAATCTGTACTTTGGGGCCATCGACATCGTCAATAGTGCATTTCTTCCCAAAGAACATTTTCTCCAGGAGTTGTTCCACCCCTTCCCACATATGTCTCGACATAGCTTGGACGCCAGCGTGAACGAAAATGAAGGGGGAATGGAGATGCAGTGCAGACCGAGACTCTCGGTCCGAGAGCGCAAGACACTGCAAGGAACTGCCTCGGCCTCACGTGATATTGCCCGATCGGCCGTATTTTACAAGTCTGTTACCAGAATCACCACTGTGCTGGTCAGCGTGAGTTTTCCTGCATGCAAAGATTGAAATTTTGATCTCGAGTTACTGCGAGTCATGTGATTTCACGTTACGTCTACAGCGTTGACCAAGAACTTTCCAGCAGGCAATCCCCAATTTCATGGCATCTTGCCCAAAGGCTTGAAGTTATACTCCCCGCCCACATCCACCAACCCAAGTCGCATTTCAGCCTCTCTTACACTTTTCCACTCGCTTTGGCGATTCCTCAAAAACCTTCAGTTGCCATCCGCAGAATACCCTGATGTCACAGTAACTTCATACCTAGTTCGGGTGCTTGCGCAACTTTACCTTTAGTCCACACAGTCCACACTGTGCTGGCATACTACCTTTCAGTCTGACACATATTGGGTACGGGTTGTAATGCTCTTTTCACTCGCTGCGAAGCCCAGCTTGGTGGAGACGGCTCCGCATGCTGCCCCGGCCATAATGTCGCGGAAGCGTCCCGTCAACGCGAGACCAGTGTTGCTCTATCAAGAGATTGGCACCACTATGAAATCATGACATAGGAGAGGAGCCTCATGCAGTTCCAATAGTGAGGTCGCAGCTTTCACGCGTTCTCTCGGCCCTCGCATGTGGGTAGCCTTCAGACCCTTCCGTGCAGCGTGATTCAGGCTGGAGCCTACTGCAATTCGCCTTCGCAGTCGTGACATTTCAGGGATGTAATCTCGGATTCATACCTACAACAACATTACGCGTTGGCGTATGTATTCCCTAGTACGAAAACTTCCTGGGACACAATACGATTATAAGTGACCATGGTGTCATGTATCCAATATTAGCCGACCTAGGTACCTAGATTATGGAAGGCGGTGAGAGTAGGGAATGAAAACCCTGATAAATCGTTACGGAACGAAAGGATAAGGGTTGCCGGAACCAGAAACAACACACTCTAAAGTCGTAGCAATCCTGCAATGCAAACAGACGTCCCAAAAGCCAGCGCTATTCCTCCCCCTCCGACTCCGAACTATTCGACTGAAATGCCCTCACTTCACCCATGATTCTGGTGATATCGTGATCGGAAAGACCGCCTTCCCATCACCTGGATTGCAGCGAAAGGCATAGGCAGATGGGCCGGGAGTGTGTAGCTCGGGTGGAAACTCCAGAGGCCCGGGTACAGGATTGTCTGTGCAGGTATCGATCACAACAGTTCTTAGCTTACTCAACCCGCTTTTCATTCTCAGAAGCAAAGTTTCCCAATTCCCGTCCAGGCCAGAATCGCGCAACTCAACGCGCTCAAGCGTATTCCGATGTTTGAGCAGAAGTTGGGACATCTCAAACTCGCTGATATAGACGCTGATGAGTCGCAGTGTTCGTAGCTCTGGCAAAAAAAGGCTCCCCGAGAGCTGGTGTCCTCGGTCTCTCTAGACAAAATCGAGGTGCAGTTTCTGTATGCCGGTGAAGAGCCCGAGGAATTCTAATATCAGGTCGCCCTACATCTCCACCACTTCCCAGTCGGCGCTCGTTTGGAACCGTAGTGTCAGAGACTTGACGCGGAGGGGGTATTCCTTGACAAACTCCGCCATTGAGCGTGAAGTGAAGGGCATGCACAAGGTGACGTTAAGCTTCGGGCCTGTTTCATCCCAGAGGGGGTTGCCGATGGAGAGCTTAGGGAGGAAGACGCCGCTTTTGGCGATTCCTAAGAGCGGAAGTCTTGTGAGGCTCATGATGAAGTCTCGTGTGCATTCTAATTTTATCGCCGTGTTCGAGACCGAGTCTTCCAAGTTATATCCAATCTGTTGCTCTAGCTTCTTCGCTCCGGGCAAATGATCCGGACATATGATCCTGATTGATTCCAGATTGGGAAGCTGCATGACGGCATCTGCAACGAGATCCATAATATTGTCCAGCGATTCTCTCTGATAATCCAGGGCATACTCGTAAGCTTTGCGCTCCGCTCTCGGTAGCTTGTCAAGGAAGCTGAAACTTGGTCCATTTCGTCAGTATCGCCATGTGGATAAGCGTACGCCGCAATCTTGTCTGGGATGTGTAGAGGAGCAAGGATGATGTGCTTGACAGCGTGTTGGAATGCTGGATGCCGAGAGACGTCATATGCGAGGTCCAGGAGGCTGTCGCCGGCTATCATGACGGTCAGACGCTCGAAGCACTGCTCGGCCACCACTGGTAGGGCAATTTGGCTGAGGTCTTTTAATACAAGGCGGAGACTGATCAGGTGCGGCTGAGGCGTGGGCAGGCCCGTAAACTTCCCCTTGCGCCCGAGGCCCGTGTCCCTAGACATGATCCTGCGTTTGCTCGGAACGACCAGTGCGCGCACAATCATCAAAAGGATCTCTTCCGGGAGGGAGAGGAGGAGGGATCTGTAAGGTTCCGTCATAGTGAAGTCAATTGATGTTGCTGATATTTTCATACGTGGAACGCATTGCGCGACAGAGCGCTGATGTGATGACGCGTTGGTACGCGCCAGGAGATTACAACGAGCGGTGAGGAGTCAAGAAGATCACAGCTGATGATGTAAGCATCGCCTCACCGATGTGCTGGAACTTTTATTATTCCGCGGCCTTTCTCTTTTCCCAGCGATTGGCTGGAGATTTGCCCTGTCAATCGACGACAATTCACTATTAGCTCCTATCGTTTGCTTTACGTAGCTTGGAATTCCGGTTATGAGGAGACGCCGCCGACTTGGTAGTTACATTGCCATCTGGTAGCATTTGTGTTTAGAGCTACCAACCCCCGGCTCACCCGGGTCAACCCCATATATATTACATCATTCATTCGAAATATATGACCACCCGCGTTTACCGCGGCCGCGGTGTCAGATTCGGTGACAGGGCCCTAGAGCCTGCGCAAAGTCCTGCTGACCGTGCGCTGCGAGTTCTTCAGGCGTGCGTTTCGAGGAGAGTTCCAGGGAGGTACCTAGCCAAGACGCCTGGCCGGCTTCCAATTTCCTGCAGGTCATCTCTAAAAAGCGGCAGGGATCGAAGTCGAGCGAGGTCGTCTCAAGGAAAAAGACCACCGAGTTGTTGACTGGTCGCTTCGTTCCATTCACTTAGAAAACCGAATGGCCAGCCCCAACCATCTTCCTCGTCTGTTCGGTTACCAGCCATCGGCGACAGCGGGGTACTTCTACGAGGTCATGGACAGCGGCTCTACCGGCACGAGGCTCATTCAATGCTGTCCGAGTAACGAAAAAATCCCCGGCGAATGTTCCGGTATACGCCCTCATGGCAGCCCGCCGAATCGAGGTAATGATCTAAATACTAGCCCTGACAATCGGATTGGCTTGTTGGTTCTGCTCTAGATTGGCACTTAGCCCGGATAGGCTTGTAATCTACTGTAGTACCAGCGCTGGATTTATCAGCATACGCACGTCGGGCAGTGAAACTATCCGAGCCAATAGTTGGGCACGAGGGTTGAAAAACAGCTTCTCCGATTGGCCCGACAATCTCGACTCCGCATTCTAACGGCCCCTGCAGGCAGTCGCCTAATCACATAATTCCACTCTGCCTCGCATAAAGTTGCATCAACCGCGTTCAGCTAGTAAGACGTTTCTTACATCGTGCAACACCAATTTCCTAATTTATAATCAACTGCATCAACGCCAGTTCTTCACCAGCTACATAAGTCCATTGCGATGGCCACTGCCTGCTCTCCTGACGCACTAACTCTCCCTCTGACATTCCCGCTTCACTACACCACACACTTCCCCTTCCCAGTTACCGAGACTCCTCTCCCCAGCCGCCCATCATGTCTGTGAACGGAGTCACCGCCAACGGCATCCCCCTCGTCTTCGGAGGCGGCAGATTCTGGACCATCACCCCTGATGACGCGAAAGCCTGGTTGAAGGCGCTCAAGGAACACAAAATCACCACAATTGACACCGCCCAAGGCTACGGCACCTCAGAAGACACTCTCGGCGAAGTCAACGCCGCCTCCGACTTCACCATCGACACCAAGTTCTCCGCCGGCTTCGGCCCCACCACAGCCACCGAAGACCTCGTTATCGCCTCGGGCAAGGAAAGTCTAGCAAAGCTCCGAACCCCCCAAATCAACGTCTACTACCTCCACGCGCCCGACCGCCGCATCCCCTTCCTAGAGACCCTCACCGGCATCAACAAGCTCCACCAGCAAGGCGCCTTCAAGCACTTTGGCCTCTCCAACTTCCTCGCCGACGAGGTCGACGAGGTCGTGCGTATCGCCAAGGAGCACAACTTTGTCCTCCCCTCCGTCTACCAGGGCAACTACTCGGCCGTGGCGCGCCGAACCGAGGACGAGATCCTCCCGACGCTGCGCAAGCACGGCATCGCCTTTTACGCGTACAGCCCCATCGCGGGCGGCTTCCTGTCCAAGTCCAAGGACGAGCTGATGCACCCCGAGGGCCGCTTCGGCAAAGGCGACGGGCTGGCGCAGCTGTACAATGGGCTGTACAACCGGCCGAGCTACGTAGCAGCGCTGGACGAGTGGGAGCGCATTGCGCAGAGCGAGGGGGTGAGCAGGACCGAGCTGGCGTATCGCTGGGTGATTTGGCATTCGAAGCTGAGTGGGGAGCAGGGCGATAAGGCGATCATTGGGGCGCGGACGGAGCTGCAGCTGAAGGAGACGCTAGAGTGGGTGAAGAAGGGGCCGTTGGGCGCCGAGGCGGTGAAGAGGGTGGACGGGATTTGGGAGAGCGTGAAGGCTGATGCGCCGTTAGATAACTTTGAGGTGATTAGTGCGAGTGGGGGCTCGAGCGCTCCCGGTGTTCCGGAGGGTAAATAGAGGTTGGTTACTTAGCTAAGTGGTAGGGAATAATTGATCGAGTTTTCGCCTTGACCGTCAGTGTGTTGGGCTGAATGTGGTGTCAACGGTGCCCAGGGGTTGAAGCCGGGAAGCCACCACCATAATCAACCCTGGAAGGCGGGATGAGTGAAGCTAATACTCGGTGGTGCGTTCCGCGTTAATTTTGCCCCGTCTGGACACAGGTGCGGGTCCTCCTTTTCCATGGATGGCGGTCTTCCGCGCTTTCGTGCTGCAACCCATGGCGCTGGCAACGGATGTGATCAAGAACGGTGGTCCGCATCGGCCTTCGTGGGACACATCAGCCTTGTCTGCTTCCGATCTCCTCTCCGTCCTGGCTAGCAATAACATGTGCCTGCCACTTCACAGCGCGTCGCTTCCCTTTCCCTGCCCTAAATTCGTTTCATCAAGCTTCCAATTCCGACGGCGGGCGCACAACGCGCACCAACGGAAATATTTCGACGAGCCATCCAGGAATTGGAAATTCCCCGTGGCGCACCTCAGGCCAAGCTGAAGACCAAATCCGTGGTGGTGCCGGCAGTAGCAGCATGCATTGCCGTCTTGAGCCTGCTGAATCTGGCAGAAGCAGCCAATCAGGCCAGACGCGACACACCCTTCCTGCAAGGCTTCTAATGATTGCAACACAACCCCGCAAGTGAGAGTCTAGAGTGTTCGAAATGCATGTTGCAGAACATCTTGTGGCTGGCGGGGCAGCCTTCATAGCAAAATCGGACGTCTGCGCCGCGGGAGTCAGGAGCCCTTGCAGGAGACACGACCGACAGTCGGAAACTGGAAAGAGATGTTCAAAGTACAAATACTGGCTCTCTCTCCGCAGCTCTCCAATCCTCTCCCATATCTCATTCGGTCAGCAGATTCACATTCAGCTTGCACAAACATCACTTGAAACGAGGCCTAGTCCGCACAAAATGTCGGCCGATTACGAACACGTCATCATCCAATGCCGGCCCCTCATCGGAGGAAAGCCCGACATTCGCCGGGAACTCTCCAAGTGGGTGACCGCCAACCCGGAGGAGAGCATACATGTATCTCTCTTCATCCGGGCGCTGCAACGCTTCTACGATCGGCCCTACAGAGACCGACTCTCGTACTTCCAAGTTGCCGGTATTAATGGCTATCCAGGGGATCTCCCGTGGGACAACTCGGCAGACCCGGCCCACACGCGCAAGGGCTGGATGCACAAGGTCTATTGCACCCACAACATGATCACCTTTCCGACCTGGCACCGCCCCTATATGGCCCTGTTCGAGCGGGCGCTCGGGGATCTCATGGGTGAGGTCATTGAATCCCTCGGGTTTTTCCGGGATGCCGACAAGCAAGCCTGGATCGACGCAGCCGCCGAGCGGCGCCTCCCGTACTGGGACTGGGCTCTGCCCTAACCCTAACCGCGCGTCTGAAGAGGCACACCGATGGCGCCTACCTTGACACAGGCAATGTCGTAAAGGACAATCCGTAAGGGCTGTTCTAGCATCAGCAAAAATCGGCTATTTCGCACTTAGATAGCTTCGAGGACCTGCAGACTGCAACTCACACCTATAACGATTACATCGTTAACGTCCAATACGACCGATACGGCTTTAACAGTAGCTAGCCCTACACCATTCACTTCTTTCTTAAAGCCCCCAAGATGTAAAGGACTATCTTGCTGGTAGTGTAAGCTTAGTTGCTGTTACTATAAGTCTTACCTCTTCCACATTAGATATATATAATAAAAAGGGTATATATTAAAGTTATGTCTTAAATAAACAATAATGTTACCCCTTAAAAGGGCTTTCTTAAGATAAAGATCTTTATAATATATAGCACAGTAGAGTACTACTTTAAGGAGGGCAAGCTCTTAGTTTATTAAAATTGTATGCCGCTGCCTAAAGTTACAGAGAGGTACCTAGTTAGTGTATTTCTTATTCTGATTTTCTTATTCTTAAGAGATCTTATTACGACCTGCACTCGACACAGGCCTCGAGAGGACTGGCGTGGGTTAAGACAGAACGTATGGCAGGACGTTAAAGACGAAGTGGGTGTTCTGAAGATGGCTTGTTAAGCTAGCACTCTTAGACAGGGGGTTTAATGTCACTGTAGGTCGTTGTCACTATAATGCACAGAGGTGAGTTTGAACAGTAAGATATAAATAAACAATTGAATACTAGTGTGAGGAACTAAAAGTCCCTTACAGCTATTATAGTTACGATAATAACTATTTATATTAGCTAACTAAGAGGTATTTTATACCTTGCTCTGTATGCTCCCTGGTTTAGCGACAGAGTAATTAGAGTAGTTGCTCTGTCTGCTCTCCTACCTTATTACAGAGCACCTAGAGCAATAAAGCACCTTTTGATTAGTTATAAGGGTTTTAGGTTTTTACACTCTTAGCTTAGTATATAGTACTGTGTGTATTATCCTCTTACACTGTTCTTTCAATAGGAAATTCGTTAAGCTATACCAGCTTAGGTAACGGCTTATAAAGTCATTACACAATTCCCCTCCTTTAATGTTCTTGTTAAGAATGTCTAAGGGTACAGTAGTCTTTAGACTTATTGTACAGTAGCCCACTTTTTTACTATATATAACCTTAACCCCGCGCATTACCTACACTAGCGCACTTAAAGACTAGTGACCGTAATTAATTCTGCTATACTTGCGATCGCGTTTTCTAACCATAACTACGAAAACTGTCAATTTGGCCATTACACGTTCTTTCGCTTCTATTGCCTAAAGGTAATTATTTGTTCGCTATACCGTTTGCCAGGCTAACTAAGCGTGTAGATAGCTGAGAATAGCCCCCTGTGCGATGGCGCGCATGATTATAACCCTAAGGTTAATGCTGACGGTGAAGACAACCCTGCTATTATTAATAAAGCTGTTATCGTGCCTCTGTTAAACCCCTCTGAGAGTTACAGACTTTCTACTAACCTATACGACTCCATTAAAGCCCTGAAGAGTGATCTACACAAGTATACTGCTTAGGCTAGCTTTTATATTATTTAGAAATAAAGCTTTAATCTTATACTGGACTTTAAGCTTACTTATATTAGCTATACTTATTAGCGAAGTGCTATTTGTAAGTTTAAAGGATATAGAGTTTGCGTAATGTAAATTATTAAGATAACTGCTTATAAGAGGCTACTGTTAAAGCGTATAAAGTGAATGACTGTTATTAGTATTTAGAGATTAAGAAAGGTTGTAAGGGTTATAAGGACTATACTGGTAATAGCTTTAACTTAAGGCTGAAACTTAGCCTTAAGATAAAGGTGTTTATAACTAACTTTATAGATTATATTAGTATCTTAAACTGTAAGGTTAGTATTAGCTTACACAATTAATTCCCTAGTACCTTATTTACAGATTAGCAAGTCTGGAACTATCGGTACTAAGTATTACCTATACTATTAAGTAATCAGTAAACTTAACGTTAAAATTACGGAAATTAAAAGGCTTATTTCAGACTTATAAGTAATATAAGAAGTAATAAGTATAAAATACTGTAGTTTAGATATATAATAACACTTATATAATTAATAATAAAAACTTTACTTTCTTTTAGGTAATAAGTTTAAATAACTAGGGTATAGCCTTTTCCTGTAGCTTTAGCCTTATAAATAATAAGAAAGAGGAGGGCTTTAACTAGCTAATATAGTAAGTTAACGCTGTTTGGAACTCTATTAAGGCTAGCCCCCTTATTATAATTATTACTAATTATAATAAAGCGATAAGAGCTACTGTTATTAAGGTTTATCCGCTTACTAAGTTATAGATCTGTATCTTTCACATTAATAAGAATATAGCTCTTTACATTAAACGTAAATGGAATAAGGTAGCTGCTATTGCAGTAGCTAAAGTAATGGGCGCTTTTACTCCCCCTAGTTAGGAAGATTAAGAAGAAGATCTTAAGAACGCTTTAAACTAGTAAAATAAAGTTATTATTAATTGTAATAACTAACCCCTTAACGAAGAGCTTAAAGTTATCCTTAAGGTAGTTAAGTACTTTATAACTAGCATTTATAAACTCTAAGAGGTAATAATATATATATATATTATTAAAGACTACACTGCTGCGTAGTTAAAGCTTAAGAACTTCTTTCCTTAGCAGACTGTAATTATCCAGTACCTTAAGACCTAATTTCTAATTATAAAGCAGTAAACTAACTATTATATTAATAAGAACTTTAACTTTAACTAAAGAATAACGTTATTAGTTAAGTCTGTTAATAGATACCTTAAGTCCATCATTATAACTAATAATAGTACTCTCTCCATGCTTTCTGCCTTAGGGTTAAGCTTATTTAAAGATAAAATTATATAGAATTTACACATTATAATATTTTACTAATTTATAATATGAAACTTAAATCCGTTTTACAGTAACTATTTGAGTTAATTAGTTAAGTATTCTTTAAAAGTGCAAGTTTTTCATTTTTTTACGTAAAACGCCCCACTTTAAAACCCTACCTAAGCAATAACCTAAAACAGTAATAACTCCACTTAAGTAATAACTTAAAGCAGTTTAACTTACATATATATTAGGACTCTATATATACTCCACTTAAGTAATAACCTAAAACAGACAGATTCTCCACCTAAGCAATAACTAAACGCAGCCTAATATATACACGTTCTACTAGCTCACTAGCCACCACTACTACTACAGTGCACTGGCTAACAGCCACAGACTCCCTACCTAAGCAATAACCAAACGCAGCTTAATACATATACATTCCACCAGCCCACTAGCCACCACTACTGCCACAGTGCACTAGCTAATAGCTAAACATTCCCCACTTACACAAAAACCAAACACAGCTTTAAGTATACATTCTCTCTCTATGCTTTCTGCCTTAGGGTTAGGCTTATTTAAAGATAAAATTATATAGAATTTATACATTATAATATTTCACTAATTGGTAATACAGAACTTAAATCCGTTTTACGCTAACTATTTTAGTTAATTAGTTAAATATTCTTTAAAAGTGCAAGTATTTCATTTTTTCACTTAAAACGCCCCACTTTAGAACCCTACCTAAGCAATAACCTAAAACAGTAATGACTCCACCTAAGTAATAACTTAAAGCAGTTTAACTCACACACATACCAGGACCCCACATATACTCTACTTAAGTAATAACTTAAAACAGACAGATTCTCCACTTAAGTAATAACTAAACGCAGCCTAGTGCATGTACGTTCCACCAGCCCACTAGCCAC
>Ga0247776_10000313_pt1 | contig 11478 bp, 4 predicted proteins | sample UWRJL199509C5_FD_179912 | JGI IMG/M metagenome (GOLD analysis project Ga0247776, IMG submission 179912) | Plant litter microbial communities from Arlington Agricultural Research Station in Wisconsin, United States - UWRJ-L199-509C-5 | ecosystem: Environmental > Terrestrial > Plant litter >...
GGCGATTTGGGTGAGCAAATGCACGGGGGTCTGGCAAAGCTCTAGGTTGGGCTGGTTGAGATCTGACGGTTGTGATTCAGCGAAGAACTTGCGGAAGTGGCAGACACTAATCTTCCAAGAGGGTTCGCGCAGCGTTTAAGGGACTAACTAGAGGGAATAGCCGTGTATGAAAGCACATTGTGTGCTCCAGCGTCGGCGATTATCCTAAGACGCGTTATCGCCGGGTACCCAGCCGGATACGCGCTGCATCAGTTGCAACCAAATTATGCGGTTTAGCTCGATCTCCGCCATTGTTTTAGTTTGACGCCTAATCAGACGCAGCTCCACTGCTGCGTCCCTTAACTCGAGGCTGTTCTGGGTATGGATTGTGACTGAGTGATTGGGTGATGGTTGAGTGAGTGATGATCGAGTGGCTGAATGATGATGGGGTGATTGAGTGACGAAGTGAGCGATTGAACGGCGAGTGACTAAGGCCTTAATCAAGATGAATGAGATGCGGTTTTGCAATCAGCGTGCGAAGCAAGGATTCCCCCGTGCGAAATCAGCTCTGCTGAGATGGGTGGGTGGCGGATGCGTGTGCCTACCGAGGCTTGGAGAGTCGCATGCTGCATGGGTTGTGTGGTTTGGAGAGCTCGGTAACGAGCGGGCAAGTTGACGTGACCGGGTCGGCGAGTCTTGGTTTCGAGCACACAAGATGCCAAGGCTGGGCATACCACCAACGCAAATGCCAAAGATTTCATGTTGACTTTTTAGGTTGAATTCTCGCTCTTAGTTGTATAGCGATGATGGGATGGCTGGTATTTAACATATATTACAACTTTGCCGAGATTCAAGTAACGAAGAAATGCCCAACTCAGCCGCAGCAAAAGCGCGATGGTTTCGGCTAAAATTTACCAAGACGGTCCTATTATTTGTATTGATAATAAACTCTAAAAGCTCTTCCAGTCTACAACTACCTCAGCATTAATAACGGCAGCACTTACGATGGAGTTGTGAATCAAGCAAGCGCTTCGATCTGGCAGAATTTTATACCCACTAAGACACATACTATATCCTGCATTGCGTAACTATCTCCTGTTACCTGGAGCGTATTGTGAAGAGTGGTTGCGCTAAATATGGACCCTATACAAGAGCATCACCCTGTTTAGATCCTAAATCTCTGGAGCCTCTATTCTCCCTCGGTGTGTGAACATCCTGATGACACCAAGCTGTTCTAACCATCCAGTCCCGTCTACTTTACAACGATAGAAAACACTGCTGTCCATGGTCATTGATATAGTCCGCCCCCCCCCAGCAAAGCTCCCTGGCCTACCAAATCAAAAGACGTCCGTGACACCTCTAGGCCACAGCTGTCGCGTTCATCCGGTACTTGGCTCAGATCTCATACATGCGCGCCGTCTTGCCGGGGGTAAACTCGCTCGTCAGAGCTCCACGACACGTAGCTACGCATGGGGTGGGTCATGCACACGCCGCCGTAGTCCTCGGCCGTGATGTTGCGGAAGTAGGCGTTGAGCGTGAGGTAGTCGCCCACGTTCCGTGCCGCTTTCATGTCGTCTAAGATGGTGCTGGGGCTCACGCGGTGGCCGGCCCAGAGCGGGTTGACAGTCCATCAGTTGTGAGCCTACATGTGGTTGAAGGTGATGCCGGTGGGCTTAAACAGGTCCCGAATGGCCTGGACCTGCTTGTCGACTTCCTCGGGCTGGGATGTGTTAGCGGGGAGCGGGATGGTGCGTGGGACTCTGCTTGACGAAGCCGAGGGCTGAGTATCCAAACTCGCCGACTAGACAATTTCGAGCAGCTACAGTTTATCTATACCTACCTTCCAAAGCCTCTTGAGCATCCGCACAGATCCACCCTCTAACATCCCATCCACGATTTCTTTGTCAAAAATCCTCTTGTCGTACCTGGCATGAATCCCGCCCGTAGCGAGCCTCGAACCGCAGCGTCATGCCGACCCCTGTCATCGGCGCCGAGCTCATCCCAATTATCGGGTTTCTGCTGAAACCCACGTGTCTGTGCTGCAACAAAGTACCATCTCGAGTTCGTAGAGTTGCACGCTGCACCCCAAAACCGTTTGTGGGGCTGCTTGCTGACAGCCCCCTTTTTTTTGTGGTCGGGCGGTGGATGGCAAGGGCATTTTGGGGCACATGCTCGTCTCGCATCCCCACGAGATCATCAGTTTACACCACGCCAAGTCCCATCTGATACTTCGCTGTGCCTCCATGGATTTTTGTATTACGACACACCAGAATTGCGTGGGAAAGGTGTCAGCATCGGAACCCGGCGCTGAAACCCAAGGACCACCACCACACGTGCTGATAAGCAGAATGGGCAAATTGACAATACCCAAGGTGTCTCAAGTTATTTCCGGAGCTACCCCTAGCTGCAACTGGATTTCTAGCGCTTTAGTAGGAGCACCTACCTTATGATTTTTGGACGGCTTAAACCTTAAGCACTTTTTGACCAAGGTCTGCAACCATGGTGCTCTGCTCGGCCATGGCGTAATCACAAACAGCGAGGCACAGTGGATCTGGGGGACAATAACTGGGAATGTATAACATCTTAAAATACAGACCGAACATAGCAGGCGTCGTATCAGCGACGTCCAGCTGCGCGCAGATAACTAGCCTACCTACACGTCCAGGTAGTATTTCCCTTCGGCCGGCGGCCCGTTATCGTTGGTCCGCGCCAACTACACGCGAACGTTGGCGTGCTTACAGATGTCGGCCTCGTGGGCTTGCAGCTCGATACCGGCGGCCACCAGGTCCTCGTCCGACTCGAACTGGTGCTGGCTCTTATTAGTGGCCGTGGTCGCCTAGCGCAACCCGAACGTGTCCTGCTCGGTGGCGCGCTAGTAGGGGGCGTAGCCGGGCGTGGCGTCGGTGGCGGGCTTGTTGGTGTTATTGATGGTCACTCCGACGACCGACAGGCAACGCTCCAGCACGGGGCAGCAGAAGGGCGTACAGGCGGCGACGATGCCCAGCAGTATCTTGAACGCCGTCCATGTGCTGATAGCGATGTTTATGTCCAGCATGTCCAGCGGGCTCAGCCCTAGCTTAGCAAAGTCGGCGATGATGAGGTTCTTAACAATGGACGATAGGCTAGCTAAGATGCCCATGGCCATGAGCCCGCCCAGCACGACGCGCTCACACAGCGGCCATCTAAGGTCCCACAGGAAGCTAACGGGTGCCAGCGACAGCAACACGTCGGTAAGCACGCTAACTACAGCACCCGTCACAGCCGCGATGCGGATGTCGCTCAGCGGCAAGCACTACGCCGCCTGCGGGTCAGCAAAGTCGCCCCACGCCGCCGCTAACGGCCAGCATAAGAATAGGATGAACCACATGTTGCCAAACCCGTAGGCTCCTGCCAGCGCGATGTTGGTCCAAACAAAGGCCCGGTACCACACGCCGCTCTGGGTGCGCAGCAGCGTCAGCCCGACCGACGCCTTGATAAAGGCCATAGCTATAACCTAGATAGGGATAGCGAGGAAGGCGCCCTTCTGTAACTTGATGGATTCGATAGATTTGAGGGGGTTGCAACTGCGTGATTGAATATTGCTTGTGTGAACTCTGTTCTACTATTCTGCAAGATCCAGGCTTCGTCACTATAGTGGTTGAAGCCCATTGGCGCTCTGGCAGTGCCAGGCATCCAGTCAGCTCCGCTAACTAGATGCCCAGGGCCCATGAACCCCCTTATTTCTGACAACAGCTAGAGATACCTGGCAGCTGCACCAGCAGGGTAAACAGAATTTTTGTCAAAGTGATTAGCGGAAAGGCAGGGGCCAGGCTTTAGGACCGCCAGTTAGTGCTTTGTCTGCCCAACGCTTAGCGATATAGTCAAACTGTTATAGGGCCCAGAATTGGGCCTAGGTCTCACACTTACAATTAGCATGACTAAAGTGCTATAACTATTTTTACTGTTATTAAGATACCTAGTATACTAAATACTACAGCTTTTAACAACTTCTAAACTCACTATAATAACTATAAAGTATATCCACTTACCATTACCTGCTTATTTATAAGGTTACGTTTACCAGAGCGCTAAGTTACGTTAAACTACTCACTAGCACCTGAAAAGTAAAGTACGTAAATGCAGAGTAAAGTCCGAGAACTAGGGCTGAAGCAGCTTTTAAGTTAGTTTTAAGCCTAAATCCTGGCCTATTAGCCCCGAGTTTAGGCTTAAGATATATTAGTATATACTCTGGGATAGTATATGATACTCTAATTTGGAATTTAAGATCGTATATAATATCCCAGTTTAGAATTTCCAGTTTAAACGCTACTCTCTAAGAGGTATAATAAGATAAGTGCTCCTTATAAGTAATAAGGTGATTATATTATAGTTATATAAAGAGTGTAAAATTTATAAGATTATAACTTTATAATTATACACGTAGTGTTATAACTTAAGCTCCGCTATTATGGATGCGGGTATATTAAAGTCTCTACTGATCTAAAAGTAGGTAAAGCTTATAATAAAAGGCTTTAGGTGGGGTTAAAGGATTTAAATATCTTTACTATATGTAACTTAGTTCAGAACGTTAATAAGTATTCCTTTAGCTAGGGGTGTAGAATGCCGCTGCTTATGTGATAGGTAACGTAAATACTTAAAGGTCTTAATTAAAAACAGCTAGGTTATTAATGTATAGTTATTTTACCCAGTCTATAGGTGACGTTATGTGACGACCCTGCAGGCCGTCACTCGGGCTGGGGCGGCCCGACAAATCTCCCGTAAAAGGAACAGTGCAGGAGGACAGTGCACACTGTCCGGACGCACTGGGCCAGGGGTGCAAAGACCCAAAGCCCCTACAACCAGTAAGAAAGTACTTAGTGGCCTATTAAGACTGATAACACTAAGCACTACCTAGTTAACTGCTTAGCCGTAACTGCGTGGTGCACTACTAAGCATAACAGACTAAGCAAGGTACGAAGTACCTTTAATCAGTTAGTATAGATAGTTATAGTTATGCTTATAACTACCGTAAGGGACTCTAATTCCTTACACTAATATTTAATTGTTTATTTGTGTCTTACTGTTCAGACTTACCTTTATGTATTATAGTAATAACGGCTTACAGTGATATTAAACTCCTATTTAGGAGTGCTAGCTTAATAAGCCTGTCTTCAGAACGTCCCTTACCTGTTAACGTCCTATTATACGTTTTATCTTAACCTGCACTAATCCTTTTAAGGCCTATATCGGATGTAAGTTATAATACGATATTAACGTTACAGTTCTAAACGCTATTTATTAAATTCCCAGATATTACCTTCCTCCTATGACTAACATATCGACCTTTAGAAAGGGTAAGGAGCCTGAAGAAATGTAAATTTAGCCTTAACTTTTTACTATTAATAAGTTAACTGCACACCTTAAAGAGTTAAACCTTAATTAGTAAAGGCTAGTTAAAGAACTTAATAAAGCCTTTCCTAAAGATATTAAAAGCTGTATTAGTCTTATTAAGAAACTTTAAGCCTAACTTAACGTTATTAAGTTAGAGAATAATAACCTTAAGGGCTTATAAAAGAAATAGGTAAAGCTCTCCTTATTATTAGGTTTTAAAGGAGACTCTGTACAGTTAGAGTTTTAAATAGCCTAACTTTAAAGCTATATTACCTATTATAATAAACAGTTTTTTAAAGAAGAAGGAAAAGTTAAGTTTACTAAAGCTTTATTAAATAGAGTAATAGCTTGCTAATATAAACCTTACGTAAAGATAATTAATAACCTCTCTGTAAATAAGGTAAAAAAGGAAGCCCCTGAGACTTAGGCCCTTTTTAATAACTTTAACGTTTTTATTAACTAACTTTAGATTAAGTTTAGAGAATTAGATACCTTAAAGTAAGTTAAGTAACGCTTTATAACCTTAAGATAAACATCTTTAATCCTTAAGTTCTTTACACGCTTTAAGTTAAAAGTAGTAAAAACTAAGCTTAGATAAGAAGCTTTAATAATGCTATTTTAAAGTAGTCTGAAGGAATATGTTACTGGAGACCTTTACTAAGAGGATTATCTAAACTGTCTTTAAGAGTTAGTTAAGATAGCTATTAAAGCTGATAATTGGTATTATAATTACTATTATTAAAAGAACTTCTAGAAGGAATAGACTCCCTATTAGCTAAGTAAACCTAAGAAAGGGAACTAGTTAACTATAACAGGTTATTACTTTAGATTAATGGATGTTAGTATAGTAAACCGTTAGAACCGACTTAACTATAATAAGCCTTAATAATAACAGTAATAAAAGTAGTTTAAAGACCTGTCTTAAGTTTAATATTTTAATTACAGTAAAAAAGGCTACATAGTATAACAGTGCCTGTTACTTAAGTAAGTTAGTTAGAAACTAGTCTTAAAGGTAAGAAAACATGTTAAGTTTAACTTAGGAGACGTTTACGTTAAGATAGCAGGTAATAAAAAAGACTATACTTAGATAAATAAGTATAATATAGGAGGTAAAGAAGAAGAAGAACCCTAGGATGTAATGTATTTAGCCCTTAAAGATGTTACAGAAGAGTTAGCTATGAAGGTACAGGTTATTATAAACTAACTTTAAAGTGGAAACTTAAGATAATTAAAGGTGTAGGTTATAAAAGACCGACTTTAAGAAGAAATGTTTTAGTTAGCTATTACAGGCTTTAAAAACCTTACCCTGTAAGCTTAAGAACTAAGGAAGTTTAAGAAGGACCTTAACTTAAACCTTACTAAGATGGTAGAAAGAGTTGAAGGACTAGCCCTTTAAGCCACCTAAGCGGTAAAATAAGCCCTGGAAGGTAAAAGGAAGTAAATAAAAAGAGTTAAGCTGGAAAAATGGAAGTTCTTCTTAACTATACCCCTTAAAACCCTTAAACACTTTAAGTATATTAAGTAGATTAGTACCCTTACCTCCCTAAAAGAAGGATAGTTTAGATAGCTACCTTATATTAAGGTTAGCGTGCCTTAGATTAGTACCTTAAAGGTCCCTTAAGAAGGTATAAAGTAAGTATACTAACGAAGGATTTAAAAGCTAAAGGAGAAATATTAAGAACTAATGGATAAAGTAGAGGACTTATAAGTTAAAAGCCTTACTGTAATATTTAAGGATAAAGTAGTAAAGATTAAGTTATAACTTTATAACAGAGTTCGCTTTACTAATTAACTTAAATACTAACTCTTTAAAGAAGGTTACTTCGTAAAAGAATAAGTTAATCTGTTATTACCTAAGTTTTAGGAAAAGGTTTAAAAGAAGTAATAAACTTAAAGGTAAGTGGAAGAAGAAAAGAAACAAGGTATTACTTTACCTGTTCTGTACTTTATAACTATAGTACCTGCAGTTAACATTAACTATCCTAATTATAAGGACGTGTTATAAATTAACTGTATGTATAATAATTATACTCTTAACTGGTATAGCGGGCTTAAGACCCTTTATAATTACTTCTCTATCGTATAAAGACAGGATTACGCAGTTATTAAAAGAGAATTAAAACTAACTTATTACTAAGTCTCTTACTCCCTAATAAAGGAGTTTAATAATAAACGAAAAATTACTGTAATTAACTAAACCTTTATTACGTGTTAATAAGGAAGGTTACTTAATAACTACTTAAACGTAACGTACTTATTACACTTTAAAGGAAAGGTTAGAGAGTGGTAAAAGTAAGTGGATTATTAACAGATTTAAGAGTAAGAGGACATTACTGCGATCCAGTCCTGAAAAGCGTATTACTAACTTATTAAAGAGTTCTGGAATATTAAACTGTTTAAAATCAACTGGACACTAAGATATAAAAACCTAAAGAGGGTTTATTATTAAGTTTATTAAAGTTACTTATTTTTCTAGAAGGAATTAAGAAAAGGATATAAGCTTTTTAGAAGGGCTAGAAACTAGTAGTTTGCTAATTAGTAAAAACCTTAAGATGAAGAAGAGGTACTTAAAGGTTAAGCAGAATAAGACCTTAAAGACAGATAGTTATTATAACTTAGATATTAAAAGAGTATAAACATTATTCTGTCAGTATTAACTTAACAGATAGAAATAAAAGGCTATTTAAGGTAAGAGTAATAATTAATAATAGGAGTACTTTTAACTTAATGCACCCCTTATTAATTAACTAAAGGAAACTCCTTAATAAAGAGTATTAAAAGGCTATTCCTATTTAAAATAGAGAAGGAGGCCTGTATTAGTATAATAACAGTAAAGTTACTTATTACTTACTACTCTTAATTAAAGTAGATAAAGATAAATAATAAGTAAACTTTAACGTTATATTAATTACAGGGTATAATATAATCCTAAGTCTACCTTAACTAGAAAAGTACAACTTTATAATTAACTAAAGGAGTAGCTACCTCGCCTTCGGCAAGTCCCCTAGTAACGATCACTATTTAAAGAAAGCTAAGAAGGTACTGAACTGCTTTAAAGATATATAAAGCACTTAAAAGCACGTTAAACCCTTAAAATTAAATACAGTTTAGGTTAGGTTTACTAAAACGGTTAAAGGACTAAAGAGTTTACTATATTACTTAAATAATAATTTAAAAGGTGGAAAGAAATAAAAAGCCGATTTACAAACAAGTGAAGAAGTTAACTTATCTAAGGTACTTACAGAATATAGGAAGTTCACCCTGTTTTAAAAAAAGATACTGCAACTGCTAGACTACAGACTATAAGATTACAAAATCAAGTTAAAGCTAGGAGTAAAACTCTGTAGCTTTTAGCCTTACTACTTAAACCCCTAGCAGGCTAAAGCCTTAAAGGAGTACGTTAATGAAAATCTGAAGAACGGATTTATTATAGAATCCCAGTCCTTAGCAAGGTACCCAGTACTGTTCGTCCTAAAAAAGGGAGACAGTAAGCTACATATAGTCGTTAACTACCAAACGTTAAATAAGGATACAATTAAGAATCGCTACCTACTACTACTTATAACGGAAATTTAAGAACGGATTATTAAAGTAAACTAATTCTCTAGCCTCGATTTTCCTATAAGGTTTAATTACGTTAAAATAAAGGAAGAGGATAAGTATAAGACAGCCTTTTAAACTTGTAACGGATATTACTAATACTGTATCATACTTATAAGATTAATAAACATACTTGTAACTTTTTAAAACTTTATTAATAATATTCTCTACCCTTTCCTTAATAAGTTTATCTTTATATATTTAAACGACGTTTTAATCTATTCTGAAACTTTAAAAGAATACTGAAAACATATATAGCAGGTCTTAACAGCTCTTAAAAAGGTAAAACTAATAGTAAACTTAAAGAAAAGCCACTTTTATATTTAAGAATTAAACTATTTAAAGTTTAAAGTAACTTTTAAAAAGCTTGAAATGTAACTAAAGAAGATAAAGGTAGTTAAGGACTAGTTTACTCTAAAGAACTAAATAGAGTTATAAGCCTTTATTAACTTTACAAACTTCTATTAATACTTTATTAAGTACTTTACAAAGATTATAAAACTACTATATAAGCTTACAGGAATAAGTAAACTGTTTAAGTAAACTGATAAATAACAGAAAGCGTTTAAAAACCTTAAGCACGCCTTTATTACAACATTAATCCTAACTCTCCTTAATTTCTTAAAGCTTTTTTAAGTCGAAACGGACTCTTTAGAGTTTGTAATTAGCAGAGAACTTAACTAAGTCCAGGATAACGGAAAACGCTACCTAGTTACCTTTTTATTAAAAGGGATCTATAACCTAACATTACAATACTTAATCTATAATAAGGAACTGATAGTGATTATTTAGTATTTTACTAAGTAAGTACTATACTTAAGCGGTATAAAGGAACCAGTCTAAGTCTTCTTAAATTATAATAACCTTTAATACTTCCTAATTAAGGAACTTAGCTTATAATAAGTACAGTAAGTAAAGTTAATAACCCTGTTCCACTTTTAGATCCATTACGTTAAAGGAAAAGATAATAGATAAGTTAATGCTTTTAGCTAAAGATAAGATTATAAAGATATTAATCTAACTTTAATTTTTATTATTATATTTAATAAAGTTAAGAACAGCATGTTAAAATATACATTATAAGTGTTAAGTAACTAGACGTTAGAATAAATTATTAACGTCTGTATAAATTTATAAATAAAGTATAATATCTATTAGTAATAATAGGACTTTTAAGTAAGAAGGTTAATAAAAGGCACTTATAAGTATAAGTGCCCCTTAGAAGACTTCTTAAGGCACGTGTAAAATTATAAAAAGGAGTGCTTAATATATTTAAATTATAATAAAACTAGTTATTAGTTAAAGTAGCTGTTAAAAGGTGTAAATAAAACATTTAAACTAAGAGTAAAGCTTTAGTATTAAGAGAAACCGTATATTTATAACTTAAATAAGTGAAAGGAGTATATTTAGTAAGTTTACAAGTCTCGACTTAGAAGATATATAAGCTAAGTTAAGACTTTCACATAAGCTTAGTAAGCGTACGCCTTCTTAGGAATAAAAAAGCTAGTTAAGGAAGTAGTTAATAACTGTAATATCTGTTACTATAAGTAAAATTAATATTATAAGCCTTACAGACTTTTTAAACTACTCCCTATACTATAAACACTATAAAGCTCTATCTCACTTAATTTCGTTATTAGGATTCTAAAGTTTAAGGACCTTACTATAAGAGTTACTTATAACTAAGTCCTTATAGTAATTAACAGATTAACGAAATAGGCTTACTTCTTACTAACTTTAAAGAATATAATAGTAAAATAACTTACTTATATCTTTAAGAAAGAGGTAATTTTATAATATCTTTAGTTAGATAATATTATTACAGATTAGGATAAATTAATTATATTAAAGTTTTAGTAAAGGTTAATGTAAAGAATAAGTATAAAGAGTAAGCTTTTAATAGCTTTCCACTTACAGATAGATAGCTAAATAAAACAAGTTAACTAAATACTTATAACGTATCTTTAAACTTATATTAATTTTAAATAAGATAATTAGTTTAAGTTATTACTAACAGTACAGATAGCTTATAATATAATATTAGTTAAGTTAATAAGTATATTATTATTCCTTGTAAATTACAGTAAGGAGCTTAAACTCTATTAAAGCTTACCTACCAGCACTCCCTAAGCTGCAGTTTACGCAGATTAGATGTAAAAGTTATATAACTACTTATAAGCTAAATTTAAGTTTATATACGAACAGATAAAGAAGTTTACTAATAAATACTAAACTAAACAGTTAATATTTAAAAAAGGACTTTATTATAATAGTAAATAAGTTAAGGGACTAACTCTTTAAAAAGGGGATTACGTTTACCTTTTTTTACAAAACTTACATTTAAAACAGCTTAGTAAAAAGCTCGACTTTAAAAGGTACAGACTGTTTTAAGTTAAAAGAAAAGTCGCTACCTTTAATTATAAATTAAACCTACCTATTAATATAAAGGTGTAGATTAAGGTTTTTTATATCTTACTTCTAGAACCTGCTTTAAAAGGGGTTTTACTGGAAAAGAAAATTAAGGTCGAC